>VOFC01004603.1_pt1 | contig 13354 bp, 17 predicted proteins | sample 5384161 | NCBI WGS metagenome assembly VOFC01 (sample SAMN12384722, study PRJNA508395) | human gut metagenome | isolation source: healthy gut B | host: Homo sapiens | reverse complement strand
CTTGAGATACTAGACTATCCAGAGTAAAACTGCCCCATATAGGTCAGGAAATCCTCTTCGGCTTCATTATAATGAGGGGGAACATATTGACATCACGCTGAATGAGTTTTCCTTGGCGAGAACAAAGAAAACACAGACACACATCAACCCACTTGTCCACGTAAAGTAACCAGAAGAATATGCGGTGCCATGATCGCAACGGATAACCTTTTAGCGGTCCTGAGCGTCGACACCGCCTCAATCAATCGCGATATTCCGCAGCACGCTCAAACTCCATCTGGTCGAAGACATATCCTTCATCTTGGCCTTAAAGCTGATTAACGATTTTTATCATCATGACCGTTTAGGAAATTCTTGATATCCTCAACCAAACCTTGCCAATAATCCTCAGTGGTGTGACAGATGGTGTGGGCATTACATTGTCCGATATGGTAATAAAACAGACCTTGTTGGCAGGATTTTTACATTTCTTAAAGGGAAAATACGGTCCAAAAGTTTCTTCTTGATTTCATTGGCTGCACCAGAGTCTGGGTAAGGACCAAAATAAAGAGACCGCCATCGCTTCTTAACTTGGCAATCAAGAGCCTTGGATAGAGTTCTTTTAGTAATTTTGATAAATGGGTAAAGACTTGTCATCCTTGAGGGCGGATATTTAAATTTGGGCATATTATAACGGATAAGATTAATTTCAAAGCAGAGACCTCGATGTTAGACTCGGTTACGATAAATTCCAAAGTCTGCAATCTCAGATACCAAAAGCTCTGTGTCTTGGTATCATGACTTTCTACGAAATAGCTACGCACACGATTTTTTAGATTTTAGCCTTACCGACATAGATAATATTGCCGAATTTATCCTTGTATGGAATAGCACCCCGGGTTGTTTGGGAGCAATTCCAACTTATGTTTAATCAGATCATTCATGCTTTCATTGTAGAAAAACAAAAAAAGAGCTGAAAAGCCTCTTAATAGTCATAGGTATATACAATTTGAAAAAGTGGTCTATTTGCTCAAAATCGTCAAAATTTCTTGGTAGTTTTTGACTTGATAAGTTGGAACAGCTGGAGTCTCATTAACCAAACCATTTGGATTAAACCAAAATGCTGTCAATTCCTGCATTATTACCACCTTGATATCAGCAGCAGTTAGATCACCAATCATGAGGGCCGAATCGGAATGAAAGTCATTTACCTGATCCGAAATTTTTTCAAAAAGTCAGTAGACGGTTTGTGGGCACCCACTTCATCTGAAATGAAAATATCGTCGAAGAATGGCAAGATGCTTTTGAGGCTTGCAAACGGCCACGTTGGATGTAGCTAACACCATTAGTTGCTGCATAAATCTTGTGACCGGCTCTTTAACGTTCGATAAGAAAGCATGGGCCTGAGGCAACTCCTGCCCCTGTTGGCTCAAGAAATGCTGGTAACGGCCAGCTATGACTGCCATCAACCTCCTGTCCAAAATGCTCAAAAAGACGAGAAAAGCGCGTGCGAAGCAATTCCGGCTTAGTGATTAAACCATGATTGAGATCTTCCCCACATGGAACGATTCATGGGGATATAGTGATCCTGTAAACTTTAAGATCTCGTGAAGCCACCCCAGCCTCTTCAAGAAGGTAGGTCAAAGCCAAATCTTTCAGCACGGTCAAAATCTAGAGGGTGGTCAAGGTCGAAAAGTAAATGGGTGTAGGTCATGGTATATCCTTTTCTAACTGAAAATCTTTTAGGCTCTATTTTACCACAATATAGCTATATAAAATAAAGAACAAAAAAGGCGACCCACAGGCCGCCCTCTCAGATTTATGAAAAAATAAGTATTAAGCTTACTTAATAGACCACTATTACATCCATTGAACCTAAAGAAAACTTAAAAGTAGGTTATTCTTTTACTATTCCTATAGATTTTTTACTTTAAACAGCGAATCTCTAATTGTGGTATACTGAAAATACAAGATTAATCAAACGAGGCGTGTTATGAAAAAAATTTAAAAATTTCAACTGTTTTGACACATCATCGGACCCGTCATGGTCGGGCCTTCCTCTAGTCATACTGCAGGAGCTGTTCGTATTGGCAAGATTGTTTCTGCCATCTTTGGTGAGACACCGACTGAGGTAGAATTTCAACTTATAATTCCTTTGCCAAAAACCTATCGAGGTCACGGGACTGATGTGGCTCTAGTGGCTGGTATTTTAGGTATGGAAACGGACGCCCTCGACATTCCACCGGCGCTCTGGATACGTATGAAAAGGCATTAAGGCTCCATTGAAAATTCACAATATCATGTGATAGTAATGCGCCACATCCCAATACTATTCTGTATTACCTTAAAAATGCAATGATAAAAAACCATTTCTTATTGGTAGTAAGCTCATCGTGGTGAGTGGAATATCCAAGTAACTGAACTCAATGTTTTATGGTCAATTCAAGATGAATACACCGACTCATCATTGTCCACCGTTGACGTCCCCAGGAAGATTGCCCTGTCACAGATATAGTTATTTTGTCGCGTTATGGCATCAACACTGCCCAAATGACGTTACCGGGAAAATGCTGAGAAAAGGCCATTATGATTATCGAAATTCGACTCGCACCAGTGTGATGAGCCGCTCAGAAATCGCTAGAATTCCTCATCTACATAATGTCAACTTTTTTCAGCTAAGAGGGGGATTGCATGACACTATTGAAGAATTAAGTTCAACAAGCTGACCGAGATTACTTTCAAGGTCGCCGAGCCTGTATGATTGCTACAGAGACAGAGCTAACTGGACGGGAACGGCCTGAAATTTAATCCTTGATGACTCGAAATCTCAAGGATGAAGGAGTCTGTTCAGGCTGGTTTGTCTCCTGAGAAATCACCAACTGGCTTAACTGGGGAGACGCTGTCAAACTGGATGCCCATATCAAAATGAAAGACCTTGGCTGATTCTGCAGTTTTGGTGCTGCAAGAAATGCCATGGCAGTCAATGAATCCTAACGCCAAGATGGGCTTGGTTTGTGCCACACCTACCGCTGGATCAGCTGGTTGTTCACCTGTTCAACAACAGCTATCGAAAACTAGACTTGAGCGAATCACAACAATTAGATTTTCTCTTTCACTGCTGGTGCATTTGGTCTAGTCATCGCAAATAATGCCCGATTTCTGGAAAAAAGCCGAGGGAGGCCGCCGGGCCGAAGTTGGTTCTGCTTCTGCTATGGCTGCTGCCGCTATTACAATGGCTGCTGGTGGTACACCTTTCCAGGCCAGTCAGGCCATCTGCTTTGTGCTTAAAAAATATGTTGGGACTCATCTGCGACCCTGTAGCCGGATTGGTTGAGGTCCCATGTGTCAAACGTAATGCCATGGGAGCAAGTTTGCCCCTAGTAGCTGCTGCTGACATGGCCTTGGCGGGTATCACATCGGCCATTCCAGTCGACCAGGTTGTTGGACGCTATGTATCAGGTGGGTTCAGCCATGCCAACTGCCTTCCGGGAAACTGCTGAAGGTGACATAGCAACTCCGAAAGGAAAGGCACCTCGCAAAAAGAAATTTTTGGGTACTTTTAGTAGAAACACTTAGAAGCTTTCATACTTCTAAGTCTTCTTTATAGCCTTTTCAACGTTTTGATTTTAGCTGAAATAGCCATTTTGTTAAAAAGTGCATGTTTCTTTTGGCAATACTCTGCAAGGAAGGTTGAGGAGACTAAATGCGTTGAATTTTTGAGGAGATTCTCAACAAGTGGAGCGACAGTCTTAGGTGTTTCCACTGGAGTGTTACTTTCTTTCTTTGCTTACCAGTATTATCCTGAGATGGATCTGGCACTGTGTTTGTACTGTTTTGTGACCATTATTTTTGCCCAGAAGTTGGTTCAGGGCTCTGGAGCAACCCCAGGCTGATGCCTGTGGGTTCAACTGGTTTATTTTCCTGATTTGGCTCTGAATTCTTGGTCTGGCTGAGGATCTATGTTTGATTGGTTCAGTCAGTAGTGTCACCAAGTTTTGTGTTTGTCATTTTTCAGTTACGAAGAAGTTTCTTTGAATTCTACTGCTCCATCCCAGAGACCGACACCTACATATTTTTGATTGAAGTACTATCCACAGTATCAAATTGATGATGGAGCACCTCCCTTGCCACGACATAGACTGTCATTGTGTCCTTGCCTTCTACAACCTTGACATCTGCCATTGATAGCCTTATCCAAATGAGTTTCAGCTTGATGGTTTCACCACCAAAACGGAAGAGTACTACAAGTATCATTATTGTCAGCAAATTCGAACAGAGTAGGCACGACCCTATTTTCACGCGTTCCGCAGCAAAGAGTTGACCAAACCATGCTGGTATTTTTTGACATCGATATCATAGTCAAATTGCTTGAAGCCATTACTTTCATAGGCCATGAAGAAAGCCTCATTGGCACTGACATTGCTATCGTAAAGGGTATCGTCATCAATATACCAATCACCAGTGACGGCCTTCAAGCCTTTAAGGTTGGTCGCAAATTGTTGAGCGTAATGTCAATATTAAAGGTCTTGGTCAATGACGGATTTTCAACTGAAGTTGCTGTGACAGTGAGATGACCCTTGTGAAGGGCTTTGAGAGAAAGTTTATTGTCATGTTCTGGTATAGGACACCAAACTTGGATCCTTACTGTCCATGTCACATCTTGCTCTTCAGAAGAAGGTGCGCAAGTAAACCTGCAAGTCCCGCTTTGACCAACTTCAAGAGCCAAATGACCTGCAACTTTACAATTGTTCATAGCAACAGCCTTGTAACTTCCTTCTTGTCGGTCCAAGTACTCTTAATCCGGGTAGATAGCAATATTTTGCTTTTGGCTGGACCACCTTCAACCAAGACGTTCTTGCTCCAACGGCTCTTGGGCCTTGGGAAAAAATCTGATTAGCACCAGCTACCGTATTCCCCATAGCAAATACTTCCCTACACTCGCACGGTCCACATAAAGATGCAAATCAATAGAACCATCTTCATTGCGAGTCACTTGTTGACTATTAACCTTAAGCAAAGGCATCTGAAAAGATAGTACCAGATTGGCTGCGGTCAATTGATAAAAGTTTCCTTAGTTAAATCGTAAATGACCTTAGTAGCTTGGACCATCACCAACGCGAAGATTAAATCCAACTGCTGTCGATTGTCGCTTACCTGGTAAAAGTGGGAAACCACTTCATTAAGTATCACCTTTGAAATCTTTGAGTAATTCGTTATCAGAAGCTACTGTGACATTTTTCAAAATACTGAGCGTTGTCTGTGTCACGAAGGCTTTCATGAGGCCTTAACAGGGGTTTGGGTTAAAGGTAACGGTCGCCTGATTTAACCAAACCAAAGGTCAAGGTTAAGGTTAAAGGTACCATTAAATTTTTGACCTACAGTATCTGCAACCAGATTGCAATAATCTTCCCAAGTGTTCATCCAGTTGATTTCAGTCAATTGTGGGATGTTTGGATGGTCAGCTGTTCCAAAATCATGAACATAATAAGTCATAGCAGCATAGGAATCCTTACCAAATTCGCAGTTTCGTCTGATCTTGGTAAACATCATCAGCTTCAAAGGCCCACTTGCCATCTACTTGTTTAAAATCACCAACCTTGTAAGAACGTGACCACCACGTGAAGGGACCAACTTGAGAGCCCCATCATTGGCCACAATCGGATAAAGGTCCAGGACATGTTCCGTATGCAAATCTTATAGGTTGTTTCCAACTTGCCAGTTCTTCCAAGTCTTGTGAAGAATAAATGCCAGGTGGACCACCAGCAAGGACCATAAACCATTGGTTATCCCAGCCTTGGAAGACCTTAGGGTCACGAAATCTTAGTTTTTAGAGGATCCTGAGACCAGTCGGCAACTACCTTGTCATATTTTTACCAAGTTCTACCTCGTCCTCACTATGACGATTTCAATCCGTTGCCCATTACCATTTGAAGTGATAATAGCTACCAGGCCACCTTCGGAATTTGAAGAGGCCTGAGCTATTCAATTACTTATCAACCACGACAGAGCCTGAGAACATGTGACCTGTGTTGCATCTGGATAAAAAGCTTAGTGGCTCGCTTCATCCCAATGTAGCAAGTCTCGGCTGGTCGCATGGAGCCCCAGTGCATTGGACCCCCATTTGGTATCATCGTAAAATTGATAGAAGGGATGGTAACGTCCCTTGTAGAAGACCAAGCCATTAGGGTCATTAGCCCATGCATCCTTGACAGAATAATGATACTGATCACATAAAGCTCGTTTATAATATACATCATCACTCTGTCTGCGGTGGATATTAACACGATAAGTCCATACAGGACGTAAGCGAATCAGTCATACTTTCAATAATAAAGTAGTGGCACCCCTGCAGCCACTGGCAATTGTGAAATATCTGTGTGAGCATTTCCCTTGGCATCTTCTACTTTGATAACAGCATTTGGATTATGTAGTAATGTCAAGGCCTACTGTCTCAGCATTGTGTCCCACATATTGGATATGGAGTGGTTCTTCAGAAAAGAATTGGGCTTGTTTTTCAACGGAGCCTGTCTTTGAGGTCACCACCAGATTGTCAATCAAAAGGAAGACTGGCATCATCAAGATTAACATAAAGGGTAAGCTTTTGAAAATGACATTGGCATTCAATTAAAGAGAGTCCAAAGTAGCCTCTGAAGACTGAGGCTGACCTTTAAGTCACTTTTTTGAAGGACAGCATCACCTGTACTTGCGACAAGCACATCATTGACATAAGTAAGATAGCCACTGATTAGCCGCAACTACCTCAAGATTGTAGGAAGCTCTTACCGGCAGTTGGAAGCCACATCTTTCTCATCTACAAGTTGAATATCATGATTATTGACCCAACGCCAAAATCCCTAACCTTATGGTTACCAGAGTCTACATTGACCCTGTACATATTTTTTATCGCTACTATCATTGTTACCACGGAAAATGAGGCAGCGGCACCACCAGCTTCCTTTGAAGGTTACATCCAAGTTGAATAGATAAAATTCTGCCCTCGGATTGAGAATAAAGGAAAGAGTCTCCCTTTGTCTTTGCTTGAATGAATACCGTCAGCCTGCATTTCCTAGTGACCATTTTGGTCTGCGGTCATCCCTTCTAGATTGCAACTGCTTCATTATTAGGGCAAATCGGTTTTTCCGCCGTCACATGAACAGGACTGGTGCTATTCTGTTACAACTGAGATTTGTTCCCAGACTGTCCATCCAAATCGGCTTTGCGCTAAGTTAGTTACTTTCTCAGCCTCACTCAGCCTGTGTGTTTGTACTTCTTTGACTGGTCAGGATAGGCTGAGTGGGATTCTCTCTTTGAGCTGTTTACAGATTCGGAAACAAGAGACGGCTCCTGGCTCTCACCACTTGGGGGACTCAAAGCAGGGAGCAAGCTCCGGGCTTGAGGGGCAACTTGATAATCAGTTTGAGCTACCACTTTGAGGTACTTCCTGGCTCATGTTTGTTCACTTGGTCCGCATAGACAGGACCAGCCAGGGCCAAACCTGCAAAACTTACCAAGGCACAGCCAGACCCAAGTCTTCCACTTTACGCATAAAAACCAATTTTTACTCATTCATGACTCTTCCTTCTTCAGAGTAACATTAAAATGTTAACTCATTTTTCATGAAAATTCAAAGTCAATACATTCGCCTTTATTAATAGTTTTTCATCAAAGTTTCCGGAAATATCTCTAGGATTTAAATTAAAACGGTAAACGCTTACTTTTAATATCATTATAGCACTATAATCTGAAAATACCATCTTTTCTGTAATATTTTCATATAATGCAATTTGCCATTCGAAAGTCTCATACTTATGTTTAATCAGCCTGTTAACTCATCCTCTAGAATCCCAAAAGGCTTCACAAAAATCAAAAATAGCAGTTCTGTAAGTTAAACATTTTCGCGGTCTGTGAATCGGTGATATCATATAAGACTTTTTGTTCAAAAGCCTCCTCAGAGATAGTGGCTAAATCTGTTTTCTTTGGGAAATATTCTCTTAGTAAGCCATTTGCGTTTTCATTGCTTCCTCTCTGCCAGGATGAATAGGCGTCCGCAAAGAAAAAAGGGAATTCCTAAGTTCTCTACCAGAGGATAGCAGGCAAACTCTTTTCCCCTGTCTGAAGTGAAGGTTTTAAGAGCCTCTTTTGGAAATAGCTTACAAAGTTGTTCGATGGCTGAAAACATGGATTTGGCTGTTCTGTCTGGTATCTTGAAAGCTAAGTAAAAGCGCGTTTTTTCGCTCCAGAAAGGTCGCTAAACAGCCCTTGCTTTTTGCCTCTGGAAGACACCACAGTATCAAGCTCCCAGTGGCCAAAAGTCTCACGATTCCTGACCTCTTTAGGACGTTTGGCAATTGATGTGCCAATCCTAAATGTCCCACGTGTTTCTTTTTGGGTTGTCGAGTCTTTCCTTTACGACGAAGGACGCTTAAATCCAGATCAATCAAACCGGCGTAGAGCCAGTTATAGATGGTTTTAAAAGCTACCATTGGCTTTTGTTCAAGCTGATAGCGGCCACAAATCTGTTCAGGCGACCAAAAGGATTTTAAACCGTCCTCAATTTCCTTTTCAACTCTGGTGTCAAACAAGACTTCCTGACCTTTTTGTTTAGCCCTGTGGTCGTACTGTTCCTGTGCTAAGGCTGCGGAATAGCCATTTTGGCATCGTCTTAACTCTCTTGAGATGGTAGACTTATGGACGCCAAGTTTACTTGCAATTTGGCAAGGTTTTCAAACCTAATTCTAAGTAAGTTTCTATCTTTATTCGGTCGGTTATGGTAAGATGGGAGTAGCTCATAGTTTTTCCTCGGGTTCTGTTTGTGTGGTTACTTACAGTTTACACCAATGAAAGGCTATGAGTTTTTTTTGTTGCACTATATACAGTCACTGAATTATCAGCGTTAATAGGGTGCTGAGGGAAGAAATGTTCGATAGAATTTCTGAACTGGAATTGGAAATTGCTAAATTCAGATGCTCTATCTCGCCAACAGATAATCCAAATAAGTAAAGACAATCCGATCGATACCAAATCCACTTCGATTTCGATAATCTGAAGATTCAATTTTTTTGCAGCAATACTTTTCTAAGGTAGGGATAGGAGTTTGCCATCTTGCTCTTTTCACATTCGTCAAGACTCTAGCAATCCAGTGCATGGTCTTAGGGAAGATAGGTCACGCGCAGGCAAGATTCTAGAGTCGTAATTGTTGATTATCCGTTCATTCTTTTTGGATCCATTGAGTCTAAAGTAGATTTATAGGATGGTTTTCTCCCCTTTTTATCCTCATACATGACGAGCTTTTGTAAAGACCATTTCCTTCGACCTTGTATTCACCGATATATTCTCTTTTAATAATATAACGATCAAATAGATACCGATACTTCAAAAAGAGCATAGATAAACTCCAAGGCCTTTTTCTTTTCAGCCCATCTGTCCTTTAATAAGTCAAGGAATCGCTTATCATCTAATCCACTATCACGATCCGTCTCAGTCATCTCCATGGCTTCATTGACCTGCAAAAAGAAAATTTGGAAAGTTAATGATAGACTCAAACCGTTCATTTTCTTCTTCCCTATCATCAATTTGATTAGACACAGTAGAATCCGGCGCTTGCAAGATAGTTTTTAAGGTAAATTGAGTCTCATCACTGTTATTTTCTGCATTAAAAATGTCACGAAGATCTGAGAAGTCAGCCACCCTCAGCATATCCCACTTGCACTAAAATAGTTTTTCACGTATTTTTACTGGGAGAACCATCTGAAGATAGTTGTCCATTTGTGCACAAGCATCCCAAATCGTAGCTGCAATTAGTTTATCTTTTTGTCCTCTTCACTGAATCCATTTTCAGACTTGATAGCACCCAAAATCTTTGCTTTCACAATTTCATGGAGCTCCAATTGCTCTCCACGAGTATTCATGATCTCAAAATAGTGATTCAAATCGATATTTTGAGGAACCTGTTCGGATGATTGTTACAGTAGAAAACTTATCTCTAAACCGTTTTTATAATCATCATTAGCGTTTTTGCTCTGGAAATATTTCTTAATTATTTCATATCCTTCTACTAACTCTTCTGAATAAAGAGAAGGCTCTTTTACTATCCATTACAGTTTCGATCTCACCTAGAGTGATGTTCGATTTTTCTCTAGCTTCAAATTTCAAAGGATTTCTTTCTACAGAAGGGATGATCCAGATAACGAAGAAGCAAAACAAAGTAGTTAAGCGTTGTTGGCCATCGATTACTTCATAAATTCGAGGTTGGACCTGATTGACCACTAAACTTCCAAGAGCGTAATATTTACTTGAATTAGTTTCGTCAAGATCATCAATATCCATTAGCAATTGCTCAATTTCATCTTTTCTCCATGCGTAATTTCGTTGATAGATTGGGATGACATAGTTGATATTTTCAAAAACATTGTCCACATTCAATTCATCTGGTTGAATATACTTTTCACTTCTCATTAGACTAGTCCTCCTCTCCAAATACTTTATCAGAGTTTTTGATAGCGTTTTTTTATTCACGTTGGAATTCTGAAAGCTTTGCTTTGAGATAATATCTAAAACAATGGTATCCAATCTATCGGATCCTGCATTTCAGAAATCAAAGCAAAAAAGATTCAATCCCTTATTGATACGATCTGATTGTCCTTGTGCGTACTATTTACCGATTCTCTATAGACTGCTTTCATGATCAATCTTAGAGAATAAGCCCATCTATGTAGAAAAGACAATCTTGCAGGTGTCAATTCCTTCATACTGAATTTATCGAAAAGAAGATCAAAATATTTATGAAGAGATTATAAACATAGAGATCACCAGTTTGTTTTTATGACCTCTTCTTCATTAAATCTACTATCGACCAAGTTCACAATCTCTCTAGAGGTTTTGCAAAGTGTATGAAAAGAATCTTTTTCAGCAATCATATTGGGTTAACTGGAATTGATTCAAGGAATTCCAGTTGTTAGCTCATACACTTTGTCAGCATTAAAACGTTCCACATAAAGATGAGAGGCTTTAGCATAAGTCGCAAAATGATGGGGATTCGAAGGTTTAATTCCCTTAAAAGTTTGAATATCTTTAGTAGAATAATGAAGAAAGCCATTTTTTTGTTTCTTATACCATCTCAATTAAGGGAAGAGATTGTCTGCAAAGAGATCCTCCAGTTCGCTTTTGATTTTTATTTTCCAAGCTTGTATGATCTCAATCTTTATCACTTTCAGATTCATCATTCATTTCTCTCAAAATGACTAAGATTTCAACAAATCATGTGGAGAGAGAGCTTCCCTCGAGAATTCTGGGGGAGTCAAAGAATTGAAAAAGCTTCCTGCCAATCATTCGTGATAATCTTTACCAAAGAACAAAGTTATCAAGAAAGATAATCAGCATACTTTTTAACTTCTTGTCCGTCAAACTCTCTTAGCTTGCGCTTGATGATTTGAAAATTATGCACGATCGCTTCTCTAGATAGTTCATTATATTCCTCATTCAGCAAGGATGAAAAGATTAGCATATGATGCCTCTTGAAGTATCTCATACACCACAAATAAAAGAATAGAAAGAGTTGTTGTGCTGGCCGTCGACAATATTAAGTTTAGAAGATGCGTCATTTATGTTTTCTCTGTGGAGTACAACAGACCCCATTCGATATTCTGGAATTCTATTCTTTAAACGCCTCATAAGTATTCAGATCAGTCCCAAAGTGTTGATTGTGTTCCCCAACGATATGTCTCTGATAATTAGGAATCGCTAACCTTTCTACCATCATTTCTCTAACACTGACAATGCAAATTTTCATTCAAGTTTGACATTGAACAACTCCTCTATCTACTTCAATTTCTTTAAATACGGTTTTATATCACTCATTATAACATTTTTAAGAAGTCAACTCAAGATTGATGACGAATTTTATTTATGACAAAAGAAAAAACAGCCAACCATTGGGTTAACTGCTAAAAAAGTTATCAAGTTAATTATTAAAAGAATCAGTATCCAAATACTTTAAATCGTACTTCCAGTCTTCTCCATCTTGGTAGTAGAAAAATTCAGACAGGTCTTCTTCAAGAAAGATACGAAGCATATCCTCCATATCTAGAGAGAGGTCTAGATTTGGCAATTCTTTCAGGTCCTCCCCACCAGACTTCCCCCTCTTCAGAGGATATTAATTCTCCGTCAAACTTTTCTGTCTTATAAAGAGAACTACATAACGAATGCCGTCTTCTACCCAATCTTTTCATTCCACAAATCCGGGGAAGATTTCAATCCTGCCAGTTTCTTCCTTCACTTCACGGATTACTGCTTCGTAAATGATTCTCCCGCTTCGACATGACCACCAGAAAAGGTTATGCCTGGCCAGTCCTTTTTTTTTACGATCAATAACAAAAGAACTCTATCGCCGTCTCTTACCATACAAAGATTTGTAAACTCAACAGTCTCATTCATACAAATACTTCCTAACTATGTTTGTCTTTTTCTTTTAAGGATAGGATAAACAATCTCTACCCTATTCTTCTTTTAGTTGCACTTGTGTACGGGCTAGTAGGTCTCTAGATGCCTCTTATCTTTCCTAAATATCGTCATTGCCAGTAGCAAAACTGCAAGTAGAGTCGCCGAATTAGAAAGGATAATGGATACCACATCAAAATCACTATATAAGCCATGAATCGTGCCCATATGACCGAGTTGCCAAGGTAAAAATTTGATGACATTTCTAATCAAGCCTGCACTGTTTTTTTTCTGGTAGAAGTTCAAGTCCAGCTTTACCTTCCCAAAACTGCCATCATTTTTATAATCCAAGAATGTGAAAAGGAGCGTGATTGGCAAAACAGAGGTGAAAAATACAAGCCACTGCGACTGCATTTCTGTAAACTCTGGGACACCATTAAAAAGATGATGTAAATAAGCATCGAACTTAAAAACAGAAGAACTAAATAAGCTAGAATGAAAAGATAATCAAAGAGAAATTCAATCATTCTTTTTTAAACGGAATAGGGTTTATTGCTATAATTTTTCATCATCGTCTCCCCTTTCTCATCTCCTATTATAACATTTTTTTATATTCTAAATAATATTTGAGAAGAAAATCTGTTGGCTAACCCCTCTCAAATTGAGATGTTTCATAACTGTAAACACCTATTATTGCTCTATTGTACAGTTTTTGGAGCAATAAAAAGGAGGCCATCATAATGACTTCCTTGGTTTTAGTTTTCACTTAAACTTGTCCTTATACTTCTTAATATACTTCTTACCATACCATTCTTCAACTGACTTGCCTTCCCAGTCTCGGTATTCTTCAGGATACTTCCATTTGTAGTAGCCCTGCAACATGTAGGGGAACATGACATAAATTTCAAAGGCAGCTATTAATATATTGAACACTAGAAAT
>VOFC01004857.1_pt1 | contig 13363 bp, 22 predicted proteins | sample 5384161 | NCBI WGS metagenome assembly VOFC01 (sample SAMN12384722, study PRJNA508395) | human gut metagenome | isolation source: healthy gut B | host: Homo sapiens | reverse complement strand
GGAGATCCTGACCGTCAAGTCCGACGATGTCACCGGACGTGTCCGGACCTACGAATCCATCGTCAAGGGCCACAACGTGCCGACCCCCGGTGTGCCTGAGTCCTTCCGCGTGCTGCTGAAGGAGCTGCAGTCCCTGTGCCTGAACATCCAGGTGCTGGATGAGGACGGCAACCAGATCGAGCTGAAGGAGGACGAGAACGCCCTGGATACATCCGGGAGTGGTCCTACGGCGAAGTCAAAAAGCCGGAGACCATCAACTACCGCACTCTCAAGCCTGAGAACGACGGCCTGTACTGTGAGCGTATCTTCGGGCCTACGAAGGACTGGGAGTGCCACTGCGGCAAGTACAAGAAGATCCGCTATAAGGGCAAGATCTGCGACCGCTGCGGCGTGGAAGTCACCCGTTCCAAGGTCCGCCGGGAGCGTATGGGCCACATCGAGCTGGCCACCCCCGTTTCTCACATCTGGTATTTCAAGGGTATCCCCTCCCGTATGGGACTGCTGCTGGATATCAGCCCCCGTATTCTGGAGAAGGTCCTGTATTCGCCAACTATATCGTCACGGACCCCGGCGAGACGCCGCTGACCCAGAACCAGATCCTCTCCGAGAAGGAGTACCGTGACTACCGTGAGAAGTATGAGGATGACTTCGACGCCGGCATGGGCGCCGAGGCCGTGAAAAAGCTGCTGGCGGATGTGGACCTGGAGGCCCTCTCCGCCCAGCTCCACGCCGAGCTGAAGGACGCTTCCGGCCAGAAGAAGGCCCGGATCGTCAAGCGGCTGGAAGTGGTGGACGCTTTCCGTATCTCCGGCAACAAGCCCGAGTGGATGGTCATGGACGTGCTGCCGGTGATGCCTCCGGACCCGTCCCATGGTCCAGCTGGACGGCGGCCGCTTCGCCACCTCTGACCTCAATGACCTGTATCGCCGGGTCATCAACCGCAACAACCGTCTGAAGCGGCTGATGCATCTCAACGCCCCGGACATCATTGTACGCAACGAGAAGCGTATGCTCCAGGAGGCGGTGGACGCCCTCATCGACAACGGCCGCCGCGGCCGCGCCGTCACCGGCGCCAACAACCGGGCGCTCAAGTCCCTCAGCGATTTCCTGAAGGGCAAGCAGGGCCGGTTCCGCCAGAACCTGCTGGGCAAGCGTGTAGACTATTCCGGCCGCAGCGTTATCGTGGTAGGCCCCGAGCTGAAGATCTACCAGTGCGGCGTGCCCAAGGAGATGGCTGTTGAGCTGTTCCGCCCCTTCATTATGAAGAAGCTGGTGGAGGATGGCCTGGCCAATAACATCAAGTCCGCCAAGAAGATGGTGGACAAGGGCACCACCGAGGTGTGGGACGCTCTGGATGAGATCATCAAGGAGCACCCCGTTATGCTCAACCGCGCGCCTACCCTGCACCGCCTGGGCATTCAGGCTTTTGAGCCGGTGCTGGTGGAGGGCCGCGCCCTGAAGCTGCACCCCCTGAACTGCACCGCATTCAACGCCGACTTCGACGGCGACCAGATGGCTATTCATGTTCCTCTGTCCGCCGAGGCACAGGCGGAGGCCCGGATGCTGATGCTCTCCGCCAACAACCTGCTGCGGCCTCAGGACGGCGGCCCTGTCACCGTCCCGACGCAGGATATGGTGCTGGGCTCCTACTACCTGACCATCGAGCGGTTTGAGAACGGCATCGTGCCAGATGACCAACGACGAGCTGTGGCCCGAGGGCCTGGACTTTGCCTGGCCGGGAAGAAGGCCTGACGAGCCACCGATGAGGAGAAAGGCCAATAACCCGCTCAATATCTATCGCGACGAGGATGAGGTGCTCATGGCCTATAACGAGCACATCATCGGCGATACACCAGCCCGATTTGGGTCCGTGTAGAGCAAGGACGCTGAACGGTGAAAAGGTCCCCATATAGTCCGGGGTACCGCCGGCGCATCATCTTCAACCGCAATATTCCCCAGGACCTGGGCTTTGTGAAGCGCTTCAACGAGGACGGTACGCCCTACCGACAAGTTCTTTGACTATGAGATCACCGAGACCTGCGGCAAGAAGCTGCTGGGCCAGATCGTTGACCGGACCATCAACAAGCATGGCTTTACCATCGCTGCCGAGGTGCTGGATGCCATCAAGGCCACCGGCTACAAGTACTCTACCCGTGCCTCCATTACCATCTCCATCTCCGATATGACGGTGCCCAAGGCCAAGTACGAGCTCATCGACGAGACCGAAAAGCGCGTGGTGGAGATCGAGGATCAGTACAACATGGGCTTCATCACCGACGAGGAGCGCTATAAGCTGGTGGTCCGCGAGTGGGAAAAGACCACCAACGACGTTACTGACGCCCTGACTGCCAGCCTGGATAAGCTATAACCCCATCTTCATGATGGCCGACTCCGGCGCCCGAGGCAGCATGAAGCAGATCCGTCAGCTGACCGGTATGCGCGGCCTGATCGCAAACACCGCCGGTAAGACCATCGAAATCCCCATCAAGGCAACTTCCGCGAGGGCTGACCGTTCTGGAGTACTTCACCTCCACCCGCGGCGCCCGAAAGGGTATGGCCGATACCGCCCTGCGTACCGCGGACTCCGGCTACCTGACCCGCCGCATGGTGGATGTTTGCTCAGGACGTCATCATCCGCGAGCATGATTGCGGCGTGATAAGGCATCAAAGTGTCCGAGATCGAGGAGAACGGTCAGGTCATTGAGAAGTTCTCCGACCGTGTCCGGGGCCGCTATCCTGGTGGGCGACGTGGTGGATGCCGGACCGGCGAGGTGCTGATCCCCAACACAAGATGATGATGGAGGATGACGCCGCCCGTGCTGGGTTCAGAAGTTCGACATCCACTCATCCTGCCAAGAGATCCGCACCGTTCTGACCTGCAAGGCTCACAGCGGTATGTGCGCCAAGTGCTACGGCATGAACCTGGCCACCTCCAAGCCCGTTGGCCCCGGCGAAGCGGTGGGCATCATCGCGGCCCAGTCCATCGGTGAGCCCGGCACCCAGCTGACCATGCGTACCTTCCATACCGGCGGCGTGGCCGGCGGCGACATCACCCAGGGTCTTCCCCGAGTGGAGGAGCTGTTCGAGGCCCGCAAGCCCAAGAAGATGGCTACCCTCTCCGAGATCGCCGGTAAGGTCCGTTTCGAGGAGGCTACCAAGGGCAGCCTGCTGAACATTATCATTACTGCCGATGACGGCGACGTCTGCCAAAAGGGCGCTGCCAAGCATCGAATAGCGCAGAGCGATCGAGCGCGCAACCACCTTCAAACGCCCCCAATCCAAAAGCTGGGGCGGTGCCGTGTCCGTTTCATAGAGAAAGGCGATTCCGAAATTCATAAGCCGGACGGAATGATCGATGATCCATCAGTTGAGCAGCGGAGACGCCCGGCTTCCGGTCAGACGGACGAACAGGCGGCCGGAGCGTCAGGTCGCCGTGATCGGCCAACACATAGCCGTAACAGGCTTCGCTCATCAGAATGTCGAGAACAACCGCCAATCGCCGTCGTTGTCAAACTGTCGGCTGAATCATGGGCTGGCCGTTTTGAAACAGAATGATGGAGGTTGGAACGGTTCCGTCGTTCATCGTGCTGTCTGGTGAATGAGAAACAAACCGGGTTGAATGAGGCGTGATCCGCGCCATGGCGGAATTCGGAATTTCGTAGGGCGGAGGTCGATCTGCGCGCAGGCCGCAGCGGAAAGAAGCACCAGGGCGAACAGCGCGGAGGCGAAAAACCCGCCGTTTTGTCAGCATGAAAAACCTCCCTATATAGGATCTATATTTTGGGTGGCGCGGAAAAAGCTATATTCCGTCGTTGGTCAGCGTCAGCCCCGGATTGTCGCAAACGGGCAGAGCGTCAAAGGGACGACGGCGATGGGGTGCTTGTAATCATGGCGACTGCGTATGCGTTGCCGAGCGGATCGAGTTTGACGCTGTATACAGATACGTGGCGCGGGTGGTGAAATCGCGGACATCTCGGGCAATGATGTTCCCTCCTGCGTCAGATCCAGCCGGAACACGGCGAAGTATTTTCGGGCGGTTCGGGTCGCCGTGCCGTAAAAGCGTGGTCGAGCTGTCGTCGCGCAAAGGGCGCAGTTGACGCGGACGTTGATATCCGCCGCCTTGAGCATTTTGGTGAAAAGCAGGCGGCCTGCCGCATCCGAACGGGCGAGAAAGAATTGCGAGGGCTCCGTCAGCGCGTGGGATTCCGTATAGGAGAGCATGCCGCCGTCGGGCGAAAACGCGCCGTATGTGGTGAGCTGTCGGACGGCAGAGGAATATGGACGGTGGAAGCGGTTCGCCGTCCGCGCTGACGCGCAGATGATTCAGCGCATAGCGGCCTTGCGAAATGTCGATATCCGGCGCGATATAGGCGTGACGCTCTTGTCGGCAAGCACCGTGAAGCCGCCGTAGGTTGCGGCGTGAAGCGGCGAAAACCGGCGTAGAAGCCAGCAGAAGGCCATCCCAATCAAAGCGATTGACGGCATACGCGCCGCCCGTCCCAGCTCAAATTGCAGAGCCAGCCGAGCAAAGCGGCATAGCCGGTGAGATCGCCTTGAACGGAAAAAAGCCCTCAGAGAGTGCGCCGTCTTCCAAAAGCTGAAAACGGATGAAATTGAACCCGCCTTTCAGTGGTTAAAATGCCGTATCGGTTTTGCATCCGCAACAAAGAGTCGATGGCTGAGGTTTTCGCTGTCGGCTGTATGATCCGGCAGACGCTGCTCGAATACCGTTTGCCCGTGGTCAAACAGGACGAGCGCCGTTTTGAGTTTGCCGCCGTTCAGCGGACTGTCGTGAAGAAGCAGATAGACCTCCGGCGCGAGGATTTCGACCTCTGTGCCGGATGCGCTGGGCACTTCGTAGGGCTTCAAATTGAGCTGCGCGCAGGCCGCAGCAGATAGAAGCGTCAGCATAAACAGCAGCGCCCCGAAGAGACGGCGTTTGGCCAGCATGAAAAAACCTCCCTGCATGTTGTCTATACTTATAAGACGATATACAGAGAGGAAAATTTCAGAATTTTATGAAATTTTTGAAAATGAAAGGCGGGAAGTTCGGAAACCTCAGGGTTTCAGGTGGGGATTGGAGCAAAGCCCCCGGCATTTTCTCATTCCCCGATCATCAGCAGCTCGACCATCTTCGTGCAGCGATCCATGCTCTCTCTGCCGCGATATGCTCATACGGGCCGTGGAAAGCGAAGCCGCCGGTGCAGAGGTTCGGCGTATGCAGACCCATGTAGGACAGGCGGCATCCATCCGTGCCGCCGCGCACCGCTTCGATAAACGGCTTCATGCCCGCCGCCTCAGGCGCGCTTGGCGTTTTCAATCAGCTCCATGTGGTCGGTCAGCTTTTCAGCCATGTTATAATAGCTGTCCTTGAGCCGGAGGGTGACGACGCTGCGGCCGTATTTTTCATTGATGACCTTTACGGCGTGCTCCATCAGCTTCTTGCGCGCCTCGAACGTCGCGCGGTCGTGGTCGCGGACGATGTAGTGCAGCTCGGCGTGCTCCACGTCGCCCTTCATATCGCACAGGTGGAAGAAGCCCTCGTAGCCCTCCGTCAGGCGGGGAATATCCCCGGCGGGGAGCAGCGCGTTGTATTCCATGGCGACCAGCGCCGCGTTAATCATCGTATCCTTGGAAGAACCGGGGTGTACGCTCAGACCGTCGAAATGCAGCTCCGCCGAACAGGCGTTGAACGTCTCGTAAGCGATTTCGCCCTCTTCGCCGCCATCCAGCGTGGGCGCAGTCCGCGCCGAACTTGGCCACGTCGAAATGGTCAACGCCCGCGCCGATCTCCTCATCCGGGGTGAAGGCGATGCAGAGTTTGCCGTGCGGGGCGCTGGCGGCGAGGATGTTTTTCCAGCGCGGTCATAATTTCCGCGATGCCGGCCTTGTCGTCCGCGCCGAGCAGGGTGGTGCCGTCCGTGGTGATGAGCGTCATGCCGACCAGCTTTTTCAGGCCGGGAACGCCGCGGGGCTGAGCGTTTCGCCGCTGCCCGCGAGCAAGCACGTCGCCGCCGTCATAGTTTTCGATGATCTGCGGCTTCACATTTTCGCCGGAGCAGTCCGGTGCGGTATCCATATGGGCGATGAAGCCGAGCGCGGGCTTCTGCTCGCAGCCCGCCGTCGCGGACAGCCAGCCGTAGACGACGCCGTTTTTCGTCAACGTGGACGTTTTCAAGGCCGAGGGCTTTCAGCTCATCGACGAGGATGTTCGCCAGATCATATTGACGCATGGAGCTGGGGACGGTTGCGGAGTCCGGATCGGACGTGGTATAGACCGAAACATATTTGAGCAGACGTTCGTATGCGCGCATGGGAATCGCTCTCCTTTGATGATTGATGGATGTATTATAGCAGGTTTTGGGCAAAAAGAGAAAGCCGCCCGGCCATCAAAAAAAAGGGCGGCTTTTATCGCGGGGAAGCGGTTACCCCAGCCCCACCATGCTCATCACCAGCACGAGCAGCGGGAGGGTCACGCCGCTGAGCAGGGTGGAAACGATGGTCGCGTGAGAGGCGGTCATATCCTCGGGCGTGTAGATATCCGGAAAGCATGCTGCAATTTCCGGCAATCGGCATCGCGGCGACGATGACGCACAAGCCCGCGAGCATGCGGTTGATCGGCATGACGAGCGCCAGACCGATGAACACCAGCGGCATGACGATCAGGCGCAGGAAGGTGACGCGGTACAGGCGCGGATTGGTGAACGCGGCGCGGATATCGCTGTGCGCGAGGGAAGCGCCGATAATCATCATCGCCATCGGGGGTGTTGATGGAGCCGATGGAGGCCAGCGCGCTTTCCACCGGGTCGGGCAGCCGCCAGCCGGTCAGACCGAAGAACAGCGCAATCAGCGCGGAGACCACACCGGGGTTGACCAACTGCCGGAGGTTGATGTCGCCGCTGCCATCGAGCAGCATGACGCCGTAGGTGAACACGAAAAGTTGAACACCAGCAGGAACATCGAGAGCATCGCCACGCCCTCCACGCCATAGAGCGCCTGAATGATCGGGATGCCCATGAACGCCAGATTGGTGAACACGAGCAGAAGCTGATCGAGTGGTTGCGCTCTTCCTTCGGCGTGGGCACGATGCGCACGAGCACCGCCGCCAGCGCAATCAGCAGCGCGAAGAACGCGACGCTTACGCCCAGGGCGACGACCATGTCGCCCGGCGCGCCGCCGCTTTGCGAGCACGGACGAGACGATGCAGCAGGGAACGCCGTGCTCCAGCAGCACCAGCGAGAGCCCGCGCCGGAAGGACGGCGAAATCAGCCCGCCCGTGCGGGAAACATAGCCAGCAAACATCATGATGAACAGCGTGATCATTTGGAAAATGATGCCGGAAACAGCCATGGAAAATTCCTCCGTAGATGTTGGTAACTCCTTCCGTCACGGCTGCGCCGTGCCACCTCCCTCGAAGGGGAGGCACAGATGTTCGAATAAGCTGCTCATTTCATAGAGAAAAGAGGAAATAAGCGCGTTTGATGGTTCGGACCGACATAATGGCTCCCTCTTTTTTGAGGGAGCTGTCGAGCAAAAAGCGAGACTGAAGGAGGATGAAGCGCAGGTTATTGTACACCGTCCGGAACGGTTGTAAAGTTTTTCTTTTTTTGTGATATCCTATTTTATATTCTTGATTTGACTGTGGAGGCAGAAAAATGGGCTATCAGGCGCTGTACCGCCGCTATCGTCCGGCGCGGTTTGAGGATTTTGTAGGTCAGGAGGCGGTCATCAAAACGCTGCGCAGCCAGATTATGAGCGGACGTATCGCGCACGCGTATCTGTTCTGCGGCACGCGCGGCACGGGTAAAACCTCGACGGCGAAGGTGTTCGCGCGCGCGGTCAACTGCGAACACCCGGAGAACGGCGATCCCTGCGGCACGTGCGACACCTGCCGGCACTGGCGGATGAAAACAGCCTCGATATTCTGGAAATCGACGCGGCCAGCAACAACGGCGTGGACGAGATCCGCGATTTGCGCGAAAAGGTGAAATACCCGCCGCAGACGGGGCGCTATCGCGTGTATATCATCGACGAGGTGCACATGCTCTCGCAGGGCGCGTTCAACGCGCTGCTCAAGACGCTGGAAGAGCCGCCCGCCTACGTCGTGTTCATTTTGGCGACGACGGAGCCGCAGAAGCTCCCGGCGACGATCCTTTCCCGCTGTCAGCGGTTTCGATTTCAGGCGGATTCCCGCGCACCAGATCATCGGGCGGCTGCGCGTCGCGCTGGAGGAAGGCCATATTCAGGCCGAGGACGCGGCGCTTTCCCGCATCGCCCGCGCGGCGGGGCGGCATGCGCGACGCATGGTCGATCATGGACATGTGCCTTTCCTACGCGCAGGAGGAAGACGGCGGGCTGACGGAGGCGCTCGTGCTTCGGGTGCTCGGCGCGGCGGATAAGAGCTTCCTGTTCGCGTTCGCGGATCGGCTGATTGATTCGGACGCGGCGGGCGCGCTGGCGCTGATTGACGAGATGATGCGCAAAGGCGCGAGGTGCAGGTGTTTGTGCGCGACGTAGCGCCCATCTGCGCGCGCTGATGCTGGCGGATATCTGCGGCGAGGAACAGCTCAGCGGTCTTTTTTGGAGGTCACGCGGGAGGACGCGGCGGAATACGTCGCGCGCAGGCCAAGCGCACGTCGCACACGCGGCTGATGCGGATGCTCGATCTCTTTCTGGCAAGCGAAAACAGATATGAAGTGGGCGGCACAGCCGCGTTTGCGCTGGAAACGGCCGCGCTTCGCGCCTGCGCGCCGGAGGAAAGCATGCAGGTGGAGGCGCTCGTCGCCCGCGTGGACGAGCTGGAGCGCAAGCTGCGCGAGGGCGTGGCGGCGGCTACGCCCGCCCGGAAGCAGACAGCCGCCGCGCCGCGCCGATACGCCGGACGACCGCGCAGGAGAGGCCGCGCCGCCCCCGCGAAGGAAGCGCCGAAAGGCCCTCGCCGGACGCGGAACGCATCTGGCAGGAGGCCATGCGGCAGGACCAAGCAGAAGCCGCAGCTCTTCGGCATGCTCAAATTCGGGCGGCTCGTCTCCGGCGAGAACGGGCTGTTCACCGTGGTCTATCCCAAGGCGATGGGCGCGGCCTATGTGAAGATGCTGAGCATCCCGGAGAAGAACGAGGGAGGTGGCGGGCTATCTGACGCAGGCGGCGGGCTACCCGTGCACATTCCGCGCGCGGCGATCGAGGGCACGGTGCAGGAATCGGACAAGGCGATCCTCAGCGCGCAGGAGGAAGCCAGAAAGCAGGCAAGAAAACAGCCTGAACAAGGTATTCGATATGTTCGGACGGGAAAACGTGCGCGTCAAGGAAGAATAGGAAAAACCGACAAATCAAAATTTGCACAAATTCCAATGGGCGCGCGTTGAACTCCTTCAGTCACGGCTGCGCCGTGCCAGCTCCCTCGAGGAGGGAGCTCTTTGGCAATTATTTTTCCGTCTGGGCAATAAGTCGAAGGGATTTCTCTAAGGCTTCGGCGGTGAAGAGACAATACCTCCCTCTTAGAGGGACGTTTGAAATCGGCGCTGCCTGTGGCAGAATCAGCCGATGAAAACGCCGAAGGTTGGCTGCCGAAAGGCAGACGGAAGGAAAAACGCAGCTCCGCGCCCGCGTTTTTGTGCGGAATTATCGGTTTTTGGACGATGAAAAACACTTTGCCGCGCATTTGTTTTGTAAAAATACAAAGATGACGCGGAATTATTGTAATTTTCGTTGACTCTCCGGCGGGCCAGGTGTAAGATATCCTCATTCCAACGAACAACCTGTGGATAGACCCGATGGGGTCGGGAGGACAGCGCAATGAAGAAAATGCTGATTTTGGCCATGACGATGGCGATGGTTCTGCTCGCGGCGGCGGCGTTTGCGAAACCCTGCGCGTGGGCATGGGTGCAACTACGCGCCGTATAACTGGACGCAGAGCGACGCGAGCGAAAACGCCGTGGCGATTGCGGCGGGCGGCTACGCGGACGGCTACGATGTGCGCATCGCGAAGATCATCGCCGATCAGCTCGGCATGGAGCTGGAAATCGTCAAGACCGAGTGGGACGGCCTGACCCCCGGCGCTGCTCTCCGGCAACATCGACGTGATTATCGCGGGCATGAGCCCGACCGCCGAGCGCCCGGATGACCATTGACTTTTACGGATTCCTACTACGACACGGAGCTGACCGTCGTGGTTCGCAAGGACAGCGCGTTGCTTCGGCGCGAAGAGCCTGGCCGACCTGGCGGGCGCGAAGATCACCGGCCAGATGAGCACGTTCCACTACGACATGATCGACCAGATCGAGGGCGTGCGTAAAGATGCCCGCGATGGAGACCTTCCCGACGATGATCGTTGCGGTTTCCTCCGGCGCGATTGACGGCTATGTGGCCGACCGCCCCAGGCGCGGTGTCCGCGACTTCCGCGAACCCGGATTTGACTTATGTCACCTTCGACGAGGGTCAGGGCTTCACCGTTTCTCCGGATGACGCGCAGATTGCCGTCGGCGTGCGCCAGGGCAGCGAGCTGAAGGAGCAGATCAACGAAATCCTCGCCGGGATTTCCACAGAGGAGACGCAACGCCATCATGGACGCGGTTGTGCTCGATCAGCCGCTGAGCGAGTAACCGAGGGAATAAAGGACTGTCGGTCAGCCGACAGCCTTTTTGCGCCATGGGGGAGAACGTTGGGGCGCTGCCCCAAGCCCCTGCCAGAACCTGAGGTTCTTGGATTTCCCCCACTTTGTTTATCGCTGCGCGATAAAGCGGAGGAAAAAAAATTTCTTATTCAATAAACCATCTGCGAAGCAGATGGTAATGGAAAAGGTGCAGGGAACTCCGGTTCCCTGCCGGGGTTGGGGCGGCGAGTCGACGTACCCCAAGGAAAACAAAATGCGAACATTCCACATCCTTCTTTGGCTGGGTGGCCTTTTTGCTGGAAAATACGGGATGCTGTTCCTGCGCGGAACGGGCATGACCCTGCTGATTGCGCTGACGGGCACGGCGCTGGGCTTCGCGTTCGGCCTGCTGGTGGCCATCATCCGCACCATCGCCCTGCCGGAGAAAGAAAAAACCCGGCTCGAACGTCGGGCGTGACCCTCCGGCGCGGGCTGCTCAGGCTTCGCGCAGCTCTGATGAACGTCTACATTCAGGTGTTCCGCGGCACGCCGATGATCGTTCAGGCGGTCGTCATCTACTACGGCGCGCAGTACGTCGGCGTCTTCATGGATACGACCTTCGCGGCGATCTTCATCATCTCCATCAACACCGGCGCGTATATGGCTGAAATCATCCGCGGCGGCATCGTCTCCGTCGATAAAGGGGCAGTTCGAGGCGGCGCACGCCATCGGCATGACCCACTGGCAGACCATGACGACGGTCATCCTGCCGCAGGCGATTCGCAACATCTGCCGTCGGTCGGCAACGAGCTGATTGTCAACATCAAGGATTCCAGCGTGCTCAACGTCATCTCCGTCTCGAGCTGTTCTTCCAGGCGAAGGCGCCGCGGGCACCGTATTACCGCTACTTCATCCTGACGCTGAGCGTCAGCGCCATCATCGCGGAAAAGAAGATGGACAGCCCGGATAACTCATCATTCACGGCTCGCACCGTCAGCCGCGCGCGATTCTGCCGCGCGAAAAAGTCAAGAGATGGAACGTGTGATGGAACGTGTGATTGGTCAGGGGCGTCAAAAAGGCCTTCGGCGACCACGAGCTGCGGGGCGTGGATTTTGCCGCCAACAAGGGCAGGTGACCTGCATCATCGGCTCCTCGCTCGGGCAAATCGACGCTGCTGCGCTGCATCAACCTGCTCAGAAACGCCGGACTTTCTGGCGAGTATGCTGTAAAGTGAATACACGGCGCTTTCCCGAAAAACGGGAGGGCGCTTTTATATAACGCGGGCGCGCAATGCGCGCCCATAATGTACGGAATTCCGGATTCGTGAAAAACCGAATAATACTAATTCTTGTTAAAATGGCTTAATCCGCGCACCATCTTTTCGCTCTGACTTTGCCTCGTTCCGTTCAACGTACCTCCAGTACGCCTCACTTCATTGGCTTCGTCAGAACAAAAATCTGATGCGCTCTGTTAAGCATTTTAACTGCGAATTAGTATAAAACAGATTGAGAAAAAAGAATGTCGATATGCTATGATGTCCGTATCCATTTTGTCGGCTGTATATAGGAAAACAATGAACCGAAGGAAAGGCAGAAAGCGATGAACAGGAGGATTTGGAAGGCGCTGGGCATAGCGGTCTGCATGCTGGCGCTGGCGGCGCCGCGCGCCATGGCGAGACGAATCGCATTATGTCTCAGACGGCCGTAGTTTTAAAAAATGCGATTGAAACGATTAATAATTCCAAAGATAAGAATGAAAACGAGATCATTTTGATGAATGGTTTCACCTTGGAAGGCGATACTACCGAATATACATTGAGACGCGGCACGACGACCATCAAGGGCGAAGGTAAGACGATTACCGTTAATTCGGGCGCAGGAATTACGGTGACAGGAGAAAAACTACCCTGAATTTGGGCGCGAACGGTTACGACAAAAAGCTGACGATTGAAGGAGATACAGAGGTTGCCTTTATAACTGTATCAGGAGGGCAACCGCGAATATGTACGAGCATGTGACGCTGCAAAATAGGCCGTCTACGGACAACGCCTGCGTAGTGCTTATGAAGAAAATTCAGTTTTTAACATGCATGGCGGTGTGATTCAAAATTGCCGCCAAATATGGCGGCGTAATCTCTTAAGGGGATCAAAATTTATCATGGATGGCGGCAAATCAGCGGATGTTCGGCAGAAAATGGCGGCGGTTTGTATGCGGATAAAGCAACCGTTACCATGGATGGCGGCATAATCAGCAGATGTTCGGCATTACGCGGGCGGCGGTTTGTATGCGGATCGTTCAACCATCACCATCAGCAACGGGCACAATCAGCGGATGTTCGGCGAGCAATGGCGGCGGTTTGTATGCAAAAATTCGGTTCAACCATCAAATCAGCGGCGGCACAATCAGCGGATGTACTACGTCAGATACAGGTATGGGCGGCGGTTTGTTTGCGGATAAATCAACCATTACCATCAGCGGCGGCACAATCAAAAACAACAAAAGCAACATATGGCGGCGGCGTGGCGCTGAACAGACTCAACGGTTAAAGATGAAGAAACCGATAAAACAAACTGGACGGTCGTTGGCAATAAAGCGTATAAAACCGCCGGAAAACCGGCGGCGGCAGATATTTGGCGGCGGTATTTATTTGACTAATGGGTCGATGAATGTTTCCGACTCGTTCCGTTCAACGTACCTCCAGTACGCCTCACTTCACTTGGCTTCGTCAGAACAAAAAATCTGATGCGCTCTGTTAAGCATTTTAACTGCGAAT
>VOFC01005497.1_pt1 | contig 13368 bp, 21 predicted proteins | sample 5384161 | NCBI WGS metagenome assembly VOFC01 (sample SAMN12384722, study PRJNA508395) | human gut metagenome | isolation source: healthy gut B | host: Homo sapiens | reverse complement strand
TTGATTTACAAACTGCGCAAAGAACAGAACATGACGCAGCTGCAATTGGCCCAACAAATGAACATAAGCGATAAAACAGTCAGTAAATGGGAAAGAGGATTGGGCTGCCCAGAAGTATCCCTGCTGCCAGAATTATCTAAGCTATTCGGCGTTGATTTGGAAAAAATTACTTTCCGGCCAATTAGAGGCCAACGCGCGCTTGGGTGGCGACATGAAAAAACTGCAATTTTATAGCTGTCCCGATTGCGGAAATATAATAACCGCCATGACAGCTACCAGTTTATCCTGTTGCGGCAGAAAATTGCAGCCGTTACAGCCAAAAGGGCTGCAGAACACGAAATGCTTGTCGCAGAAAAAGTGGAAGACGATTTTTATATTACCACTGCCCATCCCTATGGAACGTGGTCATTACATTGCATTCGTGGCATTACTGTCAGGGGATAGCATCATGCTGCGCAAGCAATACCCTCAATGGGAGTTGCAGGTGCGTATTCAATCTTTTGCGCATGGCAGGCTACTCTGGTATTGTAACAGGCACGGCCTGTTTTATCAGGAGATATAACAATGACTGCGCAGATCAAATTTACGCCGCTTGATTTACAAACCTGGGAGCGGGGACAGATGTTTTACTACTTTTCTCAAATAGCGTCGACGGGATACGCGCTTACGGCGGAGCTTGATATTACCAAAATGAAAAGCTACTTTAAGCGCTGCCAACATAAAATTTTTTCCGGCATATTTGTGGCTTGTTACAAAAACCTTAAATTCGCAAATTGAATTTAAAATTGCGGAAAAAAAGATGGACAGCTTGGTTATTATGACACCTTAACGCCGCTCTACGCTTCCTTCCATGAGGACGACAAAACCTTTTCTTTGATGTGGACCGCCTATGACGATGCGTTTCAGGTATTTTACCAGTCCTACCTGAATCATCAACAAAAATTCCGGAAACCAGCACGGCCTATTGTCACAGCACGGCGTAACGCCTCCAGAAAATGCTTATACAGTGTCCTGCATTCCCTGGATTTCATTCCAGCATTTTTTCTGTTCAAGTCTATGAAAATAAACCGTATTATTTCCCATCCGTCGAAGCAGGCAAATTTTATGACAAAGCCGGCAAAATTATGTTACCCTTGTCGATAACCTGTCATCATGCTACGACGGACGGATATCACGTAAGCTGTTTTTAAAGCCCTACAAGCGGAAGCAGACATTCGACAAATATCTCACGTAAAAACGCTATCCAAAAAGAGGCAGTGTCAGTAAGTCTATTCTCCTTATTGGTACTGCCCTTTCTTTTTATAATTTCCCCAGGAAGAAACACAAATGCGCCAGAGCAAAATATATAACCTTAAAAAAAACAGCATCATGGCTTTCTGTGGTTTACTTATTCGCTTCGCCTAAATTCCAGCCCTCTACCCGCTGTCGGATTTCTACAAAGCTGCGGTAACGGCCCTCCTGCTGCAGTAAGGTCTGATGAGTACCCCCGCTGCACAACCTTCTGCCGTCCTCCACCACCAAAATCTGGTCGGCCTGTTCAATGGTCGCCAACCGGTGGGCGATGGTGATGATGGTTTTTCCTTTGGTCAGTTCTGAGATAGCGGCCTGAATGAGATGCTCGTTTTCCGGGTCCACGCTGGCGGTGGCCTCATCTAAAATGATGATAGGCGCGTCCTTCAAGATAGCTCTGGCGATGGAGATGCGCTGCTTTTCACCGCCGGACAAAAGTGCTGCCGCCCTCACCAACCACCGTATCATAGCCTTGCGGCAACGCCATGATAAACTCGTGGCAGCATGCCTTTTTTGGCCGCCGCTATTATTTCCTCCTGGGTAGCGTCTGGCTTGCCAAAGCAAATGTTGTTGCGGATGGTATCGTGAAACAAATATACATTTTGAAGACCATCGAAACATGCTGCAGTAAGCTGTCGCAGGTCAATTCTCTGACGTCATGGCCGCCTACCTGTATGCTGCCGCTGTCCACATCGTAAAACGGGCAATCAGATTGCAAATTGTGGTTTTCCCGCTGCCCGACGGCCCGACTATGGCTGTAGACGTTTTTTCAGGAATGGTACAGCTCACATCCTGCAAAATTTTTCTTTCGCCATAACTGAAATCCACATGCTGAAAGGCCACGTCAAAGGCAGTCAGAGGAATATCCCTGCCGTCCTTATCGATATAATTGTTGGCCTTTAAAGCCTCCAACTGGTCCATGGCTGTGTCAATCACACCCAGCACATGGGCGCTGTCGCTGATAGGCTCTAAACCGGAAAAAATGTTAAAAGAGAAAAAGACAAACATCAGCATAAGCGGCAACACCATCTGACCTGTCATGCCCAGATAGCAGGCTGCTCCCGCCAGAGCCACCGAAGCCGTCTTCAGCGCCAATAGATGCAGGCAGTTGGCAGGGGTATAGCCCCACTCAATGGTCAGACAACTATCCCGACTGTCCCGGCGGGCTTTGGACAGAGCCGCTATAGAAGCGCCGTCCTGTCCGAAGGATTTCACCACCGGCAGGCCCCGCGCATATTCTAGGATGGCAGCCGTTAAATCCGTCCAGCCTTGGCCGCTACCGGCGCATTTTTGACGCTGTGCTTGGAAATCAGCAGCAAAAACAGAAAAGACAACGCCGCACCTGCCAATGCAATCAACGAAACCAGCGGATTGATAATCAGCAAGCAAAGAAAAATGACCAGAAAGTTCAGATACCCGCCCACAAAATTGTCAATCATTCGCATCCCCATATTTTCCAGCGTATGCAGGCCGGTGGTAATGGAATTTAAAATATTGCCGGTATTGACCTGCTGAAAATAGCCCAGAGAAACCCGCTTCAGGGCCTCTCCGATGGCCAGACGGTCCCGCGCTACCAACTCATAGCTGATGGTTTCTTGAAATTTGGCCCGCAGGTAGTCGAACAAAAACCGCAGGAAAATCAGACCTGCTATGAGGACAAAGCTAAGCCAAATCCATTTGACAGCAAACACTCCATTGCCGCGGGCAGCCTCCAGTAAAGTCCCACAGTATAAGCCGCCACCATCACCGGCAAGGCAGCAAACCAGGTAGAAAAAAGGAAAATACAAATCAATATACAGCTTTCCCTTCCATTTGCCACACCAATTTATAATCCGTTTTATCGTCTTAAACATACTTTGTTTCCCCCTTTCCGGCGACAGAAACCGCCCAATCTTTAGCGCCGATATGCGCCTGCCACAGATCCCGATAAAGGGGACAATGGTCCAGCAGTGCGCTTTGTTTGCCCTGCGCTACAATACTGCCCTTTTGCAGTACAATAATATTGTCCGCTTTTTGTATCGTCGAGAGCCGGTGGGCAATAACCAGCAGCGTTTTGCCCTTAGACAGCGCGGCAATACTCTGCTGAATTTTTTCCTCATTCTCTGGATCGGTGAAGGCTGTAGCCTCATCCAAAATAACGATAGGCGCATCCTTTAAAATCATACGAGCGATAGCAATGCGTTGTTTTTTCACCGCCGGAAAGCCGTTTGCCCGCTTCCCCCTGCCGGTGTATCGTATCCCAATGGCAGCTTTAAAATAAAATCCTCACATTGCGCCGCCCGCGCTGCGGCAACCACCTCGTCATCGCTGGCATTAGGCCGTCCTAACCGAATATTTTCTTTCAGCGAGCATCCAAACAGAAAATTGTCCTGGGTTACAAAGCTGACCGTATCGGCCAATTGCTTCAGCGGCATGGTTCGATGTCTGCACCGCCGATGGTAATGCTGCCTGCTGTAACATCCCAAAAGCGGGCAATCAGCTTGGCCACTGTAGATTTTCCACTGCCGGAAGGCCCTACCAGCGCAGTAAAGCTGCCTTGCGGCAAGGTCAAGCTGATGCCGTGCAGTACTTCCTGTCCCGCTGCGCCTGTATAAGAGAACCGCACATCCTGTAGCCGCACTCCATAGCCCGCCAACGCCGCCGGTGTCTGCGGTTCCGGCAGCGCCTCCATCTCCAGATATTGCTGCAGCTCCTCCACAGTCATCTGCACCTGCTTTACACTGTTGCTGAATACCTCCAGCTTGGCCAGCGAGCTCACCATAGACATAGACAGCATTATGCATAGCGTAGCCTCTGCCGCTGGATTGCGCCGTTGGCGCCCAAAAAATAAACACATTGGCAGCGTACCCAGCAGCGTAGAGGGAAACAGGGCAAAGGCCAGCTTAAAGGTCACCCAGGTGGAGGTGAGCCACTTTATAACAAAGGTTTTGTAATCCAAGATGGCATTGGCATATTTTTTCATAAGACATCCCGGCCCGGCCAAAGGCCTTGATGACCTCGATGCCCTCGACATACTCGACGATGGTGCTGTTCATGTAGGCGTTGGACTGATTATACTTGTCAAAATTTCTCCCGCTGATTTGAAAAGTCAAAACCATGCAAAACAGTGAAAAGGGTACTGTAATCAACGAGGCCAACGCGACACGCCAATCGATAACCGCCAAGGCCAGCAGGCTGACAACAGGCAGCAGCAAATGACCGGTACCCTCGGGAATCATATGGGCCAAAGGCGGCTCGATATCCTCAATCTTATCCACCATGATATTTTTGATTTCCCCGATAGAATGGGCCTCCACCTCCCCTAACGGCGCGTGCAGAAACCGATTGGCCACCTGCAGCCGCAGATTTTCTAAAATATGATAGGCTGTATAGTGGGATAAGCCGGTAGACAAACCAAAAAACACCACCTTGATACCATAGGCCAGCAATGCCAGCCCGCACCAGCGCAAAATCAGCCCGGTGGATAGCGCGTTATCCACAAAGGCCGCAATCAGGCGAAACATGCAATAATAGGGCAGCAAGCCAGCAATCACACTGGTGATGGATAGCACTACCGAACCAATCAGCTTTCCGCGACTGTCCTTAGCATAAGCCAACAAGCAGGCAAACCAGCCGGCATTTCTTGTTTGTGTGTGCATGATGCAAACACTCCTTTCAATATAAAAATGGTGATGCCAATCTGACACCACCCTTATCATACATCATCCTATTATTTTTCTCGCTCCGCGTCGTCTGTTTTGTCCTGATTGGACCAGCGTTTTTGCTTCACTTGCGACGGCTGCGATACTCGGTGGGCGACAACCCCATCACCCTGCGAAATGCTATAGAAAATTTGCTGGGGCTATCGTAGCCCACCTTGCCGGCAATTTCTGTTATGCTGAGCTTGCGCTGCTGCTGTAGCATAACAGCGGCTTGATTCATGCGGTATTGCAGCAGCCAACCGCCGATGGTATTGCCATAAATAGCTTTAAAGCAGAGTTTCATGGGCGTCAACGGAATTTCAAACCGCTGGGACAATTCCGCCTGCGTGAAATGCTCCGCCAGGTGTTCCATTAAAAACCGCTGTATCGCTTTCGTTTTTCTACCTGTATTTTATAAAAAAATAGGGCTTTTCCATTTTGGGTTCTGTAAACTCCAAAGCCTCCAGATATAATAATAGCTCCAGAATTTTCACTTTAAAGTATGGCAGTTTAATCTGCTCCGGCACCGCGTATAAATCGGCAAAAATATGCTCTATGGAACAGGCTTTGTGCAGCACCACCGGATAACGGTCCTGACAAAAAATTTTTGCCGCAACTTTTGCAGTTCAACCGGAAAGTCCTTAATTTCTAAAGGTACGGATTGACAAGCAATTTCCATATCAAAAAGAAACCATAGCCCCATGATAATGAGAAAGCGGCATTTCAAACCGTCCAGTATGAGTTAAGCGGCTATCCAGCTTCAAATCGCCCGCCTCCACATAGGAATAGGCATCGTTCTTGGCCATATATTCCAGCCGCCCTTCCCGGCAATGGTCAATACAAAAAACATCCCGGCCAGGCTGAAAGGCCGAATCAAAATAGCGCATGTGAAAATCATTATAGGCCAGCGCCACGCCAGGAAACACCTCGTACATGGTCAGCGTCCGCTGCCGGTTTCATTGTGGAATTGATAAACCATACCGCCGTCCCGCTCCCCAATCCGGCAGCACTGGTCGCAATGCAACATGGAACGATACATGATTTTCCCGCCTTTCTAGATAGTTTTTCTTCTTTTTTATTACACTTCGCTAACTACATCGTAAAAAAAGAATTCTGCCTGATTCTATTCAGGATATCCCTTATGTTGCTCTTTGTCTATTCCATTTGGTTCACATTGTCCCATTTAGACAGCTTTATCATAGCACAAACGCCTTCTGCCGGCAATGTCAAAAAGCCGCTTTTGCCGATATCGGATGTCCGGCAAAAACGGCTCTTCATCTGCTGCTTGCTTTCTCTTAGGCCAGTTTCCAGTTGGCAGCCTCCTGGCGCAAGCCGATAAAATCAGCATAGATGCCTTTTTTCCTGCAGCAATTGCTCATGGGTGCCCCGCTGTACAATCTTGCACCGCTCAGCACCAAAATCTGTTCGGCGTGGCGCACCGTTTTTAAGCGATGGGCGATCATAACTATCGTTTTATCGTGGGTTAAGGCGTCGATGGCAGCCTGCAGCTCCACTTCGTTTTCCGGGTCTACGCTGGCGGTGGCTTCATCTAAAATGATGATAGGCGCGTCTTTCAAGATGGCGCGGGCAATGGAAATCCGCTGCTTCTCGCCGCCTGATAAGGTGCCGCCGCCCTCGCCGATAACCGTATCATAGCCATCTGGCAGGCTCATAATAAACTCATGGCAGCAAGCCTTTTTGGCTGCCTCCACCACTTGGGCGTGGGTGGCGTCCGGCTTGCCGAACTTGATATTATTCTCAATGGTATCCTGGAACAAATACACATTCTGAAAGACCATAGAGATATTTTTTCATCAGGCTATCCAACTTATATGCCCGCACATCATGGCCGCCTATGGTGATTTGACCGCCATCCACATCCCAAAAACGGGCAATCAGGTTGCACAGCGTCGTTTTGCCGCCGCCGGACGGTCCTACCACAGCAGTGGTGGTTTTTTCCGGATGGTAAAGCTGACGCCGTCTAAAAATTTTGCGGTCGTCATAGGAGAAGCTGACGTTTTCAAAGCAAATATCCCTATGGGATGGCGTGAGCTCTTGCCCCTCAATATCCATCACCGGCGTATCGTCGATAGAATTGGCTTTGTCCATAGCAGCGCCCAACATCTGCAGATTGTCGGACATATTGCCGGCACTTTCCAGTTCCCGATAAATCATAAAAGATACAATTAACATCAACAGGCACCGCTCTATTGGCAAGGTACCGGCTGCATAGAAGCTCAGGGAGCTGACAACAAGCAATACGCTGAATAGCTGCACCACTATCTGCCGCACCGCCGAATAAAGGAACCACCGAGCGCTCCAGAGACAAAGCGCGGTCACAGCTTTCCACTACCCGTTTCTGCACGGCCTGATTGTTGTCCTTTTCCAATCCGTAGGCTTTCACTACGCCCATACCCTGAATATATTCCAGCACCGCTTCCACCAAATTTTCCTGGGCCTGCTGCCGGGCTGGGCCGGTCTTTTGCATGGCCCGCTGAGATAATTCGGTAGCCAGCAAATAGCAGCCAATGCCGACCAGAGAGATCAGCCCCAACCGCCAATCGGCTATGGTCAGCATCAAACACAGTGCCACCGTGTTCAAAAAACCGCCGACTACCATCACCAGACAACGGGCAGCATTGTTTTCTACATCGCCTAGCGTGGTGGTAACCACCGCCGTGATATTGCCTGCTGTTTTTATTAAAATAGCCCATGGGAATATAGCGCAAACGGTCCCCAATGTGAACTCGCTTCTCCGCCACCATAAAATATCCGGTTTCCGTTTCCATATTGGTGGAGCAATAGGAGCACAGGATTTTGCCTGCCACAGAAACCAGCATAATGGCCACCACCGGCCACAGGTTTCCCAGCTCTGCGGAAACCACCATGTCCAAGGTCATCATCAGCGCCATAAATTGCAATGCGGAAAAAACAGCGCCAGCAAAAGCTACCAGCATGGATTTTAGCAACAGCCCGCGACGGCTGCCCGCAAAGTCAAAGATTTTTTTCAAAATACCAAACATCGTCACTCCTCCTTTCAGGCTACATCCCGCGTACCCAGATAGGCCTTCCACATCTGCCCGTAAAGCGGACAATGGGCCAGCAATTCTTCCTGTCTGCTCCGACCTACAATCTGGCCCTGCTCTACCACCACAATCTGATCGGCATTTACGATGGTAGACAGGCGATGGGCGATCACAATCAGCGTTTTTCCCTTTGTCAAGGCATAAATGGCCCGCTGAATCAGCGCTTCATTTTTCCGGGTCAATGCTGGCTGTGGCCTCGTCTAAAATAACGATAGGCGCATCCTTCAGCATGGCCCGGGCAATAGAAATCCGCTGCTTTTCGCCACCGGAAAGATGGCCGCCACCTCCGCCGCAAATAGTGTCATAGCCCTGTTCCTAAGCGCGGATAAAACCGTCGCAACCCGCGGCCTTCGCCACTGCCTCCACCTCGGCATCGGTGGCATCTAACCGGCCCATGCGGATATTCTCCCGCACCGTGCAATCAAACAGATAATTATCCTGCGACACATAGGCAATTTGGCTGTTCAGCTGCTCCAAAGGAATCTGCCGCAAATCAACGCCGCCCAAAGTGATGCTGCCGCCGGTCACATCCCACAAACCGGCAATCAGCTTGGCAATAGTGGATTTGCCGGAGCCGGAAGGCCCCACCAGCGCTGTAACCGTTCCCGGCTCGATGGTTAGGTCAAGACCATGCAGGATTTCCTTCTCTGCCTTTCCGTAGCGGAAGCAAACCTGCTGCAAGATGATCTCCTGTCCGGCCAGCACTGCCTTCTGCGTGGGCCGCACCAGCTCCGGCCCCTCTAAAATTCCGGCAATTTCCCGCCACATTGGTGCCAACCACCGCCAGCTCATCCACAAAGGACATAGCGGCCAAGAGTGGCCCTGTCAACCCCAGCGACAGTACAATAATCGTTAAGAAATGGTCGGCCGATAAGCTGCCACCAGACCAGAGCAACAGTCCCACCGGTAAAATAGGCAGCAGCACCGCCGGCGTTACCGATTGCATGGTAGCCATGTATTTTTGGTTATCAGCCATCCAATCCACATAGTATTGGGCATTGTCTGTCACCGCGTCGGCATATCTTCGATAGGAACCTGCACTCTGACTAAAGGCCTTCACCACTTGAATGCCGCCCACATATTCCACAATGGCGTTGGCCATACGGCGGCCCGTTTCCACAGCTCCCTGCCAGCGCACCGCATAGGTTTTGCTGCTTTGAGAAGCTACCAGCAGGCCAATCACAGTTGTCAATAAGCTGGCCAAGCCCATCCGCCAATCTAACGCAAAAAATATAAATGGCAATGGCCAAGGGCACCAGAATATTGGAAGTCATTTCAGGAATGAGATGGGCCAGCGTAGGCTCCATGCCCTCCACCCTGTCCACAATGGTAGTCTTATACTGCCCCGAAGGCGTATCCAGAATGGTTCCCATCGGCATACGGGACAATTTATCCAGCAACGCCTTGCGCAGCTCTCTTAAAGTATAGTAGGTGGCTGTATGTGATATGGCCGTTGAGCAGGTCGAAAAAACAGCCTTGCCCACATAACCGGCCAACATCACACCACAAAAGGGCAAGCACTGCCGCAAATCTGCCCCACCAAGCAATAAGCCAATCATAGCCGCAATGCAAAAATAGGCAACCATATTGCAAGCCACACCAACACCGCCAATAGCACCGCGCCGTAAAAGCCGCTGTGATAAGGCCCGGCCCACGCCCATAACTTCGCAAAGGGCGATTGTTTTTCTGTTTCTTCCATAAATAAAAGCTCCTTTCATTAGCTCTAGCTAACTGTCTGGGAAAAAGAGTAGGGAGCCCAACTTATGAGATCCCCAAAATCTTAAACCAGCCAGCAGAATAAAATTCACGCAGGCTTTCCATGTGTCCATAGGCTTTTTCACGGGACATATCGTGCCGTACCGTTTCAAACATGCCATGAAACAAGGCGCTGGATAAAATATGAATGAGACTGTCATCCATCTCCCGAACCGGAAGCCCTTCCTCCTGCATACGGTCAATCAACCGTCGGCCTGATTCGGACTCGATGTCAATCAGCGTATCCAGATAGTGTTCATATTTTGTGCCTGTAGCGCAGCACACAATCAGTTTAAAAGCGTCAAAATGGTCATAAATATAAGCCATCATCCAAGCCGCGCTGTCATCGGATACCTCCGGCAAGCCAGCTAACTGATGTTGCAGCGGTTTTTCCGCAAACACTCTCTGCTGCTCCCGATAGGCTGCTTCCAGGGTATCGGCAGGCTCCTGTACCAAGGCGTCCAGCAACGCCGCTTTATCAGTATAATAACGGTACAGCGCGCCAGTTGTAACACCTGCCGCCGCCGCAATACTGCGCATAGATGCACCTTGAAAGCCCCGCTCCAAAAATTCCTGTTTTCCTGCTTCTAAAAAGTTTTTCCGCTAATTTTTCATTGACCGGTCTCATGGGTACCCCCTTAAAATAACGTTGTTATCTGATAACAACGTTATTTTAAAAACCTCCCTGCCGCTTGTCAAGTAGCAATTGCCAAGAAAACCATAAAAAAATTTCTGAAAAGACTTGACCAGCCATAGAAAACATGATATGATATCAAAGTCGTCAACGACAAGCGGGCGTGGCGGAATTGGCAGACGCGCTAGATTCAGGTTCTAGTGGGAGCAATCTCGTGGAGGTTCAAGTCCTCTCGCCCGCATTTTGAAGAGTTCGAGTAATCGGACTCTTTTTTTTTTTTCTTTTTATCAGTCCTCTTTCAGTGCAAATAAAAAGCAGGCACCTTGCGCTTGCCAAGTGTCTGCTTCGTGGTTATCGTTTTTCTTTTTCTTTTTTGGCCGGCTGTTGGCTGTTCTGTTTTTGCTGCTTGCGCTTTTCGGCATTGGCGGCAATGGCTTCTGCTTCTCGCTTGTGATAATCGCGATAGTACATATAAAAAGCCAGAAAGCAGGAGCCGATGGTTAGGAGCCGGTAGCAGACAAAGAATACTTTGCCTGCGTCACCGTCGCCCAGCAGATTGCCCCATCCTTGATTTAGCCCTACAACCAGAACCAAGGGCAGCAAAACCATAGGTGGCCTGTTGCTTTTGTTTTCACATATTTTAAACCGAGAAAGGCTGCGAAAAAAGCGACTAAAATATAATCAAAACCGGTGGTAACTGCGGTTTGCAAATAATCCAGCATGGGCAATCCTCCATTTTATATTTCTGCCTTTGATACCACTCTGTTACGGCTGCGTCAAGGTAATGGTGCGGGTGTTGTTGTCGTAGCTGACGTCTAGCCCCAACCCTTCTGCTACAGCCCGCAGCGGAATCATGGTACGGTCGTTGATGATTTGGGATGGTGTATCAATGGTGACAGCTTCTCCATTGACATGAATGATGGCAGACTGAATGGGCACTTCTACCAAACTGCCGTTATAGGTAATATAGGCTGTCTGAGTATCGCCGTTCCAGTCCACAGTGCCGCCCAAGGCTTCGGCAATAAACCGCACCGGAACCATGGTACGGTCGTTCACAATCACCGGAGCTACATCCATTTGGGAAGCAACTCCGTTTTTCAGCAACGTTTTGCTGTCGATGGTGAGCTGCACTTTTTCATCTTCTACAAATTTCAGCTTCAGCATTGTTTCAAAGCCATCGTAGGAAGCCTTTACAAAGCCTTCTTTGGTTTCACCCAGGGCGCCGATGGTCAGCTTGCCGTTGGCATCGATGGCGCCGTCAAAGCCTTCTATGCTCCACTGCAATGCGCTTGATGCACGTCTTTGGTGGTGCCATCTGTCAACGTGGCTTTGGCGCTGAGTTGATGCACGCTGCCGTCGGCGTATTGTTTCTGGTCAATGGCCAGGGTCAAGGCTTTTGCCGTCTTTGCCGATGATGGTAACGGGCAAGGTGGCTTTGCTGCTGCCATTGACGGCAATTAAGTTGGCGGTGCCGGCTTGGGTAGCTGTGAATTTGTTGCCGTTCACGGTGCCTAAGCCAGTTTCTTCCGACAATTCAATCACACTGGTATCGGTAACTGGATTGTAATACTGGTCATAGGCTTTGAAGGTGTATTCGGCGGTTTCTCCAATCAACAGGGTTTTACTGCCATTGATGAAAATTCCTTTGATTAATCCGGCCGGCGCGGTGGAGAACAGGCCCAAGCCTTCTACCACGCTGCGTTCTGCGCCGTTGCTTTCTGGGTTGATAACGCGAACCCGCTCAGTTTCCGCCAAAGGACGGCTTACCATAGTGGTGGAGCCGCCGCCGTCCAGGTTGACTGCCTTCCACACGCCCAGTTTGGTCATCAGCAGGGAAAGATTACCCAGTGTAATGCCTTTGCTGGCTGTTGTGCGGCCTTCTACTGCTACGATATAGACGGTTTTCCCGTCTTTGGAAATACCGGCGGCGGTTCTGGCCCGTACGCCGCCTAAGGCCGACAAGTCTTTGGTATAGGCAACGGTCTGTCCATTATCCACTAACAGCGCATGGCCGCCAATAACCATATCCCAATCTTTTTTTCCGGTTTATAGTTGTAATTGATCTGAATGGTATCGCCAATGTGCATATTTTCTTTTAAATAGTCGGCTGCGCCGCCGTCGCCGTGCAGAATGTAACAGCCTTCTGGTACTGCGCTGTCAAAGCCGCCGTCAAAAGCCACGTCAATGACTTGATTGTCCTTTACCAGCACTTCGGAGGGAACGCCCACGTAGGAATCCATGCCCCGTTTGCTGCCGCCCCAAATATCGCTGTATAGATGGAGCCGGCCAATATGACTGTGCAGTCCAGTGGTTTCTTCCCAGTAGAAAGTTTTATTCAAACCGGATAAATTGCGCTTTTCTCCGTTGGCGGCGGTGACGCTGCCGCTGAAGGAAAAATTCATCGATATAGGCGGTACGGTCTGACGTAATGCCCAGGCAGTACACCCCTGTCAGAAAAGACTGGGAAGAAACCAGTTCTCCATCAATAACGGTGGTGCCAATGGGCGCGCCTTCGGCCTTCATGTTATAATAATCTCCGTTGACCATGGCAATGGCATCGGTGCGGTTGGCCATGGCTGTTACAGTAGAACGCTGGGTAAACAGTCCCTTGCCTGGCACCACCTCCAACTGCACATAAGGGTCGGTCAAATCCACTTCAATGACTGCCGCTTTGACCATACCGTCGGCAATATCCCAGGTGTAATTCTTTAAAACCGCGCCGGAGGTGATTGGCGATGAGCTGGTCATCGTCAAGGTATTGGTAGCTGCCGCCGCCGGCATACAGGACATCAGCAGGATGGCGCCTGTCAACAGCAGACTGATAAACTTTTTCATGTTTTTCTGCTCCTCTCATCTGTCATTTGAAATCTTGAAAACTGTTTTCTATTATAACACGCCCGGTGAAAATTACCAACCCTCAGTT
>VOFC01003208.1_pt1 | contig 13369 bp, 30 predicted proteins | sample 5384161 | NCBI WGS metagenome assembly VOFC01 (sample SAMN12384722, study PRJNA508395) | human gut metagenome | isolation source: healthy gut B | host: Homo sapiens | reverse complement strand
TCAACAGCACCTGCTCTTCAGAAAGGATACAACTCCCTTCACAAAGAAAGCTACTGATGTTTCTTCACCACAGAAGCGTGGTGTTTGTACAGCTGTTAAGACTGCTACTCCTAAGAAACCTAACTCAGCTCTTAGAAAGATCGCCAGAGTTCGTCTTTCAAACGGAATCGAAGTTACATCTTATATTCCGGGTGAAGGCCACAACTTACAGGAGCATAGCGTTGTTTTAGTAAGAGGTGGTAGAGTAAAGGACCTTCCTGGTACACGTTACCACATAATCAGAGGTACACTTGATACTGCAGGAGTTGCTAACAGAAAGCAGGCCCGTTCCAAATACGGCGCTAAGAGACCAAAACAGGCTAAATAATCCGGCTTGGTTTCAAATGTACCACAGGTTACAGACTAATTTAGTGTTGGGATTCGATTATCACACATTGTGTGCATAGACAATACCGCACGTACACATTAGTGGTTATATGTGAGTACCTATGATTTAGTTAATAATAATTAAGGAGGGAAGAACCGTGCCACGTAAAGGACATATTCAAAAAGAGATGTACTGGCAGATCCCGTGTACAACAGTAAGGTGGTTACCAAAGCTTATCAATAACATCATGTTAGACGGTAAGAAAGGTGTAGCACAGAAAAAAATTTATTGGTATTATGGCTCATGGCTCATATCGATGCCGGTAAAACGACATTAACAGAGCGTATTTTATACTATACCGGTGTTAACTATAAAATTGGTGATACTCATGAAGGAACTGCAACCATGGACTGGATGGAGCAGGAACAGGAAAGAGGTATCACAATCACATCAGCCGCTACAACATGTCACTGGACACACATGGAGGAGAACGCAAAGCCAAAGGCTGGTGCATTAGAGCATCGTATCAACATCATTGATACTCCTGGCCATGTAGACTTCACTGTAAGTTGAGCGTTCTCTTCGTGTACTTGATGGTGCTGTAGGTGTATTCTGCGCAAAGGGTGGTGTAGAACCTCAGTCAGAAAATGTATGGCGTCAGGCTGATACCTACAACGTACCTAGAATGGCTTTCATTAACAAGATGGATATCTTGGGTGCAAACTTCTACGGTGCAGTAGAGCAGATCAGAACCAAGATTAGGTAAGAATGCAATCATTCTTCAGTTACCTATCGGTAAAGGAAGATGATTTCAAAGGGTATCGTTGATTTGATGGAAATGAAAGCTTACATCTACAATGATGATAAAGGTGACGATATCACTGTAACAGATATTTAGGTGATATGGCGATGAAGCTGAGCTTTATCATGCAGAATTAGTAGAGAAAGTCTGCGAATTAGATGATGACTTAACTATGATGTATCCTTGAGGGAGAGGAACCATCTGTTGAGGAGATGAAGAAAGTATTAAGAAAAGCTACATGTGAATGTACTGCTGTACCTGTTTGCTGCGGTTCTGCTTATAGAAATAAGGGCGTACAGAAGTTATTGGATGCAGTTCTTGATATTTATGCCAGCTCCTACAGATATCCCTGCTATTAAAGGTGTTGACCTGGAAGGCAATGAAGTAGAGAGACATTCTTCTGATGACGAACCTTTTGCTGCACTTAGCATTTAAGATCATGGCTGACCCATTTGTTGGTAAGCTTGCATTCTTCAGAGTATATTCCGGTACAATGAATTCCGGTTCTTATGTATTGAACGCTACAAAAGACAAAAAAGAACGTGTTGGACGTATTTTACAGATGCATGCTAACAAACGTGCGGAATTAGAAAAGTATACTCCGGAGATATTGCAGCAGCAGTTGGATTCAAGTTTACTACTACTGGTGATACAATCTGTGATGAACAGCATCCTGTTATCCTTGAGTCTATGGAATTCCCGGAACCTGTTATCGAGCTCGCTATTGAGCCTAAGACAAAAGCAGGTCAGGGTAAAATTAGGTGAAGCTTTTGCAAAACTTGCGGAAGAAGATCCTACATTCCGTGCGCACACAGATCAGGAAACTGGTCAGACAATCATTGCCGGTATGGGTGAGTTACATCTGGGAGATCATCGTTGACCGTCTGCTTCGTGAATTCAAGGTAGAGGCTAACGTAGGTGCTCCTCAGGTTGCTTACAAAGAGACATTTACAAAGCCGGTTGATCAGGAATACAAATATGCTAAGCAGTCCGGTGGTCGTGGTCAGTATGGACACTGTAAAGTGAAGTTTGACCCTATGGATCCGAACGGAGAAGAGACATTTAAATTCGAGTCTACAGTTGTTGGTGGTGCGATTCCTAAGGAATACATCCCGGCAGTCGGAGAAGGTATTGAAGAAGCTGCAAAGGCAGGTATTCTTGGTGGATTCCCTGTTCTTGGTGTACACGCTAACGTATACGATGGATCTTACCATGAGGTCGACTCCTCAGAAATGGCATTCCATATCGCTGGATCTATGGCATTCAAAGGAAGCTATGCAGAAGGCAGCACCCTGTATTACTTGAGCCTATCATGAAGGTAGAGGTAACAATGCCTGAAGAATACATGGGTGATGTAATCGGTGATATCAACTCTCGTCGTGGACGTATCGAAGGTATGGAAGATATCGGAGGCGGCAAGATGGTTAAGGGTTATGTTCCGCTTGCTGAAATGTTCGGTTATTCTACAGACCTGCGTTCTAAGACTCAGGGACGTGGTAACTACTCAATGTTCTTTGAGAAATATGAGCCAGTACCGAAGTCCGTACAGGAAAAGGTTTTAGCAGCAAAAGCAAAATAAAAAGCATGGCTTTAACTGATTTCAGCAGTTCTGTGCAACAAATTTTCCTGTTCTAAAAATTTAAAATATAATCATTAATAATCAGGTAAGTTTAAAAATATAACAATATTTTATAAGGGGCATCAAATTAATTTAAGGAGGATATTCAAAATGGCAAAAGCTAAGTTTGACAGAACTAAACCTCATTGTAACATCGGTACTATCGGTCACGTAGACCATGGTAAGACAACTTTAACAGCTGCTATCACAAGAGTATTAGCTGAAAGAGTACCAGGTAATGAAAAGGTTGATTTCGAAAATATCGATAAGGCTCCAGAAGAAAGAGAACGTGGTATCACAATTTCTACAGCTCACGTTGAATACCAGACAGCAAAGAGACATTATGCACACGTTGACTGCCCAGGTCATGCCGATTACGTAAAGAACATGATCACAGGTGCTGCTCAGATGGATGGTGCTATCCTCGTTGTTGCTGCTACTGACGGTGTTATGGCTCAGACAAAGGAGCACATCTTTTTGTCCCGTCAGGTAGGTGTACCTTACATCGTAGTATTCATGAACAAGTGTGATATGGTTGATGATCCTGAATTATTGAATTAGTTGAAATGGAAATCACAGAGCAGTTAGAGGAATACGATTTCACAGGCTGCCCTATCATCAGAGGTTCAGCTCTGAAGGCTCTGGAAGATCCGATGAGCGAGTGGGGTGACAAGATCATGGAACTCATGGATACAATTGATTCTTATATTCCAGATCCTCAGCGTGATACAGATAAGCCATTCCTGATGCCAGTAGAGGACGTATTCTCAATCACAGGTCGTGGTACTGTTGCAACTGGTCGTGTAGAGGCTGGTACTCTTCACATGTCTGACGAAGTAGAAATCGTTGGTATCAAGGAAGAGACTCAGAAATCCGTTGTAACTGGTATCGAGATGTTCCGTAAGCTTCTTAGATGAGGCTCAGGCTGGTGATAACATCGGTGCACTTCTTCGTGGTATCCAGAGAGAACAGATCGAAAGAGGACAGGTTCTTGCTAAGCCAGGTAGTGTAACATGCCACAGAAAGTTTACTGCTCAGGTTTACGTTTTAACAAAAGACGAAGGTGGTCGTCATACACCATCATATTCTGCATCCTGCCTAAGTAGGAGTTGGAATATTCTTTTGCAATCATTTCGTTCCGCCAGGCTCTGATGTCCTTGGGAGTAATCTTATTGATGGGCTTATTCTCGAAATAAGGGAGAATGAGCTTTTCAAATACATGCTTCTTTCTGTCGATGGTGCTCTGGCGGCATCGGTGTCCCATATCCTCTATATAAATCTCATACATAGAGCGGAAGGTCATGTCTGTGCTGCCTTTCTGCTTTCTTAAAGAAATCTGCTTCCCATTCCTTTGCTTCTCGCTGAAGCTTAAAGCCTCGTTTCTTTATCTGTTTTTTTCTTTCTGGTAAAATCTTCATAATAACATCTGACATACAAGGTTCCTCGTTCTTCGTCTTTATAGACCGGCATATTGTTTACCTTACTAACAGGGGGAGCTTTCCAGAGTAACGAAGGAATTGGATGAAGCTACCCGAAAAAAGGAGATTGCCTTAGATTTATACCACAGATTATCTACGGATACAGAGAACACGGATTTGTTCGATAAGGTGGTGGATTTGTCCTACGAGAATGAACAACTCCGGAGTAAGATTCAGGTCTCGCAGGATAAGCTAGAAAAAAAGCCTATGAATTTATGAAACAGTTTGTAATCAACGGAAGGAACATGCTGGATGTGTTCCGGGAGCGAATTGGCGAAGTGAAGGAGTGGGTGCACAGGTGAAAGTTGCCGGAATGGATCGGTAAGGGATGCCCCAAGTGGTAGAGATACTGCTTTTGGGTGTTTTGTTGGTTGACAATTAGAAATAATCCTGATATTTTTAAACAAATGTTCATTGAATGTTTATTTAATAGAGAAGGAAGTGTTATATGGATACACGTAAAGAAAAAAAAAAAAAGAGAGCGTAGAAGGCAAGAAATTTTATATGCCGCTTTAGAGTTATTTGTTACCAAAGGTTATGCAGCTACTAAGATTACGGATATAGCAAAAGTGCAAACATGAGTAGAGGGTTGATGTTTCATTATTTTGAGTCAAAAAGAGAAATTGTATGAAGAACTAATTCGAATGGGCTTAGAAGGAACCGCATATCCGGGAGAGCAGAAATGTGAGCATGCTATTGATTTTTTTTATGAATTTCACAGAAGAGCTGTTTGCGTATATGAAAGAGCAACCTGTTGTGGCAAAATTTTTTGTATTGATGGCAGAGGCACAGAGAAGTGAGGCGACACCAGAGCATATCAGGGAAATTGCAATGAGAAGTAAACGTGATAGAGCAATTCCGTGCCTATTGTTGAGTGGGGGCAGAAAGAAGGAACAATTAAAGAGGGCTCTCCTTTGGTGCTATCAAATGCTTTTTGGTGTAGTGTGCAGGGGATTGCAGAGAGATTTGCTACAAATCAGGATATAGAGTTGCCAAATTCGGATTGGATTGTTGACATCATAAGAAGAAAGTAGGGAATAGATGTATGAAAAAGGTTGTAATCATTGGTGGTGGAATTGCTGGAATGACGGCAGGTGTGTTATTGCAAAAGGCTGGGTTTGCCACAGAAATTTATGAAAAGAATGCATTACCGGGCGGACAGTGTACCGGTTGGAAGCGAGAAGGTTATTTTATTGATAATTGTATTCATTGGCTGACAGGAACAAGATCGGGAAGTGCATTACATGAACTTTGGAAGGAGATTGGTGCACTGGGAGATAGTGTGGAAATACATAAAAAAGGAATGTTCTTTTCTTCAAAGCTTGATGGTCAGACATTAACTTTTTGGAGAGATAAGGAAAGAACACAAAAAGAAATGCTGGAATTGTCGCCTGAAGATGAAAAGGAAATTAATAAATTGATAAAGTATGTGTCTATGGCGGAAAGCATGACAGTACCTATAGAAAAACCGTTTGATGCTATGAATCTCATTGATTTCATGAAATTGGGCATGTCCATGAAGTCAATGAGGAAAGTAATGAAAGAGTATGGGAATATTGATATCAATGAGCTGGCAATGCGTTTTAAACATCCATTAATTCGCCGTGCAATTATTGATTATATGCCTAGTGGATATCAGGCGTATGCATTTCTTGTTTCTTATGGTACGGTGACGGGAGAAAATGGTGATATACCGAAGGGTGGCTCACTTGCGATGTCGCTTCGTATTGCAGAAAGGTATAAAGAATATGGTGGTGTGATACATACGAATACCAGTGTGAAAACTGTCTTAATAGATGATAAAAAGGCAAAAGGGATTATGTTAGAAAATGGAGATAAGATAGAGGCTGACTATGTAATCTGCGCTTGTGACACAGATTATACATTTCGGAAACTGTTGCCGGAAAAATATATGCCGGAAGGACTTAAAAAATGTACGCAGACAGAGCCAAGTACCCGGTTAGCAGTGGATTTCAAATTGCTTATGCTGTAGACGGAGTATTCCCGGAATTGACAGGAACAAGAGTGTTTTCGTGTGACGAGATAAATATAGGAAGTCAGACTGTAAAGTGTATGAGTGTTCAGTCTTATGACTATGAACCTGATTTTGCCCCGAAAGGCAAAATGATTTTACAGACTAATTTTTCACAGACAGAAGCTGATTATAAGTATTGGGAGAATATCTATACAGATAAAATAGTCTATGAAAAAAAAAGACTGAAATTGTGGAGCAGGCATTAAAACGGGTAGTGAAGGAATATCCGTTTTAGAAGGGAAAAATACATGTGATTGATGTATGGTCGCCGATGACATATACCAGATATTGCAACTCTTATAGGGGTGCATACATGAGCTTCGTAACAACCAAGCAGGCAAAAAAAAAAAAGTATTACTGTACCGGGAGTTGTAAAGGGAATTGATAATGTGTTTTTGGCAAGCCAGTGGTTGATGGGACAAGGAGGACTTCCAACGGCAGCAGCTATGGGTAAATTTGCAGCATGGAGGATTATGAAGAGGGAAGTAAGGATGGTAGGAATATATTTTAGCGGAAGCGGCAATTCGAGATATGCAGTGGAATTATTTTGTAATGAATATGATGAAGCGGCTAAAAGCATTTTCTATAGAGGACGATAATGTTATTGAGGTTGTCAAAGGCGACGAAATGCTTGTGTTTGCATATCCGGTGCAATATAGTACGGTGCCAAAGATACTGCGTGATTTTATAATTGATAATAAAGAACTATGGAAGAATAAGAAGGTTTTTGTTATTGCTACAATGGGATTGTTTAGTGGTGATGGAGCAGGAATTCTTGGGCGGCTTTTTACAGCAATACGGAGCAGAAATAATAGGTGGATTGCATTTGAAAATGCCGGATAGCATAGGCGATGAAAAAGTGTTGAAGCGTCCACTGGAAAAGAACAAGGAACTTGTGAAGAAAGCGGAGCAAAAAAAGATTAGTAAGTCGGTTCGGCTTTTGAAAGCAGGAAACCAACCCGGGAGGGAATTGGTATATTATATCGCATGGCGGGTTTCTTTGGACAACGATTGTATTTTGGACATAAGACAAGAAACTATTCTGATAAACTGCGTGTGGACGAAGATAAGTGCATAGGGTGTGGCAAATGTGAAAAGTTGTGTCCGATGAATAATATCAAGATTGTTGATAAGAAAGTGGTACAGAATAACCAGTGTACCATGTGTTATAGGTGCATCAATAATTGTCCAACAAAGCAAGGCTATGACATTGCTTGGGAAAAAAGGTTGTGGAGCAGAGTGTGATAGAGAAATATTTATGATGTGGAGAGCGTAAATGGTACTTTTTTTAGTAGTCGATACACAGAAATTAATAACGACACCAGATTTATATAATTTCAATGCGTTTGAAAATGCTGTAAAAACGTTAATTGCAGCAGCCAGAGAGAATAATGTTGAAGTTATTTATGTAAGACACGATGATGGTGTTGGAGCGGAGTTAACTAAGGGGAACACCGGGCTTTGAGATATATGAAGGATTTAGTCCGCGGTCGGGTGAGAAGATTTTTGATAAGACGGTAAATAGCTCTTTTAAGGGGACGGGGCTGTTGGAATACTTGAAAGCTAAGAATGTTCATACAGTGGCAGTTGTGGGATTGCAGACGGATTACTGTATAGATGCAACAATCAAGTGTGGGTTTGAACATGGTTTTAAAATGATTGTACCGGAGAATGCAAATTCTACATTTGATAATGCTTTTATGACAGGGGGAGCAGAGTTATAAGTATTATAACGAGTTTATGTGGAAAGGCAGATATGCGGAGTGTGTTTCTGTGGAGGAAACGATTAAGAGGATGAAGGGGTAAGTGCAGAATGGAAGAGGTTATTAGAAAATATTTTCAATGCTGGCCGGATAAAGATGTTGATACTGTAAAAAGGATTTTTAGCGATGATATTATTTACAGCGAGTGTTATGGTCCGGTGTATAAAGGCATTGGACAGATAAGCAGATGGTTTGAGGATTGGAACCAGAAAGGTACTGTTTTGCAGTGGGATATAAAACGTGTGATGGTTGCCGGGAATATAGCTGTTGTGGAATGGTATTTTTAAATGTGATTACGAGGGCAATGTGGATGGTTTTGACGGAGTTACCATTGCAGAGTTTGATGAGGATATGAAGATTTGTGATTTGAAGGAGTTTCAGTCGAAGGCAGAGCATCATTGTCCGTATGGGGAATAATATATAAATATTTTTGCAATCAAATCTTATATAATTTTAGTAAAGTTAATTTGAAGGAGTCAGTTAATAGCTGATTCCTTCTTTGTTTTCTGCCCATTACAATTGTGAAATAGAAGTTTTAAGTATAAAAGGTAAAAACATTACATAAAATGATATAAAAAAATAACAAGAAATAAAAACTTATTGACTTTGGCGCGGAAAGGTGGTAGTATGACCGTGGAGGTGCATGAAATGATTACTTATGTGAAGATGAAAAAATTTTATGTCATTCAAGGATGTAATGTTTGATTTCAGAAACGGAAGCAAAGGTGCCAAGAAATTTATCTCCATTTATGGTGAAAATGGTAGCGGAAAAATCCAATTTTGTTACATGCATTGATTTGTTAAGAAAGTCTATTGAATCGTTTCAGATGGTAGGAGAAACGGAAAGAATAATGGAAATTGCTAAGGAAAAAGATATTCCGCAGGAACTTTTGGAGATGTTGTTGAATAGCACAAGCATCTTAAAATACAAAAGAAAACTGCAGAATGATTGAGTGTGAGGAAGCAACTACCATTGAATATGGATTTCAAACAAACGGGCATGAAGGTTATTATGTAATGTCCTTTGAAGATCGTTTTTTTGTATGAAAAGCTTTATTATTTTACTGGGAAAGCAACGTGGCGTTTTGTATGAAATTGATTATACAAAGGAAAATTCAAAAATAGAATTTTCAAATAAGCTTTTTAAAAATAAGAAGGTTGAATTAGAACTTAGGGATGAAATAAGTAAATATTGGGGCAAACATACCTTGTTGAGTATCTTTAATAAGGAAAGAGAAGATAAGAACGAGGAGTATATAAAAAGAAAGTTATTTAGAGTATGTGTTTGACATAATTGATATGTTGAAGGATACTACAATCCATTGTAAAAAACATCCTCTTCGGGTAGGGAAATAAATGCCAGGTAAACCTAGAAATGTGCTGAGAGATTTGAAGGATGGAAAAATAAAAAAGATAAAAGAAGGCTTTGGACCGTTCGGAAAGAATTATTCCGATTTCTTTACCCAAGCGTATGCTGATATTAAAGATGTATACTATGAAGAGAAATCGAGAATGATGTGATTTTTGTATAAATTATATGTTAAGAAAAATGATTGGCGGAAAAATTAGGACAATACCTTTTCCAGAGAGTCAGCAGGTACGCAGCATATTATTGACATTATTCGTTCGTTGCTTGGTGCATTTTTGTGGGGTTACGGTTGTCTATGATGAAATAGATGACGGAATACATGACTTGCTTTTTAAAAAATGTATTGGAATCAATGATAGAGGATATCACGGGTCAGCTTTATTATTACAACGCACAATACGTACATGTTGGAGACTATTGATATTAAATCTGTGTATTTGATTAATGTCGATTATCAAGGTAATAAAGAAGCCAAGTGCTTAGATAAGTATCCAAGAATTCAAGGGACAAATAATCCAAAATTATGTACTTAAAAGGATTGTTTGGTGGTGTACCAATTGTAGATATATTGGACTATGATACAATATTGCAGGAGTTGGATGATTTGTCAGATGTAGAAGGAGGCGAAAGTAGTATTGCCTCATAATGCATTAAATTATACAAAATGTGCAGTCATTGTTCATGGAAAATCGGAGTTTGTATTATAGTAAAAAGTACATTTATACGAACTTGCATTTGCCTGTAAAGATTATCGCGAAAGATAAAGGACGTGGAAGTATTCAGATAAATGGATTATCAAGAATATTTAAGAAAAAAAGCAGTTCAGAACGCTTAAGGAATTTGCTAATGAGTATTCCGTAGAATATGACAGAAAAAAACAAAAGGTCTCAAAAATTTTAAACTCTTTATCATAATGGATACAGATGATTGTGATGAGATTACAAAGTCTAAATATATTTCCAGAGAACTATTTGAAGGGCATCCATTAAAAAGAGTATATTGTGCCAGTCTATAATGTTTCCAATCTTGAGGATGTAATGATAAAAGGCTGGAATAATGGTTAAAAAGGATATCTGATGCGCAAAAAAGGTTCATATTATACAAAGATCTTTCCGATTAATACTGGACCATTAAGTGTTGATACGGTCAATCAAGTAGGACATTTGCCAAGAAAATAGAAGGTATTACAGAGACAAACATGCTGACATTTGTTGAGTATTGTTTTCAGCAAATGCCGGGGATAAAAATTATGGGAGGAAAAAGAGGTGAGAAAATAAAAGTATAAGTGGACAAAAAAAAGGCTGAAGTTGCAGCTTCAGCCTGGCTTGAATGACCAACAGATGATCAAACGAATTCGAATCTATTTTATCATCTGGAAGTCTGCTTTACAATCCCCAAAAATAAAAATGATATTTTACAAGGATTTGGTCATTATCCTTTTAACATAAAAACTGGTGAATGCACTAGGTTTATTAAGTGCACCTTGCAAAATGGAGGACAAATTATGAAATTAAAAGTATCTAAGGAATCCGCAAGCGGATTAAATACAGAATTTGTAAATGTAGAAACTGGTAGACGCATCCCGTTAGAGCAGGCTGTTGCGCAGATAAGTAAGGGTAATAAAATTATGAAAAATTATCAAGTGGTAAACAAATCTGATGGAACAACCTATATTCGTTCAAAGGCGGACGGGATAAAGAAAAATAATATTGAGGGAGTAGATAAGATGAAAAAAGAATATATATCTGATGTGTGGCAATTAAAGCAAAAGGGCCACGAAAACTTTGAATTCGTAGATGTAGCAGTCAATGATGACAATTTGCTTTTTATTGATCCGTGTTTAATTGAGAGATGGAATAATGCATGGGCTATCAAAGCAATGAAGCATATCAACTCATATTTTGACAAATTGTTCAAAAGCATATAATACATGTAATAGAAAAGATATGAAATGCCTGCTGTCTCATGCTGGGGAGCAAAATGCAACCAGATTGGGATATGGTAATGGCGATAATGGCAAAGGTAATACAGTCGATGGTTTGTTGGAAATATTTCAACCACTGGAGCAATTAATAAAGTTCAATTGGGACAATAGGAAAAGCGGAAGATTTACCTTTTTGTTGATACCAGGATTGCAGAAGATGGTATGTCGGATTTACTTTACAAACATTCTTCATGAAATGCTTGAATGAATTTACAATGGAGCAAATGCATAAATATGGCATTCTAAGTAATGGCACGAAAACGTTTTATACCTGGGACATGCATGCTGGTGAATGGAAGAAGGTTGAGAAAACCTTGTTTATTTTGTCAACGGCAAAGAACTGCTTCTTGTTCCTAAAAATATTGTTAGAAAGAACTATTTGTTTGGAGGAGTCAGTATTTTACAAGAATTATTTTGGAGAGAATGATTGATGAAGGTGGTTATCGAGATGCTGACGGAAAGGCAATACCTAAGAAAAGAGATTGTAAAATCCAAAGATATTCTGGTGAACATTGGCAATACGATGAGGGCAATCAAGTATACGGTGAGAATAATGATGCTTTATACGAGTATCATCGTAAACTGCCGGGATTCTACATGGAACATGGAAATCCATGACAGATGAGGATATTGATTTTGTAATTTATGGATATGTAGTTGCTAAAAGTGCATAACTAAAAGTGTGGCACTGTAGTTTTCCTAACTTACAGTGCCACAGAAATAATAGGAGGGAGGAAAAAAATATATGAAAGAAAAGAAAACTTTTTGCAGAGAAACATCCCAAAATTAACTTTTTAATAGGATTACTGTTATTGATAGGAATGGTGATAGCAGCGGTATTACTTGTTAAATGGGTTTTTGGTGTGGTGGGAAGTTGGATTGTAAAGTGTAGTTAATTTTGTAGAAAACTTTGTAAACACATCTGATCAAGTTATTGTGGTAGCTATGATAACAAAAAAGCTGTTTCTATCACCGGTGTAGTCATCAGTTCAATCGTAGCCAAGATAGTGGAATATAAGTACAACGTAAAAAAAAAGTACTTATATGATAAGCGTGAAGAACCATATAAGCAATTTGTAGAAATGATTTATAAAATAATGGAAGATTTCCCCAAAAGGATGGAGAGAAGATGACAGAGGAAGAAAATGACTAAAATGGTTTCGAATTTTCTATAGGTCTTACTTTATGGGGATCAAACAGAGTTGTGAAAAAATGGCTGAAATATAGAAAATCATCGATAAAAGGTGATAAAATATCTTGTGGGAAATGGAAGATATAATTTATGAAATAAGGAAGGATGTGGGACTCGGAAGAAGACTTAAAAGGGTGATATGTTATCATTTTTTTGTTAATGATATAGAAAATTTGAAATAATTTCGGAAATGTATATATATAGATAAAAATATTAGGTTTTGTACGAGAGAGGAGATGGAAATGTGGATATATTACTGATGATGTGGTTCGTTATAGATATGGTGCTTTTATTAATATTACCGTTCAGGAAAACTGTGACAAAATATGAAAATGTGATGCGTAGACGCTCGATGAAAGCGTAAAAGTTTAGGTGCTAGACTTATGGATGTGTTATCAAAAATATTTTTGTTAATTCTGTGGGTTTAATTGTATATATTTTAACATATTGTTCCAGATATGATAATTCAAAAGCTTTTAAGTGGTACAAAGGAATATTTATTGTTGCTTTGTTTCCGCTACTTTTACATGGATTAAAGAAAATTTTAATATCAAATCAATATGGAATGGGTGTCTGACTGTATTGGCAATTCTTTTTAGTATAGTAGGCTATATTATAGATACAGAAAGATGTAAAAGCTGTATCAAGAGTATAGGGTTGCATTGAATGTATTAATGACAATGTTGGTAATAATCTTTATTGTTGCGGTGCTCGAGATACGAAAGGAAAGTAAAGAATATTACTCACTACGAAGGGTATTA
>VOFC01003854.1_pt1 | contig 13372 bp, 24 predicted proteins | sample 5384161 | NCBI WGS metagenome assembly VOFC01 (sample SAMN12384722, study PRJNA508395) | human gut metagenome | isolation source: healthy gut B | host: Homo sapiens | reverse complement strand
AGAAGTAAAGAACAAAACAACACCTATTTCAGCAGAAGACTTAAAAGACATCAAGATCGGCGACATCGTATATCTGAACGGAAGCATGACAACATGCCGAGACGTTGCACACCGCCGTCTGGTAGAAGAAGGAAGAGAACTTCCTGTAGATGTAAGAAACAACGCAATCTTTCATGCAGGACCGATCATCCGTCCACTGGAAAATGACAAATTCGAAATGGTATCTGTAGGACCGACAACAAGTATGAGAATGGAAAAATTCGAGTACGAATTCGTAAAAGAAACTGGTGTACGTGTGATCATCGGCGATCAATGAAGAATACCAGTACAGTAATTATTTCCTGACCAGGGAAGTCTGTATTCAGGTGCTTCGGGATCTGTATATGAAGAAACAGATCGAACTTAAACGAGAAGAAGATGAGACCGAGTTTGATATGTTGGAGACTCCGTCGGCAAGGATTCTGAACTGGCTGATCCGAAAAGGATGGCTGAAGAAAATTGAAGATTATAATACATTGGTGACGAATATCGTAATTCCGGATTATGCAGCAATATTTGTGGATGCCTTTTGAGCGGCTTTCTACGGAGGACCTGGAGGAGACAGAGATCTATATCCAGAATGTCTATGCGACATTGTTCTCGTTTAAAAATGATCCGAGGGTGAATCTGAATATGCTCCGGACAGCACTTATCAATACCAGACGGCTCAACAAAGCACTGCAGGATATGCTGCATAACATGGATAAATTTTTTGCAAGGCTTCTGGAACAGCAGTTTTACGGGGATCTTCTGAAAGAGCATCTGGACGGATATGTGGAAGAGATTGTCCGGAAAAAATACCATATACTGAAGACTTCGGATAATTTTATATCTATAAGACAGATATCAAAGAATGCCTGCGTCAGATGCGGATGATGAGGAATGGATCGAAAAGATCCGTGAGCGCGCCCGTGCAACCGGGAGATACGGGAGAAGATGTGCTGGAACTTCTGGATATGATCGAGAGAGGCTTTGATGATATCGAGCACCGCATTTCCAATATGGATAAGGAGCACAGCAAATATGTGCATGCGACGGTGACAAGACTGAATTATCTTCTGAGCGGAGAGCGACACGAAGGGACTGGTTATTCAGCTCCTGAACCGGATGTCGAGGATGACTATGAAGAGGTCATTCAAAAGACGGGGGAGAAGATGAATCTGTCTTTGGTCGAAATCCTGTCAGAAAAATCTCTTTATAAGCGAAGAAAAAAAACGGAAAGATTTTGTAAGTCAGATGGCACCGGAAGAAGAAGTGGATGATCTGACAGGGAAGATGTGCTCAGATTGAACCGGATCAAGCGCAGATTCAGCAAAAAGCAGATTGAAGAATTTATCGAAGAGCATATGGAGAAAAAGATATGCTGGATACGGAAAAGCTTTCCCCTTACATCAGAGGATGATTTTGAAAAGCTGATTCTGGCATATGACTTAAGTACCCGTAAGAACAGCAAATATAAAAACGCTGGAAGAGGATGCGGAGACGATTGAAAAGAACGGATACCGTTATCCTGCACTGAAGTTTGTAAGAAGACATTTATAGAAAAAGAAGACAAAATTGGAGAGAATGAATGATAGAATATTTTTGAGCAGCTTACGCAGGAAGAACAGGAAGATCTGACAGATGTGATCAGGCTTCTCATAGACAGACATTTCTTCTGGAGAGGAAGTTTGACAAGCGTGGCAGACTCCAGTATCAGAGAGAGTACCGTATCTGCGAAAAGCACATTGATTTTCTGGAAAATGTATTTTCAGATTGCCGGGATCACATTATGTGAGAACGTACATCTGGGACTGATCTATATTCAGGATGAGATGGTCTGGGGAGAAAGCTTCCGCGTCTTGCGACTATTTTTACATATTATTGCTGAAGCTGATCTATGACGAGCAGATGGCATCGGTTTCGTCGAGCAGCCATTGTGACAACCTTTGGGGGCACTCAACGGAAAAGCAGGAGATTTTCGCGTGCTTCGCAGTATCCCGTCACCGACCGAGATGAAAAAGAACTATTGCCATGCTGAAAAATACCAGCTGATCGAGCCGTTGGATGTCATGGAAGAGTTAAATGAAAGTACAAGATGGTCATCTATCCGTGTATCCATGCAGTATTGCAGGGAGATGCGGTGAGAAAAGTTCTGGAATCATTCAGTGCAGCCAGGAAGAAGAGGAGGAGACTCTTGGAGACATTGATAACAGGCACCGTTCTCGATTTAAAAATGCCTGAACAACTGGCATTACATAGACAGAAAAATATTAACTTTCAGAAGGAATCAATTTCTTTACAGGGCATTCAGGAAGTGGAAAGTCAACCGTGATCGATGCGATGCAGCTTGTTCTGTATGCGAATACAGACGGAAGAGGATTTTTTAATAAGGCGGCAGCAGATGATTCAGACCGTCACTGATCGAGTATCTGCGGGGAATGGTGAACATTGGTGAGAACAATGAGTCCCAGTATTTGAGAAATAAAAATTTCTCCAGTACGATCGTGCTCGAGCTGGAACAGACAAGAACCCATGAAAAACAGTGCGTGGGGTTGTATTTGATGTAGAGACAGCTACAAATGAGATCAACCGCCTGTTTTTTCTGGCACAGAAGCGGTCTGCTTGGAAAATGCTTACCGGGGAGAAAAGAGATGTCTTTCTACTGTGGAAATAAGAGAATATCTGCAGCGTACCTTTGGTGAAGAGGCATTCTACTGCGGACCGAGCAATGAGCGTTTCGCCGTCAGCTTTATGATGTGTATCTGGGCGGATTGGATAAAGAAAAGTTCCCACGTCTTTTTAAGCGGGCAATCCGTTTCGGATGAATATCAAGCTGGAAGATTTTGTAAAAAGAATATATTTGTATGGAACAGGAGATCCATATTGAGGATCTGAAAGAAAGTATCATGCAGTATGGCAGAATGCGCAGCAAAATTGAGTCAACGATGGAAGAGATTGAGGAACTGAAGAAGATCGATGGAATCTATCAGGATTTTGATGAGAAACGAGAAAAAAGCAGGGAATGTGACTACCGTCTTACCGTCTGGAAATGCTCCGGCTGCAGGCGGACATCCAGGGACTCCTGATAAGATTAAAAACCAGAGAAGAAGGTATCAAGGTACAGGGAGCATACAAAAAGCCGAGCTGATGCGCCAGAGTGGAGAACAGCAAAAGGAGCATGAGGAGCTGTTACTTCGATCTGAATAACAGTGGTTATAAAGCACTGGAAGCAGAACTTGCAGGACTTAACGAGACTGCTGGAACATCTGGGAAAAAGCAGGGCAAGTCTCACAAAGACAGCACAGAGACTTGCAGCATGGAAAGAACAGGAGATTACGTCCAACCAGACCATCTGGGATATTGATAAATTTGAAGCCGGTACGATTTCGGAGGGCGAACTTTACAAGGCTGAAAGAAAATATCGCACAGATGCGTGCGGAGATCGAAGAAGAACGTCGGGATACGGACAGTACACTTCGTCAGATCAAGAAAGAAGAACGGGAAGCCAAAGAAGAGCTAAAAGAGCTGAAACAGGGAAGAAAAGCATATCCCAAAGAGCTGGAAGAAGCAAGGCTGGAACTACAGAACCGGTTGCAGGAGAATTGTGGAAAATTTGTTTCCGTGCAGATTCTCGCAGATCTTCTGGAAATCAGGGATGAAAGATGGCACAATGCAGTGGAAGGTTATATGGGAAATAATAAACTTCTGCTGATCGTAGAGCCGAAATACGCAAAAGCGGCAATGGATATTTATCAGGAGATGGATAAGAAGAAATTCTTCCGTGCTGCAATTCTGGATACGGAAAAGGTTATGGAAGAAGAGCACATTGTCCGGCAGGGCGCTCTTGCAGAAGAAGTAAAAAGCAAAAGAAAAAATACGTGCAGTCTTACATCAATTTCTTTCTTGGTAATGTCATGAAATGTGAGAACATTGAGGAACTCAGGGAGTGCAGGATTGGTGTGACACCGGACTGTATGCTTGTATCACAGCTATCGTTTGCAGCATATTAATCCGGAAAATTATACGAGACGTGCTTATATCGGAGAGATTAGTCTCCGTCAGAGGATCCGGCAGCTTCAGAAGCACTGTGATGAGCTTCAGGAGAAGAGGCTTCCACTTGCGGCACTTGTGGAAGAGGCAAAGAAACTTCTGGAACTGGAAGCAATGCCACTTCCGACAGAGGATTATATCAGCCAGATCCTGGATGCAAAGGCGATAAAGGAAAAAGAAACCCGTAAGAAAAGATTTACTTGAAAAGCTGCAGAAACTGCGTGCAGAATCAGTCGATACTCTGGAAGCACAGATGAAAGAAGTGCAGGAAAGACGGGATGCAAAGCAGAAAGAGATCACGAAGACAGAGAAAGAAATCTGGAAAAACAGGGGAAGAAATCGAAAAATTCAGAAACAGTATTACAGAGTCAGAATTTGCACTTTCTGGAATCCAGAAAGAATTTCAGGAAAACGAAAGGTTTGAGAAGCAGTTTGAAGAGTATCTGGAAGCACAGAAAAGCAGAAACTATATTTATTTAAAAGAGGCAAGTGCAAGGCAGCTGCAGCAGCTTGGAAAGAAAAAAGAAGAGATCTATCAGGGAGTTGGTGGCAGCCCGCAGTGCTTTTATACCAAAAATATACGCAGCGTAATTTTTCAGTGGTAGAAGAAGATAATAAGGTTTATCAGGAGCTTCTGGAAAGCCTGTCGTGTGATAATCTGGAAACCTACCGGCAGGCAGCGAATGAACAGGCAAAGGCAGCGGTCGAACACTTCAAAGGATGACTTTGTTTTCAAGATCCGCAGTGCGATCCGCGAGGCCTACCAGAGAAGAGATGAGCTGAACCGGATCATCAGCCGGCTGGATTTCGGAAAAGATAAGTACCAGTTTGTGATCACGAAGAATAAGGGTGCAGACGGAAAGTACTATAAGATGTTTATGGATGATACCCTGCAGATCAATCCGGCACAGCTTTCAGGTTCTATTGAGAACCAGATGAATCTGTTTACGATGGAGCATGAAAGAAAACTACGGTGATATGATGAATGAACTGATCGGCATATTTATCCCACCGGAAAATGCTACCCATGAGGAACTGGAAGAGGCAAAGAAAAATATGGACAAGTACGCGGATTACCGTACTTATCTTTCGTTTGATATGCAGCAGATCGTCCAGGGTGAGGAAGATATGAAAATCGGTCTTGGCAAGATGATCCGCAAGAATTCCGGAGGAGAAGGACAAAATCCTCTTTATGTTGCACTTCTTGCAAGCTTTGCACAGATTTACAGGATCAATCTTTCCCCGAAAATCCACAGGAATCCGACACTCAGACTGGTCGTTCTGGATGAGGCATTTTCAAAATGGATGCCGAGAAGGTGGCAAGCTGTATTGCGCTGATCCGTGGGCTTGGTTTCCAGGCGATCATCAGTGCCACAAATGATAAGATCCAGAATTATCTGGAAAATGTTGATAAAACCTTTGTATATGCCAACCCGAATAAACGGCATATATCAATTCAGGAATTTGAAAAAAACCGAGTTCGGCACAGCTTGCGGATGAGGAAGAACAGGGGTGATAGAAAATGTATCTGGTAGACAGGATTATAGAAAGATGTGAGAACAGCAGCCGAGACTGGCGGGAAGGAGCGACTGGAGGGAGGACCCTTCGGATCACACAGGAGGATTATGATGCCTGTGGGAAAGAAGAGCGATCGAAGAAGGTGCAGCGCCTAGAAAAGAGCAGGGACTTCTGACTGTGAAAAAAATGGGTTGTCCCAGACAGCGATGTAGAGCTTGTGGCATATCAGGTAGAGCATCTTCCGGATTTTTACTGTCTTACAGACAGCGAAAGTGGAGAAAGAATACTGGGCCAAGCAGGCGAAGGTAAATTATTATATACGTATGATTGACCAAGAGCTTTCGGAAGGCTTTCAGAAAGAATGGATCGAGAATTATCTGGAAAAGCTGAAAGAGCGGATCGCAGAAGGTGATCTGCCGAAAAATATAGAGAAGCTGGAAAAATATCTGGACTGTTACCGGGGACTGGACTCTCTGGAAGAACCGATGATGAAGCGGATTTTCAGTAAACGCTATCTTGAAGGACAGCAAGATCTTCGAGCGGGAGATGGAACGAAATGTGGTGACGGCTGCAAGGGAGATATTGCCCGGAGATTACGGCAGATATGGATATCCAGACGGTTCTGGAGCAGTTGCTGATCGAAGAAAAATTCCCAGGAACTGGCAGTTAAAGGACCGCTTTAAACTGAAGATCTGAAAGGATCAGAAGCAAAAAGAGTGGATCTTTCCGATTTTTACATATGGAGTTGTGCTGAACAGCCAGACAGTCAAGCATGCAATGGTTGAGGCAGAGCAGCCGGCACTGAAAAAAATCGTGACGATCGAGAATAAGACGAATTACCTTGCGATGGAATATGATCCGGAGATCCTTTATATCTACAGTCATGGATATTTTTCACCACTTGAAAGAGAATTTCTGAAGAAGCTGCAGAGAGTGATTGAAGGGAAAGACGTGGAAGTATTCCACAGCGGAGATATGGATTACGGTGGAATCCGGATTTTGAATATATCCAGAAGCATATTTTCCCGGGAATAAAGCCATTGCAGATGGATGTGGAGACCTACGAGAAATACGAAGAATATGCGAAAACAATCTCGAAAGAGACGATGGAAAAGCTGGAAAAGGTAAATGTTCCACTTTTAGAGGAGTTAAAAGAAAAGCTTCTTGAAACCGGAAAGGGAATCGAACAGGAAAGCTTCCTGATTGAAGAATAGAGTGCAGTGCTTAAGGGAAAATGCAGTGAAAAGAAAGAAAAAGACCAGAATGCCCTGGTAGTGGGGCGGGTTCTGGTCTTTTGTGTATACGATGAGCCAAGTGCAGATTTGTGCTTGCACAAGGATCTGCATTTGACGAATGTACATCATCGAGCTGTTAAGCGAGATGATGTACAAAGTATAAGAATCGAGTAGGAGTCAGCCTGCTCGATTGTAGTGCGATGATCCATGTGCAGAAGGGTGTCTATACTGTCAATGAAAAATGACAGAATTAAAATCCTTCTACAAACTGGTCAAGTACATGTGGGAGAAGCTTGTCACTGTATGCGGTGAGAGAATACTTGCCTTTGCATAATGCCCAGTCATAAAGAACAGCACGTTCGTACATTGCATAAATCTTCAGAAGTTCATCGGCAGTACTGGTGCCGTTGAATTCTCCATTTTTCAGTGCAGTGCTGATTGTCTCAGTGAGCCACACACAGAAATAGTAACGATCGTTTTCAGAAGGGAGCGCTTATCTTTGGTGATCAGCTGGGACGAGTAGAGGAGGCTAAAGCCCGACATCGACACTGGTCTCAATCATATGAAATAGTTCATGGTTAAAAAATAACAGCTTGTCATAAGCAGAAAGATCCGGATCTACGATTCCTGCAAGCTCTTCATACTTTTCGTCAAACAGATAAGAAAGTGTGTTGAGAAGAGCTTCTTTTCCCTTAAAATAGTGGTAAAAGGTTCCTTTTGAGGTCTTAGAAGCCGAGATGATCTCATCAACAGTGGTCTGTTCATAACCATGCTTGTAGAATAGATTCCACGCGGCTTTTATGATACGGCTTTTGGTGGAACTTCTTTTCTTTGGCATGAAAATTCCCTCCTTTGAAAATAGTAATCTTTTTTTATTATAGCAGAATGGACATGAAATAACAAGAAAGTAATTTGTTTACAAAAGAAGACAAAGCCATATACATAGCTCTGTCTCCTGAAAGATTTTGACTTAACGGCCTACTTTGAAGCCATATTTTAACGGATCATCTGGATCGATCACATAAGTAGCTTCCCTGTCAGATAAGCACTTCCGGTAATCTGCGGAATAACGGCATCATAGTCGGCAACCTTTGTAGTATCTAAGATTACGCCTTTGAACTGAGAGCCGATAAAGCTTTCATATACGAAAGGCTGTCCAACTTTGATTTCACCTTTTTTTGTAAAGGGTGGCGAGCTTTGCGCTGGTTCCGGTTCCGCAAGGAGAACGGTCAGCCATATGATCTCCGAAGATAACGACATTACGTTTGTCACATCCAGGGTATCGGTAGAGCAATAAAGCTCTGCAAGGTCGACAGTTGTGATATCAAGTTCCGGATGCCGGATCTCTACTTCAGCATTGACCTTTTCAATCAGCTTCATACCGAAATCGGTAAGCTGTGGGATTGACTGTGGATCTACGTGCCATCCGAACTGTTCGATATCAACAAGCGCGAAGAAGCTTCCGCCGAAAGAAATATCATAGTGAACTTCTCTGCCATCAACTTCTGTGGTGAGGTTTTCTTTGTAAAGGAAAGCCGGTACATTAGTAAGTGTTACATTAAGTACCTTTCCATTTTTGACTTCTGCTTTGGTACGGATAATTCCTGCAGGAGCATCCAGAACAACTTCTGTATAAGGTTCTACGGCAGGAACAAGTCCTGTTTCGATGATTGCTGTAACCGAACCGATTGTTCCATGACCGCACATATTCAGATATTCTCCAGTGTCCATGAAGATCACACCAAAATCAGCTTCCGGGTGGATCGGATCTGTCAGAAGAGCACCAAACATATCATGATGTCCACGTGGCTCAAAACATAAGAGCCTGACGGTATTTGTCGTAATGCTTTGCAAGAAAGTTCTTACGTTCGATCATGGTATCCCCTTCAAGCTTCGGGAAACCTGATGTAATGATTCTTGTAAATTCCCCAACTGTATGTGTGTCAATCGCATGGAAAGATGCCTCAAATGCGTCAAGATTCAGTTTTGGATTGATTTCCATTTTTAATATTCCTCCTTAGTTGAAAGACCAGACCAGAGTCTAGTATGCAGTTCAGTTTTCTTTAAAAATATTATGTACGAAAATACTTGAAAAGTCAATGGTAATTTGCTATAATGAATAAGCTTGATTGGAATAATCAATATATATAGGTAGATGGATAACTGGTGTGTCTCCTGGTCTTCAAAACCAGTGTGGGGCGTTAGGAGCGTCCTGGGTGGGTTCGATTCCCCACATGCCCTCGCCAAAAAACAGACAGGTTTTTGGGCGAAAAAATGCCTTAAAAGATAAAGAGAAAAGCTGCTGTATTGTTTTAGAATAAGGAAACAGTACGGTGGCTTTTCTTTTTTGACGTAAATCCTTTGACCAGAATACTTATAGATAATGCGGATAAGTAAAATGAGGAAAAAATAGACAATCTGTAAAAATCAGACAGAACCGATGAAAAAAAAAATAAATAGATTATATATAAAAAAGATATTGAATTTTCAAGTAAAATCATATAGACTATAGTACAGATCAATCACTAGACTAGATTCTAGTATTGAGTCCAACATGAAAAGTGAAAATCTATAAAATGCTATTGAAAAAAATATATCTATTTGTTAAACTATAGTCAAATACGCGTAGGACAAGATAAGATATAGATTTCGACGTAGAGGAGAAAGGAAGAGAAGAGACATGGCAAACTTACAGATTTTGCTGCGTCAGCATGTAGGAGCTCCTTGTTACCGGTTGTAAAAGCCGGAGACAGAGTAGAAAAAAGGGACTCTGATTGCAACACCGACAGGCCTTGGAGCTAATATTTTTCAAGCGCATATGGTGTGGTAGAAGACGTACTGGAAGACCGTATCATCATCAAAAAACCGGATGAAGAACAGAAGGATGAATATGTAAAGATTCCGGAAGGCAACAAGCTTGATATGAGTAAAAGCGGCAGGTGTTGTCGGAATGGGTGGCGCCGGAGTCCCGACAGGTGTAAAACTACAGGCAATTGAAAACAAACCGGGAGCACCACTGAAGTGCTTAAGACCTGGTAACTGTCCTGGACAGGTTAAGAACAATATGCAGTTCAAGAAAGACAAATGTGAATACATTCTGATCGGTAACTGCTCAGACTGTTCAAATACTGTAATGGCGTCAGGACCGAAGATGGGACTGAAGGTATTCCATCAGACAGACCATGTTATGAGAACAGTTGGACATCCACTGTACAGAAGCCTGAAGGTTTCAAAAGAAGTAAGTCAGGATATTGATTTTTAATTACTAACCTCCGAATGAAACAATATTATCAAAATTATTATCGGTATTACTGTTGCGTACAATGAGGTAGAAGAGCCCCGATTCTTTTGCCTGACAGAAGTAATTGAGAGGTTCTTCTGAATGTTGGACGCAGCTGTATATATATTTTTTAACTACAATATTCCGTAAGGAAAAATGTATGAAACAAAAACAAGGAGGGAAACAATATGTCAATCACAGCTGAAACAGCAAAAGCACATGCTCATGATCCTGCAGTACTGTGCTGTAGAGCAGAAGCTGGTATCACAATTGAACCGGCTAATCTCGAAGATCCAGCAATTTTTGATGATCTGGTAGATTCAGGATTATTAAACCTGGACGGATGCCTTACAATCGAAGAAGTACTGGGTGCAAAACTTACAAAAACTTGTGATTCTCTTTGCCCGTTAACAAATGATGTTCTGGATGGTGTAAAAGCACCTACAACTCCAGCAGAAGAAAAAAGGCAGAGGAAGAAGCTCCGGCAGAGGAAGCTGCACCAGCAGCACCAGTTGCAACAGCAGCAACAGTAGCTGGAGGAACACTCAAGATCCATATCGGAGAAGGAAAAGATATCAATCTTGAAATTCCGGTTGGAGCTCTTGGAGCAACAGGAGAAGCAGTAGCAGAAGTACCTGCAGCAGTAGCAGCTACAGCAACAGCAGAAGCACCTGTTGAAGAAACAAAAGTAGTAGGAACATTAACAAGAAGACACATTAAGATCACAGAGGTTAAGAGAGGACCGGAGACAAAGATCGAAGGAACAACTCTTTACATCCGAGAAGGAATTGAAGCAGAAGTAATTGCTAATCAGGAACTGGTTAAAGATTTCCATCTTGAAATCATCACTCCTGACCAATACCACACATACTCAGAGACAATCATGGACGTACAGCCAATCGCTACAAAAAAAGAAGGCGATGCAATCCTTGGTGAAGGCGCAACAAGAGTACTTGACGGCGTTGTTATGATGCTGACAGGAACAGATGAAGGCGGAGTTCAGATTGGTGAGTTCGGTTCTTCAGAAGGATACCTTGACGAGAACATCATGTGGGGACGTCCTGGATGCCCGGATAAGGGAGAAATCTTTATCAAAGGTAACATCGTAGTTCAGGAAAAGACTAACATGGAACGTCGTGGACCTATGGCTGCACATACAGCATTCGATATCATTACTCAGGAGATCCGTGAAGTTATGAAAGAATTAGATGACAGCTTCATTGTTGAAGACGAAGAACTGAAATCTATCCGTCGTCCAGGTAAGAAGAAAGTCGTAATCGTAAAAGAGATCATGGGACAGGGAGCTATGCATGATAACTTCATCCTTCCTGTAGAACCAGTTGGTATCCTTGGCGCAAGAGCTAACGTAGACTTAGGAAACGTACCTGTATGCGTATCTCCACTTGAGGTACTTGATGGATGTATCCATGCATTAACATGTATCGGACCTGCATCTAAAGAGATGTCAAGACATTACTGGAGAGAGCCACTGGTTCTGGAAGCCCTGCATGATCCGGAAGTTGACCTTTGCGGCGTTGTATTCGTAGGATCACCTCAGATCAATGCTGAGAAGTACTATGTATCTCGTCGTGTAGGACATACTGTAGAAATGATGGATGTTGACGGAGCTTTCGTTACAACAGAAGGATTCGGAAATAACCACATTGATTTCGCAAGCCACATCGAGCAGATCGGTATGAGAGGAATTCCTGTAGTAGGACTTTCATTCTGCGCTGTTCAGGGTGCACTTGTTGTTGGTAACAAGTACATGCAGTACATGGTTGACAATAACAAATCAGAGTCTGGTATCGAGAATGAGGTACTTGGATGTAATACACTTTGCCAGGAAGAGGGTATCCGTGCTCTTGCTATGCTGAAAGCAGCTATGGCTGGTGAAGAAGTAAAGGCCGCTGAGAAGAAGTGGAATCCAAACGTTAAATCTACAAACGTAGAGCTGATCGAAGCAGCTTGCGGTAAGAAGATTGAACTCGTAGACAACGAACAGTCTCTGCCGATGAGCCAGAAACGTAAAGAAAAATACGACTAAGATCGGGTGTTATCATAATGGATAATGAACGTTTACACTATGGCGATAAGATCATTTATATGGAAGGTGTGATCGTAGATGTTGATGACTGTAGCATCAGCATCGACTTGAAAGGACGTCTGGGGTTCTTTAAAGCTCCGAAGAGAATGTTCATCTGCGATACAGAACCGAAAGTAGGTCAGGAAGTTGGCTGGAACATGAGTTTTCCGGAACAGCTCGGACCGGAAGTAAATGAGAAATACGTCAGCAATATTGAAAAAGAACGTCGCAAACAACAAGAAATGCAAGCACGTTTGGATGCTAATAAGGAGGATTAAAAATGAGTTTAACGGTTGTTAAAGGCTTACAGTCTGAAATATTCGTTCCTATTACTCCACCGTCAGTATGGGCTCCTGTAACAAAAGAGTTAAAAGATATGTCTATCGCTCTTGCAACAGCAGCAGGTGTTCACAAGAAGAGCCAGGAGAGATTCAACCTTGCCGGTGACTGGACATGGAGAAAGATCGAAAACACTACACCATCTAGTGATCTGATGGTATCACACGGTGGATATGATAACAGTGATGTTAACAAGGACATCAACTGTATGTTCCCAATTGACAGAATTCATGAATTAGCTGCAGAAGGATTTATCAAAGCATGTGCACCGGTACATGCCGGATTCATGGGTGGTGGCGGAAACCAGGAAAAATTCAAACATGAAACTGGTCCTGCTATCGCTGAAATGTTCAAATGTTGACGCAGTAAATGCGGAAAAAATGAGAAGCGTTAAGGCTTTGAAATTTGAAGAAAACTGTCAAAAGTAAAGCTGGCAGGGAAAGAAGATATAGAAAAGTCCTGTTGAGAATCCGGATTCGATATTCAGATTCTGACAGGACTTTTTGCTGTTTAATTTTCTGCGGTATCTTCGATAATATGGTTACGGATGATCGCGCGGATACTTTCGTTAAGATATGGCTTCAATTCTTCAAACGACATCGGGTCGTTGTCCAGGATCGTGCTGTATGAAGTAGAACTTTTAAGTTCTATAATCAGAAACAGCATAGTTTCCGGCGCACGAAGTTTGATTGTCGGATGATCCAGAAGGATATTACTAAAATATGCAAAATTTCACCCTCATCATCCTGCATATTATTGGTGATAGCCTGTCTGAAAATGCCCCAGCTGAGATTCTTAGAGATAAATCTCAGAATCAGTTTATTTTTCTGCATGGCATTTAAA
>VOFC01006060.1_pt1 | contig 13377 bp, 26 predicted proteins | sample 5384161 | NCBI WGS metagenome assembly VOFC01 (sample SAMN12384722, study PRJNA508395) | human gut metagenome | isolation source: healthy gut B | host: Homo sapiens | reverse complement strand
TTCGCTATCGTAAAACAAAAGGGCTTGAAACTGTGTCGTCTCATTTATTATATGACGAAAGTGATGAACGATAATATCTTGATATCTACGAGCAGTAGAACAAAAGAAAAAATGTTTCAATCATCTGCCGAATAGAATGTGGATTTTTACGAATCTTTTGGGTATTATTCTTTTTTTAAAAGTATCTTCGCGCTAAAAACCGAATTGTAATTTCTTCTTCGTCGTCGATACAGTCTGAAAAATCAAGATAAGCAAGTGAAGAGAACACACGGCATTATCGACTTCATTGAATGGACTTTCTTGAAATGTAAACCTTCCATATTGTTTCACGTATTCATGAATGGTATTCATATTATCACCCTTTTTGTAGCGCTTATTATATCATATTTTTTGTTCTTTTGTATATATGTCAACCATTTCTATTGGGCAGAGCATAAAAAAGTACGGAGTTAAATCCGCACTTTTATTTTTTTAGATTTCTTTGCCTTTTTTTCTTTCTCTGCTAATTCATTAAAATAAGCAATCATTTCCAAATTGATTTTTTTACTGATTTCGTAATCTGGTCGAATCACATTAAACGTATGGAACAACTTTTCTTCTACATCTTTATGATTTACATACATACTCCGATATGGATGATTGCGACTCTTTAAGAATTCTTCAAAAATCAAGTTGGCGTTTATAAAAAATATCTTTGTCGTAAATCGGTAATAAAAACGGGTGGCATATTTTCGTTCCACAACTTCTTAGCATCTACTAGTTCTTTTAGTTCTGGACATCTAGCAAATAACATTTTGTTGCTACTATAATTGATTGGGGCCATAAACTTTGGATACAATTGATGATTATAAGGGCATGCGATTAAAGCCAAACCACTCAATTTATAATCTGGAACTTTTACACCAAACTTTTTTGCAATTTTGGATCATTCCAAATGGCGCATACTAAGATAGCAAGCATGGCACCTGCCGATTCACCATGATGTAAAGTCTAGGAAATCCTTTGAAAACTTTAACAACGTCGTTGATGGCATCAAAAATATCTTGAATCTCCTCTTTTAAATTGACTTCTTCTGAAATCACACGAAAGTTAATTGGCGCAATTTGATAATTTTGAACGGCAATAAAACCAGAATAATAGCGATGATATTTTTTTGTCGCCGACGATAAACGCACCACCATGAATCGTAATAATCAAAGGTAATTGGAACGGATCTTCAATTGCACGAGGTTGATATACATCGTATAAATGAGAGGGACTATATTTTTTCTTTATAAGGTTGGTTACGGGATAGAATTACTGCTTCTGTGTCTAAGGCTAGGTCCTTTTTGACGTTTTTCAATTTGTTTGACTTGAGAATTACAAATACTATACAAAATATCTCTAAACATAGGAACTCCTTTCTCTTCTTTTTCATCATAACGCATTTTGTCGTATTTTTCAAACAGAATTCCTATTTTCTTTCAGATTAAGTACGATGCCACTGCTAAAAGATACATCAACGTGTATAAAATTAGTAAAATAAAACTTCCTCGAAATATTCGAATCCAAATATTTTTAGTGCTAACCATATCTTTTGAGTCAAAAAATCCCACCGCTCGCTTCTAGATTGATTGCTTTATTATATGAGGTAGGATTTCTCTTCATTCTTCTTTATTTTTTGAACTCACTCACCAGATGGTTTTCGATTTCTAACAACCGAACTTTCTTGGCAATACCTCCGGCGTAACCTGTCAAATTACCAGTCGAACCTACTACGCGGTGACATGGAATGATGATGCAGATTGGATTCCAACCGACAGCACCACCGACCGCCTGAGCAGACATTCGTTTCAATCCTCTTGAACGAGCGATTTGGTCAGCAATGTCCTTGTACGTGACTACTTTTCCATATGGGATGCGACAGATGATATCGATTACTTGTTTCCGAAATGGTGTCGCATTTAGAACTTTATACTTGGGTGTAAAATCTGGAATCTTTCCTGCAAAGTAGATATCTAGCCAATGAGAAGTCGATTCAAAAATTGGAAGATCTTTTCTATCCAATCCGTATCATGGTTGGTGCTACTCTGAGATTTTCCAAACCATAGACCAGTCAGATATGTCCCATCGCTTTCCATCTCTAATAATCCGATCGGAGAAGAATACGTTTTACGGTACATCATCCAAATTCCTTCTTTCTATCATTTCTTTTTTGATAATAAATAACTATGATCGATTAGACGATAAATTTCATCATCTTCGACACTGCCATCCAATTTCAAAGTAATCCAACTTTTTTATTCATGTGATAACCTGGAAAAACTTTTCGTTATCGATGATTTTCAGCAATGTGTTCTTTTTCTCGTATCGTAAGTCGATAATTTCTATCTGGCGAGTAGATTCTAGTCCCAACTTATCTTCTGAAATCGTCAGCAAGGCACCATACCATTTCCTATTTTCTTTATTTCTCCAAATAGCATTGTTCGATTTTTCCCATAAAAATTCTAAGTCATCGCCGTATTTTTTTCCTTTATATAGCGAATGATTCTTTGAGATTGTGCTTCTTGAAATACATTCGGTGTCGTACAATTTTGAATGACGTTATGAATTTCATTTTCATAGTCTTCTTTTACTTTTCAACGAAGTTTCCAGAAGAAGATGGAACATCTACTAAGACATACTCTTCTTCTGTCGATAAATCGATTACTTTCGATGTTTGAGTTGCTGGACCTATTTCCATTACGATTTGAAATAATCCATCTACGATTGGTCTTTCTAAATAATAGGAATCTTCTTTTTGGATGAATCCGTATTCTAATAATTCGTTCCATTGAATGGTTCGATTTTGAAAATTATCTGATAGATTTCGCATTGTTGTTTACCTACTACTTACTTTTTTTTTTCTCATACAGCCTGATTACTTGATATTGATAATTATCATCGTTTTCTATGTAACCGATGGAAATACCTTTTCCGTTATTGGATGTCTCACCTGTAGAAGATTTTTCTTTTGCTTCTGTTAGTAACTTCTCTACTTCGTCATCGGTAATAGTATCGTTGTTTGCTTGGTTAATGCCTTTAAATAGTCTGGTACCATTGCTTCGTTCTCATTACCTTTTTCGACATATAAAACCATATAGTCTACGATTTCATTTTGGGAATCATTTTTGGAACTCTTCCGGTACAGCAATCAAATAAATTCCTGTGATTAAACCATACCAATAACGTTGCTCACTCGTTGTGCGATAATCATTTGAAGCCGGATTTAAAGAACCATTTTCTAATACTTGCGTGTTAAACTTTGCAACGAGTGTCTCGACACTTTCCTTCTCTACCGTACCGTATTCGTTACTAGGTGCTGGTATATCTTCCGTACTCTGATTTTTGAGAAGTATTTCCACATCCGACAATTATTAAACACGCAAGGGCAAGTAGAAAACACCAAATTAACTTCTTCATATAGGTTCATCCTTTCTATTGATAACTTATATTACAGAGTTACGGTTGTAATCTGTAATGTCACTACCTAGTTTCTCATACAATTCTTTGACTCTGATCTGTTTGTTTTGGATTGCCAACAATTCATCGTTCGTGACACCGATTAATTCGACAAATTCCACCTTTCCATTCGGAGTGGAAATTGGATTTAAGGATGTATCCGGAATCGTAATAAAACCGGTGATATTCGATTTGGCTTTAGAATCGATGCCAGTCGTTTGACCAGTATAGATATACTCGTATGGACGAAACAGTTCGCCATATTCAAAAGTCATTCTAGCTAAACTTTGTAAAATTCCACAGATGCATTTTTTGCTCTGCTTCTGTATTTTCATAGTCATCTTTTTCAGTTTAAATGTAAACTCCATTCCATACCCACTGATTTCTTTTGTTATCGGACTCTTTTTCATATAATTCCGTTAAACCGTATGTGACAAAGTGCCAAGCATCGCCGGCATCGTAGATACTGATACCATCTAACGGATCGCCTCCTCCGACACGCCAACCGATTATCGTTCCGTAATGAATGGGATTTTTTGAGTTGGATAGATGCGTTCACATTCTGCTGTAATGGCATCGAATCCAGATGTGATGTTTTTGTTTTTTTCGTTCATATTTTTCTCCTTTTTATGAATTCATATTCTTCTTTATATTTTCAATTCGTTTCAGTATTTCTGCATATTGTTTTTCATGACCAGAATTGGTCGGATAATAAAATGTTTCGTTTTTAATGGAATCTGGTAAGCACTGCATGTTGGTAATTTTATTTTCATAATCATGTGCATATTGGTATCCTTTGCCATTTCCTAGTTCACTATCTAGTTTGGTAACGGCGTTTCTAAGATGAAGAGGAACGGTTTCTTGCATTGTCGCTTTGGCAACGGATGCTGCTTTCATATAACCAGTATATAGAGAATTTGATTTGGGACTTAGACTTAAATAAACGACTGCTTGGGCAAGATTGACGTTACATTCTGGCATGCCGTTATCGTGGCAAGCATTGTATGTGGCAGTCGCTTGCAGCAGTGCGTTTGGATTGGCAAGACCGATATCCTCGGATGAAAAACGAATCAATCTTCTCGCTACATAGAGAGGGATCTTCGCCTGCTTCTAACATTCTAGCCAAATAGTAAAGTGCTGCATCCGGATCACTATTGCGCATCGATTTATGAAGAGCAGAAATTAAGTTATAGTGTTCTTCGCCTTTTTATCATACAAGAACACTTTGCTCTGCAGTGCATGTTCTAAGTCCTGCTTAGTAATCACTTTTTTATTTTTCTTTAATTTGGTAATGTTGATGACGGTCTCTAATGTATTGAGAGCAGTTCTAGCATCGCCATTACTTATGTTTGCGATGATGTCGAAACAATCTTCTTCAATTTGCACATTTTGATATTCTTCCGTCTTATCTAAGGCACGTTTTAAGATGCCGATGATATCTTCTTTCGATAAACTTTTTAAGACATATACTTTGGCACGCGAAAGTAATGCGGAATTCACTTCAAACGAAGGGTTTTCGGTCGTCGCACCAATTAGAATAATATTACCGTTTTCAACGTATGGTAAAAAGGCATCTTGCTGACTTTTATTGAACCTGTGAATTTCATCTACAAAGACGATGGTTCGTTTGCCATTACTTTTGTTAAACTTCGATATTTCAATCAGTTCTTTGATTTCTTTCACACCTGCTGTTACAGCAGATAACTCATAGAATAAAGAATGCGTTTGACCCGCAATAATCTTTGCTAATGTCGTTTTACCAACACCGGGAGGTCCCCAGAAAATCATCGATGTAATCGTATCGGTTTCAATCATCTTTCTAATTGGCGAATCTGGTCCGACAATCTCTTCTTGACCGAAGAAATCTTCTAGTGTAGTTGGACGCATTCGATCAGCTAGCGGTTTGAATTCTACATGTTCTTCACCATTATCAAATAGACTGTTCATGCTACCACCCTTTCTGATTTTTAGTATATCATATTTGTCTATAAATGTTTCCCTTTTACAATAAATTTCCACTAGCATAGCTAGTGGTTTTTCCTTTTTTTTCGCCTAAAAGGCTATATTATTGGCACGCACTAAAGTGCCTGACTGTACCGCCAAAAGCATTTGTTGTTTACTACCCTTTGAAAGGGTCAAAATCCTCAAGTGTCATTTGTCCACTTAACTGATCTTCTTTAATTGATTTGCTATATACTCTTGTATCTTTTTTGTATTTTTACCTACTGTATCAACATAATATCCTCGACACCAAAATTCACGATTTCTATATTGATATCTGGCACTTGCCCATTTACTGTATATCATTAAACTACTCTTTCCTTTCAAAAACCCATAAACGATGACACACTGTATTTTGGTATTTCAACTAACATATGAATATGGTCCGGGCACACTTCTGCTTCTATTATTGTTAATATTTGTCCTATTTCCTTTCCATTCACATAACTGTCTTTTTTATATATTTGTCCTATTTCTAATCGTTTACAGGTCATATTATATATTAAAAGTTTTTATTTCCTTAAGCTATTTAACCACCAGACTATCTGGTGCAAACACAATATGATGTATTTTAAAAAAGAACAATTCCACGTAAAATGAAAGAACCTACAACCATGGCACTGAGTAAACTTTTTTGTCTTTTCTGTATTCAAAGATTGGGCTTTCTTATTTTGTATCTCTCTCGGTGGAAAAAATTCGGTCTTCCACTTCTTTTCGCAACAAGCCCGTTTCCTCTATTTTCACGACATCTTGAATATCTTTTGTCGATTTACCTTTTCTTTACTTTTTTAATGTATTCTAAACTCATCATATCATACACTTTGCCATCTTTACTTGGGTATGTCGTCACATAATCCGATAATTCATGCAGAGGCATTTCTTTTTATTTTACAGGCTGTATTGTAAGGATCATATGTATATTGTGTCAAAAGTCCATCTTCATACGTGAACGGATAGATTCCAACAGGAACACCATCTATCTTTACTTCAAACCCATAATCTTGGCCATCTTGGGCAATATTTAAACTATCCCAGCTAGGATCATACCACCCAGCCTGTTGAAATAAAAGTCGTAGTTTTGTCATATCTTCCATTCTGGCAACGGTATCCATATCATCATGAAGACGATTGGAGTCTTGATTTAGCAGCAAATATGGTACGACGCCACCCGATAGAAACACTTTTCGTTTCATTTGATGCTAGCAGTTGTTGGACTTTTTGATAAGCATTTCTAATTCCTGCAAACGTTTGGCTATCTCTTCCCTCTTCCTTAGGCAAATCGTTTGTTAAGACTTGATTTTTTTGATAATTCACTACATAGTTCATTGCTAACTGACTGACTTTGGACATGATTATGTCATAGTCTTCCTCAGAACCCGAGAATCTTTCGATGGCTTCTCCTACTTTTTCTTTAGGAATGATATTGCCATAACGAGCATTTAAAGTTTCTGCTAATTGCATGATATCTGTTGTAATTTGTTCTTTTTATCCATACCTATTTTTACTTACCTTTCCTTTTTAATACGCAAACACACTCGACGTGATACGTATTTGGAAACATATCGACAGGAGTCACCTTTTCTATTTCATACTTGCTACTCAAAAGAGAAATATCTCTCGCAAGTGTCGCCGGGTCACACGATACATAAACGAGTGTTTTGGCACCAATTTTTAGTAAATCATCGATTCCTTGACGCATGATACCTGCTCGCGGCGGATCTAGGATAACCAAATCCGCATCCTTTAGGTTTTCTAAGTTTTCTTCTACTTTTCCTTCTATAAAAAGAAATATTGTCGATGCGATTTAACTGGGCATTCCTTCTAGCATCTTCTACCGCTTCTTTACAAAGTTCGATACCCAATACTTCTTTGGCATACGGACTTACCATAATTCCAATGGTACCAGTTCCACAATACAAATCGAGTACTTTGTCTGGTTTTCTTTTTTACAAGTATCGATCACTTGCTGATACAACGTTGGAATCATTTTTTCATTTATTTGGAAAAAAGATGCAATCGATGCGTGAAACTGAAATGTGCCAATCGTGATGGTATGATTTGTCTTTTCTTCTAAGTCGCATAGTTCCACTCCTTCCGGTAAAGGAAGAGTGGATAACTCTTCTTTATGATCCGTTCCTAATAAAATACCTTGATCGGTATGGCGTAACACTACTTTTGTAATATTCGTTTCATGAGTATGGAAGTACTCTTTTAGAATTGGAATCACTTGATTTAGAACAGGATTCAATAAAAGACAAGAATCGATTTCTACAATATCGTTACTAAGTGCTTCATAAAGTCCCATCTTTTTATTTTTGACATGAAATGTAATTTTATTGCGATACTCGTAAGATGGTCCTGTTAACATTTCCTCAATCGGACCATGATAATTTGCAAATTTTGCTAATAGGTCCTTCACTTTGGACTCTTTGAATTCTTTTGCAAAGACTCCGTCATGTGCATTAACTGACAACCACCACAAATACCATAATAAGGACATGGTGGATCTTGCCGTGATAGAGACTTCGATGCAAATTCAGACACTTCTGCCTCTATATACTTACTGTTTTCACGGATGACCGTTACATCTGCCGATTCTTTTGGCAATAGTCCATGAACAAACATCACTTTGTTATTTACTTTGGCAATTCCTCTCCCAAAATGATCTAATTTACTACACTTTACTTCCTCAATACTTTTTTCATATGCATCATTCTTTCTATTATCATTATATCTTAAAGTTTCACATAATTAAAGTTTTTTTGTACACTCTAATAATGGTGAAGTCTATGAAAGAGAAAATTCCAGACATCTTAAAACAACTTGGAAATTCGGATGATATCATTACCAAAGAAGTGGCGTTATACGAAAGTTGCGTCACTCTTTTGTATTGTGAAACAGTCGTCAGTAGTGACTTAGTCAATCGCTATCTTTTAGATGCGACGGCGAAAGCCTCTTTTTTACACGTGCCAATTCCAGATGAAAAAAAAAGCATTTTTTTATGCAAGTAGTACCTGGTCTCAACGTGAAAGAAATCAAATTAAAAGATGTGCCTTTCTATTTACTCAATGGATTCGTCATTATTTTTGGTACTAATTTTGTAATTGCCATCGAAACACGGGCCATGTTAGATAGTGGTGTACAGCCTTCCCAAAACGAAAAGGTTCTAGAAGGGCCAAAGGATGCATTTACCGAAAACATAGAGAAAAACATCGGTCTCATTAGAAAACGCTTACCTGTTCCTGATTTACGAGTTAAGTCTTCTTTGATTGGTCGAAATAGTAAGACAAAACTCAGTTATTGTTATATGGAATCGATTGCTAATTCAAAACTCGTTCAAAGACTCGTTCAAAAACTGAATGCCATCGATATCGATTTTGTGAGCGATAACAATCAACTAAAAGTTCTACTCCGTGAGAGTGGAATGCCTACGATGTATGCGACCGAACGTCCTGATAAAGTTGTCGAAGCCTTAAGCGAAGGAAAAATTGTCGTGTTATTAAATGGGAGTCCGTACGTGCTTCTAATGCCTATGTTTTTCCCAGATTTCTTCAAAACGTCTGACGATTATTACCAACATTTCGCATTCACTCTATTCAATCGCATCATTCGCGGCATTGCCTTTTTTCTTAGCCATCTTTTTACCCGGTATTTTTGTTGCCGTAACAACGCACAACTACGACAGTTTAAACTTGCCACTCTTAATTATTTTTTATGCCCAACGAGTCAATGTACCGTTTCCTGCTTTTATCGAAGCACTGCTATTGATTCTTTCTTTTGAAATATTAAGAGAAAGTGATATTCGCTCGTCGCTTGGAAATTCCATATCGATTTTAGGCGGAATCATTTTTTAGGAAGTGCAGCGGTTTCGGCTGGCATCATTTCTCCAATCATGATCATCGTCATCGCGATTTCCATTATCGCTGGACTCATATTCCCTAGCACGGATTTCAACTATTTGATTCGTACTTATCGGATGATTTTACTTCTTTTAGGAGCATTGTTCGGTCTATTTGGTGTCTTCATGGGATTCGTTTTACTGATGTATCAAATTTCTGTGACGACTGTCTTCTCGCTTCCCTACTTTTATCCAATCGTGCCACTTAAAAAGGAGGAAGTCACGAGTCGGTTCCGATATCGCAACTTTTTACTTGCTAAGAAAAACAGGAGGCGAAGTTCATGAAAAGAATTTTATTTCTGATTATCTTAATCTTTGCGTTTTTTTCTTTGAATCGTGCCGACATTAACAACGTTACGTTTGTGAAGACGATTGGAATCAGTGAAAATGACGGTCATGTGGAAATGATACTCAATACAATTGTTCCTGAAAAAAGGACTCGATACTTCTACCTACCAGATTCAAAGTATCGTTTTAGAAGGGCTTGATGTCGGAGAGATGTTAAATTCTTTCTTGAGCGAACATTACCAGCACGTCAGTTTCGATCAATTGGAACTGTTGTTACTAGACGATGAAATGACTCAGAATTTTTCCCAGTTAGTAGAGCCAGTTATGAACCGATTCGTTCGTTTAAACTTTTATGTTGGATTGGTGAAAGATGCCGATATCACAGAACTTTTATACAATCAAGATACTTCAGTTGCCATCGTAAAAAGTTAAAGGATATGCATTATACGATGAAAAATATTTTAGTTTCCTATTTTGACGATCAATATTTATATATTCCAACGATAGAAGGAGTGTTGTTAGATGAATTACAAACTCGCGGATTTTAGTTTATCTTTTTTTCTTAGCAGATCTCTTTTTTTCTCTCCTAGGTCTTTCTTTGCTCATTCAACTAGATTCTAGTATGGCAATTGTAGATATTGTCATCGGCACTATCTTTGGCATTTTATTTTTAAAAAAACGCTACCAACGTTACCACAAATGATGCAACAGATATTGGGATTTCTCTTGGCTCTTGTCGGAACCATTTTATTTGCATTTACCTTGCATCTATCGATAAGTAAGGATACTTCCATGGTTATCTTACTTGCTATCATCTTAGTTGCTACTTTTTATTTTAGTAAATCCAATCATGAACAAATCGGATACTTTGCAGGTTCTTTATTTTTGGTAACTCTTATTTTGACCGTTATCACTTGGATTGGATTGGTTCCTAATATTCATATTGAATTCTTAAGTGGATTTCGAACGGATTCCATTCTTTTCGGAAGTATTCTTTACTTTTTGATGAGTACCCTTCCTATGTTGCTATTAAAAAAGAAGAGCGCAACATCACAGCATATGTGAGTGCATCTCTTCTTCACTTGATTACAACGTTATTTGTATTTTTTACACTTGGGATGACTTTGAGTTCTTTCTATCCCCTTCCCAATTTCATCATGTTAAGTGAGATTGAATATTTAGAAGTCATTCGGCGAATCGACTCGTTTCTGTTTTTCCCAGATTTATGTGCCGGTGTCATCTTACTTACCTATTCGTATCATACCGTACGAGGTGTGATGCAAACTTCAAACTATCCTAAAACACAAGTATAACCTTTGCCCGTATAGTCGATAATGACATCGTTAATATCTGCACCAGAAGAAAACTCTAACACGATTGGTGGATCATGAGCGGCTAAATCTTCTTCAAAGAAATCATCAAAAGAAACAACTAAGTTAACGTGAAGTGCATTCATCTCACTACCATCACAGATGATGTCAACTCCTTCAAAATCACTATAAGAAGCATACTTCGTATCACAATCTGAACGGATACTATCTAATAGATTTGCGTTTCCATTATTGATAATACGGTAATTTGTGTTTTGCTCTACGGCATACACTCTAGCACGATTGTAATAAAAAATCGATTTCATCCGTTGTAGAGATACTATTTTTTGTTCGGTGTAGAACGTACATGTCAACATGCCACTTCCGGTGACATTCGTAGGAGCATCCGTTTCAATTGGCAAAAGATGGTTCATTTGTAGGTGTTGGAGTTGGTGTAACAACAGGTGCTTCCTCCTCCGATGAATCCATAATTCTTAAAATCGGCGGCAGTCCAATCATGATTAACAAAAATAGAATGGCAAGTAACGCTAGTAAGACTTTCGGGTCTAATCCAGCACCGCCATTTTTTTCGGTTCTAATTCTTTCATTGCTTCTTCTTTCATCTTATCCCTCTATTCTTATGTTAATCATATCATAAAACGAGGTAAAAAAAAAAAAGATTTGTTTTTGGAAAAGATAGTAAGTGAAGGTCGAATCTTGTTTAAAATCTCTTAAAAAATTTAACCCTTAGGCATTTTGACACAGTATCAAAATTGCCGGTGAGTAAATAAAATTCTACAACTTTTTTTCTAACTTTCGCTGTTTCACATTATCATAACTATCAGCCATGGCTAAGGTAAGTTCCGCTAAATCATAGGCTGAAAAATCTGGAGTTGGATATGCTTCTTCCGTCACTTCTTCGCCATTTTTAAAACTAACAATTTTAATTTTTCCCGATATGTTCTCATCTAATCTTTGTTCAACTGGAATACAATATAAATAACCGATACTAACTCTTTTATTTTTATTGCTTGATATTCTAGATGCAATATCTTTTAATTCGGTAAGTCCCTTTTCATTATAAAATCCCGAACTATAAAAAATAATTAAATCACTATTTTCAATTTTCTCACGTTTTTTGATTATCTGCTATTCTTATGTAAGAAGTAGAACTTCCAAAAACTGTAACATTGCAATTTTCAAAATGATTATCTAATTTTTGAATTTCAGGCCAGTATGCATTATGTGATAATAGTACAATATTTAAATAATTTCCATCTTCTAACCTGTTTATTAAATATTTATCCGTTGATTTTTCCAAACATATCACTTCCTATCGTTTTTTATACAAAAAATCTGTCCTATCTCAGACTGAATGTTTATTGAAAGTCGATTTGTTCGACTAATTTTTCTTGTGGTGCTCATAAAAGAGAGTCGAACTCTTACGAATTTCTTCACTAGACCCCTGAATCCAGCGCGTCTACCAATTCCGCCATATGAGCAAATCGTTATTCTTATTATAACGACTTTTTTAAAATTGTAAATTATAACATATTCTTCTTGTAATTAACTTGTGATAATGTCATAGTGTAATTAACTTTTTTGAATATGTCATAATCTTAAGTTATAATAACACCTCATCGGAGGTGAAAAAATGAAAGGAAGTTATTACACAAATATGGAATTACAACAACTAAATATCATTCAATCTGTCATCGATAGAAAAAGAACTGGCAAAGAAGCCGCCAGCGCTTTAAAAATCTCTGAAAGACAAATTTGGCGAAAAGTGAAATCAGTAAAAGAAAATGGCAAAATCGGAATTAAACATAAAAATCATTTTCATCAACCAAGTCATACAATTCCTGAAAATATCAAAAGAAGATAATTGAACTAAAAATGCTCGCAAGATTACTGTGATACTAATTTTACTCATTTTAAAGAATTATTAGAAGAAAGAGAAAATATCATGATTTCTTATACTGCTCTTTTTACAATATTCTCACTACTCAGGGAAATTAAATCAAAAAGAAACATAAAGATCGAAAAACTCATAGAAGACGAAAAAAAGAAAAGAATATGAAGGCGAACTGGTTCAGGCAGACGGAACACCATTTGATTGGTTTCAAACGGTCATAAATATTCTATTCATGGTTTTATTGATGATGCAACCGGCAAAATATTAGGTCTTTATATGTGTGAACATGAATGTCTTTTGGGATATTTAGAAGCACTCAGACAAATGCTTACAAATTATGGAAGTCCTAAGTATTTATATCCTGATAAATACTCTGTCTTTCCTGCTATGTCTCAGAAATTTACGCTTGAAGAACAACTAGTTGTAAAGAAAACCAACTACTCAATTTGGAAGAATTATGGATTTTCTTGGTATTGAAATGTTCC
>VOFC01004555.1_pt1 | contig 13379 bp, 22 predicted proteins | sample 5384161 | NCBI WGS metagenome assembly VOFC01 (sample SAMN12384722, study PRJNA508395) | human gut metagenome | isolation source: healthy gut B | host: Homo sapiens | reverse complement strand
GGATAAGGACGGACTGCAAAAATACCTGCTGAACGGCGCACTGCTCTGTCTGGTGCTGAGCGTAGTGTTCACCGTGCTTACCACCCTGATGGCAGGGCCGCTGCTCCGGCTCATCCATACGCCGGAGGAGCTGTACGCCGATGCGGTGCTCTACATCCGAATCATTTTTCTGGGCATCCCGGCTACGGTGCTGTATAACTACGCCTCCAGCGTGCTGCGGGCACTGGGGATTCCCGGCACCCGTTTTATTTCCTGCTGGTCGCCAGCGTGGTGAACATTCTGCTGGACTACCTCTTCATCGTGCCGCTGGGCATGGGGTGGACGGTGCCGCCATTGCCACCGTGCTCAGCCAGCTGCTCAGCGGCGGCCTGTGCGCTTACTGGTTCTTTGCCCGTACGGCAAAGCTGGAGGGGCTTTCCTTCCGGCAGCCGCGCACCCTGCTTTCGGCAGGGCACTGCAAGCGGCTGGCCTACATCGGCCTTCCCATGGGGTTTGAATACTCCGTCTCGGCCATCGGTGCAGTCATCATGCAGGACGCCATCAATCTGCTGGGCAGCACCGCTGTGGCAGCCCAGACCGCCGGGGAAAAAGATCCGTCAGATGTTCACCCTGCCCATGGAGAGCGTAGGCATGGCCATGGCTACCTATGTGGGGCAGAACCACGGCGCCCGCCGCACCGACCGCATCCGGCAGGGCATCAAGGACGGCTGCATGGTGCAGCTGCTCTACTGCGCCGTGGCGTGGGGCGTGATCTTTTTCATCAAGCCCTACGCGGTGGGGCTGGTGCTGGGCGATGCCGACCCCGCTGTCACGGCGGGGTCTATCCAGTACCTCAGCGTCATGAGTATGCTGTTCTGCTTCCACGGCCTGCTGATGATCTTCCGCAACACTTTGCAGGGGCTTGGTTACAGCGTGCTGGCCATCGTTTCCGGCGTGGGCGAGCTGATCGGCCGCAGCCTTGGCGGCGTGCTGGCGGTAAAGACCAGCCTTGGTTATCTGGGCATCTGCCTTTCCAACCCCTTTGCATGGGGCTTGGCGATGTTCTACTGCCTGTTCATGGTCTGCCGCATCCTCCGGCGGGAGACGCAGACCGAAGCCTGAAACTTATAAAAAACACGAAGGCCCGTGGGGAACTCCCCACGGGCCTTTGTGTTTCTGAAGAAGAATTAAAGAAGATTGGAAATGGCTTTTTAGTCCTCTGCCATACCGATCAGGTCAAACTTTTCGGTGGAGACAGTCACCGTAAAGTCCTTCTTGGCAGGCTTTGCGAACTTGACCCAGATGGTGCGGTCAGGCAGGTTGTAGTACCAGCCGGACTCTGCGGCCTCCCAGCCATCGCGGACGATGAACTGAGGAAGCTGCTGTCCGTCCACGCTGGCCCAGAGTGCGCCCTTTTTCTTGCTGACCAGCTTCAGGGTCATGCGCTCCACGGGGGATTCGTAGCTGCCCTCGGTGGCAAAGCGGATGTCGGTGCGGTCACCGGCCTTGACGGTGATGGTGGTCTTGGCGTAAACGCCGTTTTTGTAGTCCTCGGTGTGGCCGTCGTCATCGTACAGAACAAAGCTGGTGTCGGTCTCGGCAGCCACCGGCAGGTCGATTTGGCGCATGGTGTCCTTGAGGATGTACTTGACGTCCTCGGTGGTCACCACAACGGCAGAGCCGCGCAGGAACATGGGGATGCTGGCCAGCGTGACCGGGATCTCGATGGTCTGACCGCCCTCGTATGCGCGCAGGTCGTCGTTCATATCGTACCATGTGCAGCCTGCGGGCAGGTAGACGGTGCGGGTAGTTGCACCCTTTTTCCACCACGTTCGCCACCAGAATGCTCTTGCCGAACATAAAGGTCAGGTTCTTGTCGGTGTAGCACTTGGGGTCGTTCGGGAACTCCAGGAACAGCGGACGCCATGCCGGCATACCGTTCTGGTTGGACTCGTACATCAGGGAGTACAGGGTGGGCAGCAGGCGGTAGCGCAGCTGGTAAGCTGCACGGATGTAGGGCAGGTTCTCCTCATACATCCACGGCTGGGTGACGGTATTATCGTTGTTGGCAGAGTTCAGGCAGAAGCGCGGCTGGAAGATGCCGTTCTGCAGCCAGCGGAGCAGCAGCTCAGCCTCGGGTGCGGGGCCTGCAAAGCCGCCGATATCACAGCCCATGTTGGAGCAGCCGGACAAGCCCATGCCCAGAATGGTGGCAATGTTGAACTTGACGGTGCGCCAGTCGGTCAGGTTATCGCCGCCCCACACCTGTGCATAGCGCTGGATGCCGGCGTAGCCTGCACGGTTGATGATGTAGGGACGCTCGCCGGGGTACACGTCTGCCAGCGCCTGCTTGGCGGTGTAGGCCATCAGGTTGGAGTGCAGGATCTTCAGCTCTGCCATGGTGCCCTTTTTGCCCTCAAAGTCGCACTGGGCGTCGCGGTCCCTCCACGCCGTCCATCTCGCAGTTGTCGTTCCAGACGGTCTTGGTGCCCTTTTTGAGGATGTTCTCCTCCAGCAGCTGCTTCCAGGTGTTGCGGCCTGCTTCGCCGGTGAAGTCGAAGAAGCGTCCCTCGCCGCCCCACCAGCGGCCGTAGTACGGAGCCTTGCCGTCCGGGGTCTTGATAAAGACATCGTTCTTTTCAAACAGGTCGATGTAGGGGTGGTGCTTCAGGATGCCGGGCTTCAGGTTGGGGATGACATTGATGCCCCGGGCGTTCATGTTCTCAAAGAACTTTTCCGGCTCCGGGAAGCGCTTGTAGTTCCAGTTGAACACATAGCGCAGGTTGTCCTTTTTCGCCGCTGGAATAGCCGGAGGCCAGCCAGAAGTTGTCGATGAGGATGCCCTCTTTTTCGTGCTTGTCGATGACCTTGTAGATCTCCTCGTCGCAGTTCTTTTCCAGCTCGGCGTAGTACATGGTGGAGGCGCAGTAGCCCAGAGACTGCTTGGTGGGCAGGGCGCTGCGGCCGGTCAGCAGGGTGTACTCGTTCAGAATCTCGGGCAGGGTCTCACCGGCCAGCAGGAACAGGTCGATGTCGCCGCCGTCGGTCTGGTAGTAGCAGTAGCGCTCCCAGTAGCCGGACAGCCCTCGCCAAGGTCGAACACGCAGTCGTAGGAGTTGTGGTAGAACAGGCCAACCGGGCGCAGGTCGTTTTCGTTTACCCGGATATAGAAGGGAATGTGCTTGTACATCGGGTCGCCGGTCTCGGGGTCGTGGCCGATGGCATCCTTGGGGGACATCCGCAGGCGGCGACCCTTTTTATCCAGATGACCGGTCTTTTCGCCAAAGCCGTAGAAGTGGTCATAGTCCCGATCCACCTTGGAGAAGTGGCTCAGACGGCCGATCTGATCCTTCTCAAAGGCGCGCTCCCGCAGATCCTGATGATCAGCTTGCCGGACTTATCGAACAGCTCAAAGTGGAAGGGCTTTTTGAACAGCTTCAGGGTGATGTGTGCGGTCGCAAAGGTCAGGGTCTTTTCGTCCTCGGTGCAGGGCACATCCAGCGCCGTGATCCGGGTGCGCTCGTCCTTGAGCAGGGTGTCCATCCGATCCTCCCACGCGGTGGTCACCAGCGTGTAGGACTCTTCCTCCATGGGGGTGCCCTTTGTCGAAGTGCACCCGGATGCGGATGATATCGTCTGTCATGAAAACCAGCTTCACATCGGCGGCATCGCCGTGGATGAGGTAGCCGTTTTCGGTCTTTTCAAAGGATTCAAAACTACGCAGCAGCATAAGAGGTTCCTCCGTGCAGTGTTACATACCGATCAGGTCGAACTGCTCAAACGAGACGGTCAGCTCGTGATCCTTAGCGGGATTTGCGTACTTGACCTCGACAGCCTTTTTTTTGCTCTGGCTGTAATACCAGCCCTCGGTAGCGGCGTCGAACTTGCGGCGGTTGAGGAAGTGCTCGATCTTGCGGCCATCCAGCGTGACCCAGAAGGGGCTCTTCTCCTTGGCGATCATCTCCACCTTGACGGTCTCCACGGTGTCCCTCATAGCTGCCCTCGGAGGCAAAGCGCATGGTCACCCGCTCGCCTGCGGTGGTGGTGATGGTGGTCTTGCGGTACACGCCGCTCTTGAAATCGTTGGTGATGCCGTCGTCATCGTACAGGGTCGTGGTGGTCGTGCCCTTGGGTGCCACGATGAGGTGCAGAGCGGTGGTGTGGTCGCCCTCCATGGTCATCAGCTGGTTGTCTGCCATGGCGATGACTGCGCCCTCGCGGACGAACATGGGGATGGTAGCCATGGTGACCGGCACCTCGATGGTCTGGCCGCCCTCGTAGCAGCGGAGCTTATCGTTCCAGTCATACCACTTGCAGCCTGCGGGCAGGTAGACGGTGCGGGTCTTGGCACCCTCTTCCAGAACGTTGGCCACCAGAATATCCCGGCCGAACAGGAACTCGAAGCTTTCCTCCCAGACCTTGGGGGTCGTTCTGGAAGTCGTAGACCAAAGCGCGCATGATGGGCGCACCGGTCCGGCTGGCCTCGTACTCGGCGCTGTAAAGATAGGGGGTAAAGCGGTAGCGCAGCAGGATGGCGTCCCGGATGGTATCCGCAGACTCCCGGAACATCCACGGCTCGGTGACGGTGTTATCGTTGGAGGCGGAGTGGATGGAGAAGCGGGCCTGGAAGATGCCGTTCTGCACCCAGCGCACGAACAGCTCCTCGGTGGGGGCGGGGCCGGCAAAGCCGCCGATGTCCGCGCCCTCGTTGGGCTGGCCGGACAGACCCATGCCGGTGATGATGGGGATATTGTACTTCAGGCTCTTCCAGCTGGTGTAGTTATCGCCGCACCAGGTCTGGGCGTAGCGCTGGATACCGGCGCTGCCGCTGCGGCAGACCATGTAGGGGACGGGCTTTGGCGTTGTGCTCCACCACGGCATCGGCACCCACCTTGCACATCAGGGTGCTCATAAGGGGCTTCAGCTGGCCGATGGTGCCGCCCTTGCCGTCAAAATCGCAGGTGCAGTCCTTGTCCATCAGGCTGTCGTACTCGCAGTTGTCGTTCCAGACGGAATCGGTGCCCACGGCGATGATGGACTCGGTGAGGTACTTTTTCCATGCTGCACGGCCCTCAGGCTTGGTGAAGTCCCAGAATGCGCCGTCGCCGCCCCACCACTTGCCGACACCGTAGGTCCCGGGTTCTTGCTGTCCTTCACAAAGACGCCGTCCTGCTCAAACTCGTCAAAGCGGGGGTGGCACAGCAGGATGCCGGGCTTGACGTTGGGCACGTTCTGGGCGTGCTTTTCGTTCATTGCGTGGAAGTAGGCGCTGGGCTCCTTGAAGCGGGTGGTGTTCCATGTAAAGACGCAGCGCTTGTTGTTCTGGCTGGTATAGCCGCTGGACAGGTGGAAGCCATCGATGGGGAAGCCCTCTTCCTTGATGGTATCGATAAAGCCCAGCACAGCGTCATCGCTGTCCTTTTCCAGCTCGGGGTAGTACATACTGGAGCCCTGATAGCCCAGCGCACGCTTGGGCAGCAGTGCCGGACGGCCGGTCAGCAGGGTGTAGTTATCCACGATGCGGGCAATGGTGTCGCCGCCGATCAGGGAAGCAGTCCGATCGCCGCCGTCTGCCTGAAAATAGGTGTAGCGGGGCCAGTAGTTGCTCTTTTCGCAGCCCATGTTGAACACGGACTCGTAGAAGTTGTGGTAGAACACGCCCACAGCCTTGTGGGTGTCACGGTCCAGACGGATGTAGAAGGGGATGTGCTTGTAGAGGGTGTCCAGCTTCTCGGCATCGTAGCCCATGGCATCGGTGGCGCGCTCCCGCTGGAAGGTCTTGTTCTTATCCAGCAGGCCGGTCTTTTCACCAAAGCCGTAGAAGCAGTCGTCCTCCTTCATCCGGCTGTAAGCTACCACGCGGTTGTTGGCGTCCTTGACGAAGGGGTTGCCGGGCAGGGTGCTGTACAGCTCGGAGCCGTCGGCAGCCAGCAGCTTGAAGTTGATGGGGTTCCTTGTCCACCACCAGTGTCACCTTGCCGGTGGCAAAGGTGAGGGTGCTGTCATCCTCGGTGACCTGTGCGGCAAAGGGCTCCACACGGGTACGTTCACCCTTGAACAGCTCGTCCATCCGATCCTCCCATGCGGTGGTCATCAGAACGTAGGACTCCTCTGCCAGCTCATGGTCAAAGCTTGCGCGGACGCGGACGATCTCATCGGTCACAAAGCAGACCTTGATATCAGCGTTATCAGTATGCAGCAGGAAAGCGCTGTCTTTGCGCTCCATGCCGGTAAAACGGGAGCAGATCTCCATAGTTTTTATTCCTCTCAGTTGATTTTTTGATAAAAAAATGCCCCCTGTTCTCCCAATATAGCATGGCCATATTCAAGAAGTTCAGGAGGCATGAAAGCAATTATAAAATTCTGATGAAGATCGATCAAACCTGCAAGCTGCGGGATGAACAAGGTCAGTGCCGGAATGTATGTGACCAACATCAAAGCCAATACCATCGCAAAGAAGGTGGGCACAATGTACTTTGTAACTTCCTCCATCGTAACATTGGCAACATTACAGCCAACGAACAGAACCGAACCAACGGGCGGCGTGACCGAACCGATTGCCAGGTTCAGAATCAGCATCACACCGAAATGAACCGGATTCATGCCAAAGCCGGTGGCGATGGGCAGGAAGATCGGGGTAAAGATCAGAACAGCAGGGGTCAGATCCAGGAACATACCCAGAACCAGCAGGAACACGTTCATGATCAGCAGCAGGATATACTTATTGTCCGTAATGCTCATAAGCATTGCGCTCAGTGCGGCGGGAATGCCGGTAAAGCTCATTGCGTAGCTCATGATATTGGATGCAGCAATCAGGAACAGGATCACAGCAGTATCCATCATGCACTCGCTCATCAGGTTCCACAGCTGCTTGACGGTCAGTTCGCGGTACAGGAAGCCCAATGCAATGCAGTACAGGCAGGCCACGATACCGGCCTCGGTAGCGGTAAACCAGCCCAGCAGGATGCCGCCCATAACAATGACCATCATCAGAATGCAGGGGATCGCATCCAGGAAGATCTTCAGGGTGGAGTCGGTCTCTTTCACGGTAGAGCCGGTGTAACCCTTTTTCTTTGCAATGATAATCGCAACTGCCATGACGCACAGGCCGAGCAGGATGCCGGGGATATAGCCTGCCATAAACAGTGCGCTGACCGAAACACCGCCGGCCGTCAGGGGAGAAACAGGATCGAGCGGACCGGACGGGGAATGATAACGCCCGTGGGAGCAGAGCAGATGTTGATCGCCGCAGCGTAAGCGTCCTCATAATTTTCCTGCTTTTCCAGAGGACCATGATTTTGCCGACTGCGGAAGCAGCAGCAACAGAAGAACCGGAAATGGCGCCGAAGAACATATTGGTCAGAACATTGGTCGCAGCCAGATAGCCGGGGATCTTACCCACAAAGCAGCGGGCCAGACGGACCAGTCGGCGAGCAATGCCGCCCTTGTTCATGATGCTGCCTGCCAGCATGAAGAACGGCAGAGCAAGCAGACCAAACGAGTCGATGCCGGAGAAACACCGCTGGGCCACGATGTAGGCCAGGGCATTCAGATCAAAGCCGGTAAGCAGGATGGAGATGGATGCAACGCCGATACTGACGGAGATCGGCACACCCACGAACATCAGACCGAAGAAGATGAGGAACAACATCAATGTTGCCTGTATAACACCCATGACTTATTTGCCCCCTTTCGCAGTTTTGGACTCCGCATACAGCGACAGATAGCGGAGGATCTTGGACAGAATGACGAACACGCCGGATACCGGCAGGCAGCCATAAATCAGGCTCATGGGCAGACGTAGAACCGCCGTCAGCTGACCGCTGGCCATGGTGCGCATCATCATCTGGCCGCCGCCGTAGACGTAGACATACAACACGAACAGAACGACGATGATCTCATTAAAAATCGTCGCCACGGTCAGTGCGGGACCATGCAGCTTGGAAGTGAGCAGCGTCAGCTTGACGTGCTTATCGTGGAAGAAGCAGTAGGCTGCACCGATCATACCAGCCCAAATCAGCAGGTAGCGCAGCATTTCTTCGGTACATGTCGAAGGGTCGTTCAGGATCCAGCGGGTGAAAATCTGCCAGGTGCCAAAGATCAGCAACACCAGCATAACGATGGACATGATTGTGCTCATAGCAAAATCGAGCCCTTTTTCCAGTTTTTTCAAGGTTTTTCCTCCTTTTTGAATCCTTCTCCTATGGCATAACTGCTGCCCGGATGCAATGGCAGCAGTTATGCGGAAAAAGATGCAATGATACGGGGTCCGCAGATGCAGGACAAGGCAATCAGGCCTGGAATGCCTGAATCTTCTCGCACAGTGCCCAGACTTCCGGCTCTTCTTTGGCCAAACGGTCGTAGATGGGCTGGACGGCCTCCTGGAACGGAGCCAGAGAATCGGGGTGATAGAAGGTGACGCCCATATTGGTTTCGGCATCCTTCACAGCCTGCTCGATCGCAGCCTGCCAGTCAGCCTTGTAGGTCTCCTTTGCAGCGTCGGCAGCAGCCTGCACGATCTCCTGCTGCTCCACAGAGAACTTGTTCCAGACCTTGGTGCTGATCAGGACGATATCGGGGATGCGGGTGTGCTCATCGTAGCTGTAGCACTTTGCCACCTCGCCGTGGCCGCCAACGGTCAGAGCGGTTTCATTGTTCTCTGCACCATCGATAACGCCGGACTGCATTGCAGTGTAGACATCGCTGATCGGCATAGCCGTTGCGGAACCGCCGAAGCAGTTCATCATTTCAATTGCCATGGGAGAATCCATGGTACGGATCTTCAGGCCCTTCAGATCGGCCGGGGTCATAACCGGGGTCTTGACGGTGTAGAAGGAGCGCGTGCCGGAATCCAGCCAGGTCAGAGCGATGAAGCCCTGAGCTTCGGTGGAGTGGAAAACTTCCTTGGCCTGATCGCTGTCCATGAAGCCGTAGAAGTGATCGCGGTTGTTGAAGATATAGGGAACAGAGAATGCCTCGTAGACGGGAGCAAAGGTTTCCAGAGAAGCAGCAGACACCTTAGCCATATCCAGAGCGCCGATACCCATCTGCTCCAGGTTATCCTTCTCGCCGCCCAGCGTTGCGTTGGGGTAGACCTCGATCTTGATGTCACCGTTGGTCTTTTCGTTGACCTCGTTGGCAAACTGAGTCATAGCCTTGTGGATCAGGTGCTGCTCGTTGGCATTGTGGCTCAGCTTCAGGGTCAGGCCCTTCACGCCCTCTGCAGAAGCACCAGCACCGGAATCAGCGGTGGAACCGGATTTGCTGCCGCCACAGGCAGTCAGAGCGCCAGCTGCCGCCAGAACAGCAGACATACGGATAAACTCACGACGATTGATCTTTTTCATACTTGGTTTCCTCCTGAAAAATATTTTTTCTTCTTCTGTATTCTCTATCTGCTCGCCGGTACGCTTCCGGCGCAACATTCCAGAAATGATTATTTCTGCATCATCCAGTCCAGAATCTTGGGCAGCTCGCTGTCCCAGTAATCCCAATTATGCATGGCATCCGGTGTGACCGAATAGGTGATCTTTGCACCCATCTCTGTCAAACGCCGGTTGGCATCTTCATTCATCTGATACAGAAAATCCTTGGTACCGCAGGCCTGATACAGTTCTGGCACACAGCCCTTTTTCTGCATCGCGGCGGTACAGCTCAAAGATGTCCTTGTCGCTGCCGGCCAGATGAGCCGGGTCCCTCAAAGATGTCGTGGAAGGGGAACGGTGCTTCGATGTTGCCCTTCTGTACTTCGTCCGACAGCCCGGCGACATCCATGGCAGCAGACATACCTGCGATCTTGCCATACTTCTCGGGGCAGGACAGACCGATGAACCATGCGCCGTAACCGCCCATGGAGAAACCGCAGATATAGGTGTCTTCCCGCTTCTTGCTCACAGGGAACAGTGTTGTGATGAAGCTGGGCAGCTCCTCGCTGATAAAGGTGAAATACTTGTTGCCATGGACCATATCCTGATACAGGCTGTTTTCCACCGATGCCATGACGGCTACAATGTTGTGGGCCTGTGCATACCGTTCAATATTGCTGAAACGGACCCAACTGCTGTTGTCGCCGTAAGCGCCATGCAGCAGATAAACCACCGGCAGACCGTTCTCGTAATCGTACCGCTGCGTAGGGCCTGCCTCGGTGATCTGTTCATTACCCTCCGGGGTAGGAATCACAACATTGATCTCGGTGTTGTGCATCAGCACCTTGCTGAAATAGTGACAGGTTAAAAACATATTGGTGTCCCCCTTTTTTCTTATGTCTGACAGCGCCTGTTGGCGCAATTCCATCCATTCAACGTCCGAACCAGCGGGAAGTCTTGTCCTGCAGCATCTGGACAAAGTCCTTCCGATCCACCATCAAAAGAGAACCGCCGCGTTTCCACTCCATCCCGCATTGCCGGGCGATGTATTTATGGAAGCGTTCCGGGCTGTCTGGCAGCAGCGCCGTTTTGGGTACCATGACGGCAAACTGCCGGTCCTGAAAGATATAAAAATATTCGTCATCTTCAATCAGCCGCCCGACCTGCTCGTATTTCAGGTGGGCACCGTTTTCCACATAGATGCCGGTATCGTTGAAGCGATACCGCACTTTGGACGGTTGCTCTCCCTGTTGCTGCAATACTCTCTCCGCACGGACTTTGCTCGGAAAATCCAGACTGACGATCAGCCATGCACCGACCGCAAGGCATGGGATTGTGGCAATCTGCGGCAGCCCGCCGAACAGTCCCATAAACAGCAGAATGGCTGCGATCAGCAGGCGCGTGAGCAGCTGCAAACGCTCAAAAGCATAGTATTCTATCCGGAACATCCGCAGGATCGTGGCTCGGTCGAACAGAACCGCGGCCTCAAAATGGTTTTTCGAGCTTTGCATCCGGTTTCTCCCTTATTTCAAATGCCGATCCATAAAGTCACAGACCAGTTCTTTGACAGAAGGCTGCTGGAACATATAGTCTGCATGCTCCGCACCCTCCAGTAGAATCAGATTGCTTTCCACCTTTGCGTTCTGGAGCGCTTCGTACAGCATTTCGGACTGCTGAGAAGGCACCGTGCTGTCAGCTGCACCGTGCAGCATCAGAAATGGCGGTGCGCTCTGCTTTACCAGCGAAGGAAGCACCGGGAAATCCCTGATCTGCATATGCACCATGTCGGTATTCATGCGGTGGATATCCGTTGGCGCATACCAGGTGCACACAGCGCGCACAGCATCCGACTGCTCCGGATAATACGCATTCCGATATTCTTTCTCGTCGCCGGTCAGGCCGGTCAGCGCTGCCAGATAGGCTCCGGCGCTTTCGCCCATGACGGCGATCCGTTCCGGGTCGATACGGAATTCGGCCGCATGCGCCCGCAGGAAGCGAATAGCTGTTTTGATCTCGGTAACCTGTTCCGGATGCACCGTTACCGGCAGGCAACTGTAATCCACGCTGGCCACCGCATAGCCCTTCTGGCAGTAGTACGCCAGATTAGGCATCCAGACATTGCGATCCACCTTTTCCCACGCACCGCCGCAGACGAACACAATGCAGGGGTAGTTCTCATGTTCCGGATCAAATGCGTATCGATGCCGCGCCCGCATGAAGCTGAGTTTGAGCGGGTAAGCGGAGCAGCCGCACCAGAACGACTTCTGCATATAGGTAATATCCGATGCAAGCGCTACCATGGGATGCTCTTGCGTAACGGAAATGATCTTTTTCATCGTGCACCTCATCATCAATCTGATCTGGATGGAAAAACGGGGATGGAACCATCACGAAATGCAACTAATACATTTGTCGATAAGCACAAAAATGCTGCAACATTTTTGTGTATTTGGTCAATCTCGTCTCCTTGCACCCTTATCATACTAAAAATTCAGCCGTTTTTCCGCAGATTTTGTGATTCAAATGTTGCAAAATGTGATATATACTGATATACTAGGGCAAAAAACGACGTAAAGGCATGATTCTGATTTTTTTTAACAAGGAACAGGAGTGGCTATGGGCATCGAACGTGTCTCACATTATATAGATAATGTCCTTACGGAAGCGCAGGCGCGGATGGGGCTGCGCGACACCCGGCTTCTGGTCACATGGTACACGAACCGGGAAAACAAGCAGTCGGTGGTGCACTCCCACCCGTATCACGAGCTGGTGCTCCCCATCGGCGGCAGCACGGTGCGCTACTCGGTGGACGGCAGCGTGTATCTGGTTCATGGGGGAACTGGTCTACTTTCCGTCTCAGGTCTACCACTCCGGCAACTTCAACATCGAGGACGACCAGTCGGATCGTCTGGTCGTCCGATCGACGATGCCCTATGGCAGGCCACCCGCCGCCGCGCGAACCTGAAAAAACACAGGCTGGCTGCAGCAGGTCACTGTGCTGGACCGCGAAGCCTGCTGCAAGTGGGACTTCAAGGGGCTTTTCATCCGCATGGCGCAAAGTCTGGAGCTGCCGAGCTCCATCCGGGACAACGTTTTTGAGGCGCAGGCCGCTGAGATGATGCTGCTCATCACGCAGGCCACCGGCAGCGGACAGACCGCTGCCCCCAGCAGCACCAGTGTACTGGTCGCGCGCGCGGTGGCCTACCTGCAGGCGCATTATCAGGACCCGACCCTTACCACCGCGCAGCTGGCGCAGGAACTTTATGCCAGCCGGGAGCACCTTTCCCGCGCGTTCAAGGAGTGCACCATGGAGAGCATCCACAACTACCTGACCTATCTGCGGATGCAGCATTGCCGCAAGGCGCTGGAGGAGGGGGTATCCGTTCTGAACGCCCGCACCGAGAGCGGCTTTCCGGATTACAGCAGCTTCCTCAAGACCTTCCGCCGCCTGTACGGCATCACCCCGGCGGAATACCGTTCGCAACATCGTCGGTAAATCGCAGAAATCAAAAGCACTTCCGACAGTGTATCCATATGATAAAGCAGGACTATACTGCGCATACCGATAATTGCTGTTTATAGATTGAGGGTTTATTATTCCGTATAAGTCTTACTATCACTGCTTTACTGCAATAAAATTTGCAAAACCATCTTGACGCACCTTATAAACTGTGACACTCTCTGTCACAAATCCCACCGAGTTCGTAATAAAATGCGAACCAGTGAGGGTTTGTTCTCCATGAAAAAGATTTACCGCCCCGCAACACACCCGATCAATTTTGCCGCCGATTCACCCGACAAAATCATCGCTGCGCTGCGTGAGCGGTATTTTTTCTTTTGATATCGACCAATTGGCAATCTGGACATTCATTTCCTCAGTGCCTTGCCGGGAAGATTCCAAAGAGAGGCGGAACGCTCGTTGGCACACAACTTTGCTTGCAAAGTCTCGTGTGTTACGCCTTGGTTCCGGCTGATGCGGAAAAAGGGGCTGCGAGCAAATACGGCAAGCACCTGTTCTGCGGCAGAAGAATGCGC
>VOFC01002332.1_pt1 | contig 13379 bp, 25 predicted proteins | sample 5384161 | NCBI WGS metagenome assembly VOFC01 (sample SAMN12384722, study PRJNA508395) | human gut metagenome | isolation source: healthy gut B | host: Homo sapiens | reverse complement strand
TGCGCATGCGCATCTGCATCGGTGCGCTCTGACCTCTCTCGCTGCCGACAAAATTTAAGACACACTGTGTCAGCACGCTGTCAAGTACCGTCATCTCCGGATCGAACACCGGATTCTGCGGCAGGTATCTCACCACGATATGGTTTGGCGCAGGTCACCTGGCCTTCATCCGGTTTCCTCCAGCCCCGCAATGATTTTTAACAGGGGTGGACTTTCCCGTCCCGTTGATACCGATTACCCCGACTTTTTCTCCTCCTGCAGATAAAACGGAAGCTTTTGTCCAAAAGCTTCTCTCTGTGTATGATTTCGTTAAATTCTCCGCGTTAATAATATTCATGTCTCTTCTCTTTCTTTCCTGTTTCTGTATGACTCAAATGGCTCTTACCGGCCTGCTTCCCTCTGCGTTTCTCCTGGAACAGCCGCCTGTTGCCTGTCGTTTTGCGCTTTTTCCTGAAACGTGCGGATATACCGCAGGCACTCCTGTTCCGGCAGAGGTCTGCCGTAATAGTATCCCTGAATACATTCCACACCAAGCTGTTCCATCGCTTCGCTCTGCTCCCGCTCTTCAATTCCTCGATAATCAGCGGAATCCCCAGCTGTTTGATGGTGTGAATCTCATTTTCAAGCACGATGCGCGCCGCCTTGTCGTGGAACGACGCCCACACGATCTCCTTGTCAATCTTGATCTCCTGGAATGGAAAACGGATCAGATAGGAACAGTTCGCATTTCCGCTTCCGTAATCGTCGAGCGCAAACGACACTCCCATTTTTCCCAGCTCATGCATATGCCACAGCATCCGCTCCGGGGCGCCAATCGCCGTGCGCTCCGTCACCTCCAGCGTCAGCATGGACGGCGGAATATGGTAATTCTCAAGCACCGGCCGGATGGTCTCGGTCAGATTCTGGCGCAGACACTGCACCATCGAAATGTTCACATGGATGGTGCGGATTCCAAGCGAGCCGTTCGAGAGCACATGCTTTTGAGAGGAACCGGCAGCACTGCTCCAGCACCTGTTCCCCGATATGGATGATATTGCCGTCGCGCTCCGCAAGCGGAATGAATTCCTCTGGCGGGATGAAGCCCAGCTCCGGATCCTTAAGCCGCACCAGCGCTTCTAAGGACACAATCTGTCGTTCTTGCAGGAATATACCGGCTGATAGTAGACAAGAAATCCCTTCTCCCGGATCGCCCGCGCCACGGCAATCTCCACTTTTCTGCGGCGGCGGTACTGTGCGATCATGTCCGCGTCCGCCTCCACAATGACCTGCGCGCCGGACTTTCCGGCATTTTCAAGCAGGAACTCCCGCATTCCGTAATATTCCGCCATCGCCTTAAAGTCCGTCGGGTAGTGCTGCACCACCGTCTCCATATCCAGCGCAATGCGGTTCTCCTGCACCACCCAGTCACTTTCAAACCGCTTTTGTATCTCACATTTTAACCTTTCACACTGCTCTTTGGTGTCTGCAAACACCGTAAATGCATCTCCTGCCGTGTGAAACACATGAAATTTTCCACACAGATCATACAGATACTCCCCGATCTCGCGCAGCAGTTCATTGCTGTTCTCGGTACCCAGAATCGTGGATATGGTAAAACTTGTCACTCAAATGAATCGTGAGCACATAGCCCCTCGCCCTTTCTGCGGAGCCGGTCCTCCAGCTGCGATTCAAATGCCGTCCTGTTCCCGATTCCCGTTGTCGTATCCAGAAACACCACCGGATTCTGAATCTGCAGATAGAGCATTATGAGCACGACCGTATTGCTGACGCTGGTGCAAAGGATCTCTCTGTAATGCCGGTATTGCAGCCCGATCATGGCGGCTGCCACAGCCGTGTAGCGCACACGATGACCTTCGTGCGAAGCGTGGTATATTTATGCTGCCGCACGACAATCAGAAAGATCCAACAAAAAGAAGATCACAATATACGCGTATCCGTAATCCGCGCCGACGCCCTGATAATAACTGCCATCCCTAAAGTAATAAAAAAATCCAGTCACCGGCGTCACTGCCACCAACACAAGAAATGCGGCAAACGGGAATTATGCCCGCAGCCGCAAATACCTTCTCTCCCCTGCCGCGGATCGCACACATGCCGCCATAAAATACCGGTAAACCAGATATGACGAAGCCCCCTCCAGCACAAAAAAAAGCAAACGCCAGTACCTCGTTCAGACGCTGCGGAACGAGGGGCTGCATTTGCTAATCCCACACATGATAAAATGTTCATCAGACACTCTGCTTCACACACAAACAGAAGCCAGCCGAATACCCGTGTCTTCTCCCCGGGAAACTGGCGCACGAATACAAAGTGCAGTAATATAATTGTCATAATTAAGAGTGATGCGATCTCAAAATCATAATTATACTGCACCTGTATCTCCCTCCTGCTCTTCCTGTGCCGCCTTTGCCTCCAGAATTGCCTCATTGAGCTGGAGCATCTTTGCGTCCAGCATGGACACGATTCCCGAACACTCGCGCAGATCCCTGCTGATGTAATCCGGCGCATTTCCCTCAAACTTATAGTAGATCTTGTGCTCGAGGCTCGCCCAGAAATCCATCGCCATCGTCCGGATCTGAATCTCCACCTTCGTGTCGATAATGCGGTCCGACAAAAAGATCGGCACCGTCACCAACATGTGATAGCTTTTGTATCCGCTCTCCTTTGGGGATGTCTGATGTAATCCTTCACGGAGATTACTGTGAGATCATTCTGCTTGCCGATCATCTCGGCAAGGCGGTAAATATCCGATGTAAAAGAACAGACTATCCGGATTCCCGCAATGTCGTTGATGTAATTCACCATGTTGTCGATCGATGAGTCATAGCCATACCGCTTCAGCTTTTGACAATGCTCTCCGGCGCTTTGATGCGCGACTTGATATATTCAATCGGATTGTACTGATGTACCTGTTGAAATTCGTCATTTAAAATCTCGACCTTTGTTCTCACTTCCTTGAGTGCCGAGTTATACAGAAAAATAATGGTATTCCAGCTATCTACGCCTTCACCCAGGGTCACTTCCCCTAACGCAACCGGCTTGTCCATATGTTCCCCTCCAGATGTCTCCCTTATCATTTATTGCATACGCTCCGGCAAAAGTCCGGAAAACCTCCGGCTTCCCGACTCGCGGGCGCGTATTTCGCAGTACACGTCCAAGAAATCACAGATTTCTTGGACTACCGGGCATCGCCCTATCAAAATCGTGCCAGCGAAAATGTGCTCTGCAAGCAGGCAATTTTTGCTGTTACGATTTTGGCACTGCTCATTGCTTATGTACATTATACCATATTCCGGGAATTAGGCAAATCGAAACACAGCCTGCTGAAACCGTTTTCTTTTATTTCCTTCCATAACTTATACCGCTTAATCCTCCTCGATAACCTGCATTTCCAGAAAATCAAAATCAATCTGCTCGATAAAGGAATCCTGCGTGAAGCGCGTCTTGGCATGGCGCTTTGAATTCATTCACATTCGCCTCCAGCCAGATCGGTTTTCCGAGATCAAATTCATAGCACACTTCCTCAAGCGCATGGAAGACCTTGTGTGTTCTTGTCTCATCGGATTCATCCGTGATCGTCGTATCCCGCAGCAAGTGGTTGTTCTTCATCATCTTAAACCAGATTCTCATTTTCCGTTCCTTCTCCTCTGCCTGTTGGTCTCATACATAAGCAATGCTGCGGATACTGCCGCATTCAGGGATTCCACACTTCCCTCCATCGGTATCCGCACGTAGGTATCTGCCAGCCCCGCGATCTCATCGGACAATCCGTTCCCCTCGTTCCCAATCAGAAACGCCGTTCCTTTGCAGTAGGACGGTTCATCATAGTGCATCTGTCCCTTCAGATGCGCCGCGTATATGCCAACCTTCTGCCGTTTTAATTCACCGATCGTCTCTGCCAGATCGTCCGCAATATAGTAGGGTACCCGGTAAATGCTTCCCATCGTAGAGCGGATGGTCTTTGGATTAAACAGATCCACCGTCGTCCGGTTCATGATGATGCCGGTAATTCCCGCACCCTCGCCGGTCCGCAGCATGGTTCCCAGATTCCCCGGATCCTGGATGTTCTCAACGATCAGCAGATGTGTCCTGTCCCCGCGCAGCAGACCGGAAAGCGGATACTGCGGCATACGCACCAGACATAAGAAATCCCCAACGACCTGCCCGGCGTCTGTTCCGGTTCCTCAGTCGGAAATTAGAGAGCTCTTAAATACTTTCTGCATCGGCAAATGCCGTAATATTTTTCATCTGCTGATTGCTGCTGCTCGTAATCATGACTGCTCCTTTTTGTTCCCTAAGCGGAAAAAACCCATGAGTTCCCGCCCATGGAGTCTTATGATTGTTCCAAATACTGTTATGTATCTTACATTGAAAGGTTCTTGCTGATCGATACTGATACTCCGGAATGCATTCTGCATTGACACGATGTCGTCATCCACGAAATCGCCGTGACGATAACCAACAACACGGTTGCTGCTCTTGCCCTGCAGAGTCCACTGGGCTTCCACGATCCTTACGTCGGGCTTCCTCGCTGCATGTGACCCAGAATCGTCGCACGCGTCTGTTTCTCGATGATATGGTTTACAATCTTCTGCTCATCGTAATCATAATTCTCCGGAAGCAGGATATCCTCTGCGCCGTTCGCAATACCGCACCATAATGCAATATAACCTGCACCGCGTCCCATAACCTCGATGATGCTGAACAGCGCTCATGAGAAGTAGAGGTATCACGTACCTTGTCGATTGCTTCCATTGCGGTATTCACCGCTGTATCAAATCCGATGGTGTACTCTGTACATGCAATATCAAGGTCAATCGTTCCCGGAAGACCGATGGTGTTGATGCCAAGTGCCGCCAGCTTCTGCGCACCCTGAAAGATCCGTCACCGCCGATCACGATAATACCGTCGATTCCATGCTTCTTACAGATCTCAGCACCTTTCTGCTGACCTTCCGCTTCTGTAAACTCCAGACAACGTGCGGTTCCTAAAATAGTACCGCCGCGCTCTATAATATCAGAAACGTCTTTTGCTTCCATATCCACAATTTCTTCCTGAAGAAGTCCTGCGTAACCTCTCTTAATTCCTTTTACCTTTAATCCTTTACAATTGCCTCTCTTACAACTGCACGAATTGCTGCGTTCATTCCAGGTGCATCTCCACCACTGGTAAGTACACCGATTGTCTTGATCTCTTTTGCCATTTTATAAGTTCCCTCCTAAAAATAAATATACCCATTGAATATCTGTTTACCCATTTACAGATATTTATTTATCTAATCTACACTATTTTAATATCTTTACGCTCTCTTTTCAATGCTCTTTTCTACAACTTTTACATTATTTTCCCCCAAAAAGTTAGTTAAATTGTTCACAATCTCCTGATTCACACAAATATTGTAGTTATTTGGCAGCCGTTTCATTGCTTTTATGGATGAAATGTAAATGACAACCGAATCTCTTCCATCCGAATCATGAAGCTTTCCATAAAGTTCCTGCTCCTTCGCCTCAGACTCTTCCTTCGTGGAAAACTGAAGCCAGAGTTCCCTTTTACACTGTCAAAAGAAGTGATCTGTTCACAGATGATCTTGGCGTTTTTATCCTCCTCCACGTTGGCATGTCCGCGGATAAATACCTTCTCATCCTCATTTAATAAGGAGCTGTACTTTTCGTAGCTGTTCGGGAACACAATCACCTCCACAGTTCCGACAAGATCTTCTAATGTGAGAAATGCCATGACTTTATTGTTTTTCGTGTACTTGACCGTCTTTTCTGTGATCATTCCGCCGACTGTGACTTTCTGGTTATCCTTTACCTTCACCTCATTTGTCTCTTCGTCCAGGACAAAATCCGTTGTGACCGCCGAAATATTCTTGCGCCAGCGTTCCTCATATTCCTCCAGCGGATGTCCCGTCAGATAAATGCCAAGCACCTCTTTTTCAAAACCAAGCTTGATCTCCTTACTGTACTCCTCAAGCTGCGGAAGACGGATCTCATAGTCCTGTTTTTCTTCCTCCGGCACAAGATCAAAGAGTGTCATCTGACCGGACATGCTCTTTTTCTTCTCCGAGGCAAGGTTGTCCATAATTGTGGAAAAAACAGTGATCATCTGCTGTCTGTTTCCGTCAAGCCCGTCTAGCGCCCCCGCTTTGATCAGGTTTTCCACCGCACGTTTGTTGACTTCACGGCAGGAAACACGCTCCAAAAAGCTTTGCAGTGTCTTATAAGTTCCATTCTCCTCACGCTCCTGCATGATCAGATCCACGACCGGTCTTCCGATGCTCTTGATTGCATACAGACCATAGCGGATGTTATCTCCAACTGCGGTAAAGACACCTTCCCCTTCATTTACGTCCGGTGGAAGCACTTTGATTCCCATCTGGCGGCAGGTAAAAATATACTCGGAAACTTTTCTGGTATTATCGATCACAGATGTCATCAGCGCTGCCATAAATTCTACCGGATAGTAATATTTAAAATACGCTGTCTGATATGCGACCACCGCGTATGCCGCCGCATGGGATTTGTTGAATGCGTACTTCGCAAAATCCACCATGGAATCGTAGATCTCATTCGCCGCCCTCTCGCTGATACCGTTTGCAATACAGCCTTTGATTCCCCTGCTTCGTTGCCGTAAACGAAGTTGTGGCGCTCCGCATCAATGACATACTGCTTTTTTTGCTCATGGCACGACGGATATTGTCCGCCTGTCCCATCGTGTACCCGGCAAGTTCCTGCACGATCTGCATCACCTGCTCCTGATAAACGATACAACCATAGGTCGGCTCTAAGATTGGTTCTAATTCTTTGCATTCGTAAGTAATACTGTCGCGCTCATTTTTTCCTTTGATATACTTTGGAATAAAGTCCATTGGTCCAGGACGATACAGGGAAATTCCGGCGATGACATCCTCTAAACTCTGCGGTTTTAACTCCTTCATGAAGTTTTTCATTCCGGCACTTTCAAGCTGGAACACACCCTCGGTTCTTCCGGTTCCGATGTAGTCTAATACTTTTTATCATTGTAGTCGATAAGAACTGCATCCGGATCGGTATGATCATTATAATCGATGTGATTGACATCGATTTTGATTCCATGGTTCTTATATACGAGATCTGCGGCATCCTTGATGACCGTCAACGTTCTAAGTCCAAGGAAGTCCATTTTCAAAAGTCCAAGTTCCTCGATGGTCGTCATGATAAACTGTGTCGTGATTGTTCCGTCGGACGCCCTCGACAGTGGAACATACTCATCCATCGCTTTCTGTGAGATCACAACGCCCGCTGCATGCATAGAAGTATGCCGTGGCAATCCCTCTAAACGTTTTGACATATCGATCAGTGTACGTACATTCTCGTCCGATTCGTACATGCCGCGGAGCTCCGGATTCATCTGCAGTGCTTTTTCAATCGTAATATTCAGTTCATTTGGGATCATCTTTGCAATAGTATCACAAAACTATATGGCAGATCCATCACCCGGCCCACATCACGGATCACACCTTTTGCTGCCAGCGTACCGAATGTCACGATCTGCGAAACACAATCCTTGCCATATTTTTTCACGACATAATCGATCACTTCGCTTCGTCTCTCATAACAGAAATCGATATCGATATCGGGCATGGTAACTCGCTCCGGATTTAAGAAACGCTCAAACAGCAGATTATACTTAATCGGATCAATGTTCGTGATACCTGTGGTATACGAAACAAGGCTTCCTGCGGCGCTTCCACGCCCTGGGCCTACCGGAATCCCATGCGTTCTGGCATAATTGATAAAATCCCATACGATCAAAAAATAATCAACATATCCCATTTTCCGGATGACATTAAGCTCATAATCAAGCTTCGGAAGCAGTTCCTCATGGCGGTCCGGGTAACGCTTTACCAGTCCCTCATGACACAATTTGTTCAGGTACGTCCAGGAATCATACCCGTCCGGCACCTAAAGTGCGGCAGCTTCGTCACACCGAATTCAATCTCCACATGGCACCGGTCTGCAATCTTCTGGGTATTCTCAATCGCCTGCGCGGCGTAGGGAAAAAGTGCGCGCATCTCCTCCTCGGATTTGACATAATACTGTCCGCCCTCATAGCGCATACGGTTCTCATCGGACAGCTTTTTCCCTGTCTGGAGACACAGCAGGATATCATGCGCCTCCCAGTCCTCCGCATAGGTATAGTGCACGTCGTTGGTGGCGACAAGCTCAATGCCAAGCTCCTGGCTAAGCCGCATCAGGCCGGCATTCACCGTCTTCTGATCCGGGATTCCGTGATCTTGGAGTTCCAGGAAATAATTGCCCTTGCCGAAGCATGCCTCATAGCGCTGCGCCGTCTTCTTCGCCTCGTCATAAAGACCTCTGACCAGGTAGCGCTGCACCTCGCCTGCCAGACAGGCGCTCAACGCAATCAGCCCCTCATGATACTGTTCTAAAAGTTCCATATCGACACGCGGTTTGTAGTAGTATCCCTCCACAAATCCTTTCGACACGATCTTCATGAGATTCTGATACCCCTGGTTATTCTCCGCCAGCAGCACCAGATGATAGTAGCGGTCCTCCCCATGGGACATCTCGCGGTCAAATCTGAATTCGGCGCCACATAGACCTCGCAGCCCAAAACAGGATTGATCCCTGCCGCCTTCGCTTCTTTATAAAAATCAATCACGCCAAACATTACACCGTGATCCGTGATGGCTCCCGCTGTCATGCCGAGTTCTTTGATTCGTTTTACATATTCCTTGATTTTATTGGAACCGTCCAGCAGACTGTACTCTGTATGGACGTGTAAATGTGCAAATGACATAATAAATCCTCCGTTTTTTTCATTATATTATGAACAACGGAATTATTCAAATCTTTTCACGGATCATTCCCGTGCTTTCCATAGCAGAAATAGATAGACAGACACGTCCCGAAATTGTTTGGTTGATGACAGCGGCAGACCCGCCGCTTAAGAACGAGACAGACTCGTCTCTACATTCCAGACAGGAACTCTTCCACAGTTGTTGAGCGTGCAGCAAGTTTCAGCCACTTTTCCAGTGTCTCATCATCCTGTTCCCCTGCAATGCGCTGCTGCTCTTCTGCCGGAATAGTTCCAAGCTCGGCTACTAACGACAATATACTCTGTGCCACTTTTGACGCTGCAAGTCATTCTGCCATCGACTCCGCCATCGGCTTCGCAAGCGTCTCTGCCATCGGCTTCGCAAGCGTCTCTGCCATCGGCTTCGCAAGCGTTTCCGCCATTGATTCCGCTATCGAAGGTGCCATCAGCTTTGCCCTCCGCTCCGCTTCCTCACGGATATACTCTTCCATCGTCATATAGCCTGCCTCCAATTTTCGATCACGTTTTAGATATTTGACTCTCTCATGAATATTACGGATTTTTTCATCCGGATGCATCTCTGCAACTTCCTCAGTGCTCTGCTTTAAATACGCAAACAGATGCAGTAGTTCAGGTGTTATGTTCTCCCATATACAAGTACCTCCTCTGTGGGAAGTGCCTGTCTACAAAAATTATTATAAATCATTCTTCCGTCAAATGTCTATTAGGCGAAATCACGAATTGTAATGTCTGCGTTTTCACACAGATGCATTTCTTTTTATTTATGCTATAATTCGTTCCGTGAATTAGCAGAAAGGATCTGATCCATTATGGGAAAAACAGGACTGATTGTTGGGGGCGGCGGCATGAAATGCGCTTACAGTGCCGGCATTCTCGACAGGTTTTTAGATGATAAAATCACATTCGACTATTGTATCGGCGTCTCTGCCGGAGCTGCCAACACCCTCTCCCTACCTTGCCGGTACCAGCGCGGCAGAAATCTGCGCTTCTATACCGTACACCTTGACGATCCGCGCTATCTTTCCGTCCGCAGCCTGCTTCGGACCGGGAATCTCTTCGGGCTCGAATATATCTACGGAACGCTGACCAACTCAGACGGTGCCGACCCGATTGACTACGATGCCATCATGAAAAAATCCGGCTGAATTTTATATGCCGGCAACGGATGCCCTCACAGGAAAGGCAGCCTATTTTTTCCAAGTTCGACATCGTGCGCGACGACTACCGCACCATCATGGCGACCTGCGCGCTTCCTGCGTTCTGCCGCCCGGTCAATGTGAACGGACATTTCTACTACGACGGCGGTGTTGCCGATTCTATCCCGGTACACCATGCCTTAGAACACGGCTGCGACAAGGTTGTCATCATCCTGTCAAATCCGCGCGATTTCGTGAAGCAGCCGGAGGCACACCGGCCGATCTACAAGCGCATGCTGCGCAGATATCCCAAGACCATCGAAGGTATCGACCACCGCCATATCAATTATCAGGCTTCGATTGATCTTTCCAACCGGCTGGAAAAAGAGGGACGTGCCTTAATCTTTGCGCCGAGCCGCCATCTGCCGCTTGGCACTTTCTCCAGGGACGCTGCCCTAGAGCAGAAGCTTTATGATCTTGGAGTATCTGATTATGAAGCAAAACGCGCTGCCCTGCAGGAGTTTTTTAAAGGCGCAGGGTCACTCATAGGTTTTCTTTAAAAATGCCTCTGCCCCCTCCTGTGTTTTTCCCATGAATTCCCTATATCCGTCCAGCGGAGCAGAAGTGTATCTTCCGTATAGCCCTGCTTCTTAAAATAAGTTTGGGCATACTGTTGATACGCCTCCTCTGTCAGCGGGTTTCCGTCCGCATCCTTACAGACAATCTGCGCCTCCCTTCATCACCGCTGTTCCCCGCCACATACAGCCATGACATGGTTGCCAGAGTCTCCACCTTAATCTCATCCTCCAAAACAGACATGGCGTCTGTCGCATAGAGATGCTCCGCTGGCGAAACCCTCAAATCATCATACACATATAATATTCCTGCAAAGTTTCTTTCGTTTCTTTCCGATACACGGTAAGCTCATCCGCAATCAAATCCGGTTGGGAATCCCCTCTACAAAAAGACGTCTTCAGTTCCTTTAACGTGCCATTCTCCTCCACCCTGTAAAACCTGCTGTACGTATAGATTCCGGTTCCCCCACAGTTCGATACAATCGCTCCAGTCTGCCATCGTGATCAAGATCTGCTATCGCAAACTGATACATCTCATCTGCGTAATCTGGATCATTCACCCACTGATTCCTTGTCCGCGCAATGAAGGCAAGCTGATCGTCCGCATCCTCCACATCGGAATTTTCTGTCTGCTCTTCCGCCTGTGCAATACTTTGTATCTTCTCTGTCTCATCTGAGGAATTTAACTGAGCTTCCTTCGTCTCTCGCTCCGTCTCTCCCATCCGTCTGCGTGCGGTAAAGCCGTCCCGCACCCGGCAGTTATCGCACAGATAAGCATTCCTGCTATCATGATCTTCCTGTTTTTCATCGCTCCTGTCCCACTTTTGTGAAAAAATACATCGGTATCTATCCTTTTTAAAATATGTAGTATCTGTTTTATTTTAATGACTTCACAGGCATTTTTTCAATCTTTCGTTTCACTCAAGAACAACGTGTGCGCTTGCCGCACACTTGCGCGCCCCTCGCGGTATGCAAAGCATTATTTACCTCACCGCGAGGTGCGCATCCCCGCAGAGCGTTTTTGTGTAATAGGAACGAAGTTCCCTATTACACAAAAAAAGGGGCGGAGGCTTTCTGCCTCCGTCCTCTTCTCTGTTCCTGTTTTAGATCAACCTCACGCTTTCACTGCTGCCGTCAGTTCATTTCCGAGACATCAATCAGGATCGTATCTCCTTCCCTGACCTCATCTGCAAGAATCAGCTTTGCAGAAAGTGTCTCCACATGTTTCTGTAAGAAACGCTTTAGCGGTCTTGCACCGTAAACCGGATCATATCCGTTTTCCACGATATACTGTTTGCCGCATCGGTCAGTTCAATCACCGTGATCTCTACGGTCTGCCAGACGTTTGTTGAGATCTGCAACCAGAAGGTTGATGATATTGCCGATGTTGTCTTTTGTCAGAGGCTTGAACATAATGATCTCATCGAGACGGTTCAAAAACTCCGGTCTGAAATGTCCGCGCAGTTCGTCCATAACTGCCGCTTCGCCTCCGGATTGATATCCCCGTTTCATCAATGCCCTCCAGCAGATGTGCTGATCCAAGGTTCGATGTCATGATGATGATTGTATTCTTGAAGTCAACGGTACTTCCCTGCGAGTCTGTGATTCGTCCGTCGTCTAACACCTGCAATAATACATTGAACACATCCGGATGTGCTTTCTCGACCTCATCGAACAGGACCACCGAATACGGCTTTCTACGGACTGCCTCCGTCAGCTGACCACCTTCATCGTATCCGACATATCCCGGAGGCGCTCCGATCAGACGGGAGACGGAATATTTCTCCATATACTCACTCATATCAAGACGCACCATATTGGATTCGTCATCAAAAAGACTGGCTGCCAGAGCCTTTGCAAGTTCTGTCTTACCGACACCGGTAGGTCCTAAGAACAGGAACGATCCGATGGGTTTACTCGGGTCTTTGATTCCGGCTTTGGAACGGATGATGGCCTCTGTCACTTTTGTGACACCCTCGTCCTGGCCAATGACACGTTTATGCAGCTCCTCGTCGAGATGCAGTGTCTTGTTACGTTCACTCTCGGTCAGCTTTGCGACCGGAATACCCGTCCAGCGGGAAATAATACGTGCGATCTCTTCCTCACTGACGTTCTCATGCACCAGGGAAAGGTCGCGTTTCTTCACGGCTTCCTCAACTTCTCCAACTGCTTCTGTAGCTGTGGCAGCTTGCCGTACTGCAATTCGGCCGCTTTCGTTCCAGATCGTATTCTGTTGTGCAGTCTTGATCTCATTCTTGACCTGCTCGATCTCCTCACGCAGTTCTGTACTTTTTCTACCGACTATTTTCTCATTCTCCCACTGCGCTTTCTTCGTGTTAAATTCATCACGAAGTTCTGCCAGTTCCTTCTGAAGATCCGCAAGACGCTCCTGACTCAGACGATCCGTCTCTTTTTTCAGAGCTGTCTCCTCAATCTCCATCTGCATGACACGACGGTTTAACTCGTCCAGTTCCGTCGGCATGGAATCCAGCTCGGTCTTGATCAGCGCGCACGCCTCATCGACCAGATCGATCGCTTTATCCGGAAGAAAACGATCCGAAATATAACGGTTGAGAGCACTGCTGCCGATACTAACGCAGAGTCTGTAATCTTAACTCCATGGAAAACCTCGTAGCGTTCTTTTAAACCACGCAGAATAGAGATCGTATCCTCGACCGTCGGCTCATCCACCATAACCGGCTGGAAACGACGCTCCAGAGCCGGATCCTTTTCAATATATTCCCGGTACTCATCCAGAGTCGTCGCACCGATACAATGCAGTTCACCACGCGCAAGCATCGGCTTTAACAGCTGTCCGGCATCC
>VOFC01006323.1_pt1 | contig 13383 bp, 11 predicted proteins | sample 5384161 | NCBI WGS metagenome assembly VOFC01 (sample SAMN12384722, study PRJNA508395) | human gut metagenome | isolation source: healthy gut B | host: Homo sapiens | reverse complement strand
TGTTGGCCTTGGTGATGGCATTGAGAATCTTGACGGAATCGAAGGCGACCTCGGTCCCGTCCCGCTTGATGATGCTCGCAAGCATGTTTTCCTGCTCAGATCCAAGATGGTTGTTGTTGCGGCCCGTTTTAGGGTCAACACAAAAGACCCTCCCTGTGCGGGAGGTCCCGGGCCCTGAAAAATCACGAAAAAAGGTGGAAAAAAGATGCGGACGTCCGGCGGCCGATACGGCGACAGACTGTCATGACGTCCCTTCCCAGCGGCAAAAACCCGTTGCCGTGAGGCTGTCCCCATGGACAAGCGGCAGAAGCAGGTCTTCCGGCTCGTCACCCTGCTCCCGGCCTTCCCGGCGGCTGCCAGTGGCCCACGGGGGGAGCAGGTTCTGCGACTTACGGCGGCGGGTCCGCTCCCGGATCTCACGGGATTCCCGATGAAGCTCGTAGCAGCGCTTCTGCCCGCTCAAGATGGCAAAAGGTGCCTCAAGTGTCAACACAGGTTTTTTGTAAGTATTTTTTAACAACTTGAAATACTTGTAAAAAATCGCAACTCTGCGCCAAGACAGGCAATTTGCCAAAGCCCGCGCCAGCTCTGGGCTGGCGGGATTTCCGGCTTTGCAGGCCGCGCTGCCTGCGCTGTTTTTCACAGCTTCCCGGCCGGCCGGGGATGCCCGCGCCGGCCTGGTGCCGCTAGACCGCCAGCTTGGGCAGGGTCGAGGCGCCGTGCGGCATGATGGTGGTGCGCACGTCCAGCTCCTGCCCCAGGAAATGGCGGGCCATGTCCAGGGCCTCGTCCAGGGTGTGGCAGACGTGCAGCTTCGTCTTGCCGAACAGGGCGGCATCCATGTCCGTCACCAGGATGAGGTTGTGTTTCTCGGCCGCCTCGGCGAACAGGAAGCCCACATAGCTGCCGATGGAGAACGTATCGCGCAGGGCCTTCTCGCGGGCCTGCATGTCGCTGTAGGCACAGATCTGCCTCTCCGTGTCGGGGTTGCCGAAGCCTTCGGAACAGCGGGAAAGCAGGATCACGGGGTCCCGCCCGGCTGCACGGCGCTCAGGGCGTTGCTCAGCAGCTTGATGGTCTGGTACAGGTTGATGTCCTTGGGATAGCCGCCCGCGCTGGCCACCACCAGGGGCGTGCGCTCGTGGATGGTCACGCCCTCCATGCTGTCCACCAGACGGCAGGCCGCCGCATGGGACTGGACCCAGTCGCCGGCGAAGGCCTTGAGGATGCGGTAGTCGTCATTGACCACCACATTGAGGCCGAAGCAGGGGCGGGCCATGGCCGCGGCCTCGAAGATGTCGGCATGGAAGATGTTGCTGTCCGCCATGTTGGCGCTGCGCACGTCGGCATTGGTGCCGTTGCCGAAACCGGGGTTCAGGGCCTGCTTGTGGTGGCGCTGGATGGTCTCGTACCCGGCGATGCCGGGCAGCAGCATCTTGCCGCCGCCACCGAAGCCCGCCAGGAAGTGATAGACCACGCCGCAGGTGATGATGATCTTGTCGCAGGCCATGGCGTAGCTGTTGAACCACACCGGCGTGCCGCGGCTGGTATCGCCCACATGCACCAGATGGGCCGTATCGCGGCAGTCGTGGTCGACGACGCGGATACGGCGGCAAATGTCCTCGCCCAGCAGGCGGGCCTGTTCGTCGCCCACATGGGCACGGTGCGTGCCCGTGGCCGTGACGATGAGGATGTCACTGTCGGGGATGCCGCAGGCATTGAGCTCTTCCACCATCACATGGACGTAGACCGCGGGGGACTGCCACAAACGGGTCACATCGGGCACCAGCAGGCAGATCTTCTCGCCGGGGCTGACGATGTCCTTCAGGCAGGGCGAACCGATGGGATGGCGCAGGGCCTCGCGCACGGCCTGATCCGGTTCCATGACCGGCAAGGATACAGGATTGGACTCCAGCACGGCCGCCAGGTTCTTGTCGGCCATCGGCATGGTCCAGGAAATATCACCATAGTGCAGCGTATGTTCTGACATGACGCACCTCGTTCCCTCAAAGGACAGAATACAGCGGAACAGCTCCGCAGAGGTCAGCGACTATAGGCTCCCCGCCCGCAGGCCGCAAGCCCAAAATCGGGGGAACTCCCCGGTTTTATTTTATAAAATATCACATACGGCATTTTGCCTTGCTCTCATGGCCGCCGGTGCCGCGCGCACCGGCACCGCATCCCTGTGCCCCCGGAGGGCGCCCTGCCGTATCCGCCCCGGCAGGACGCGCACGCGCTCCTTCGGCCTGCCGCCCCGCATGGACCGGGCTGCCCTGCGCCCAGGGCACTCCCTTCTCCGGCGCATCGCCCTGGCCGATGCTGCCGGGTACCAGCCTGCCTTTTTTCCCTGCCATCCTTGATATGGACAAATGCCCTGCCTGCTCCCTCTCCAGCCAGCGACGGGGACCGGCAGACAGACCTGGACAAACGTTTTTTCAGGGGTGGATGGGGGTCCGGGGGAAGGCGGGGACAGTTTTTAGCAAAACGCCCCCGCCTTCCCCCGGCATACCATGCCCGCTCTCCAGGCATGCACGGATGCCTTTCCCTTCCCGCTTCCCTCCCGGCGGACAGCCCGGGCGGGAACGGAAAAAGAGGCGGGATGCCGCCACTTGTCTTCTGCCCTTCTGCCGCCCCGACGGCGGGAAGGGCATCACGTCAAAAAAACAGCATCACGGTGCCACAGGGTTCAGGTCCAGCTCGGCCGGTGCGCTGACGTTCACGCCGTGGCTGATGCTGCGGCTCTCGCCCGCGGGCACCTCCACCTTCCAGAACAGGCTGTGGTCCCCGCCCTTCTGCGGCCGGGTACCATCCAGCGACACGTCCACGGACTTGTTGACCGGCAGGGGCTCGGGGCGCTCCACGCGCACCGTCACGGCCCGGGCACGCGCATTGTGCACCGTATAGGTCCAGTTCCAGCTCCAGGTCTGGCGCTTGCCGATGATCCCGGTCTCGCCACGGCGCTTGTCGTCCGTGGTGGTGGTCACCGACACCCGGGGGTCCACCCCGAAATAAAGGCGCACCCTGTTGCCCTCGGGCACGAAACGCCCAGAGCCCACCGGCAGGCCGTCCACGGAGAACTCGGCCTGCGCCGAAGGCCAGGGGGTGCTGTCCAGCACCCGTTCCACCATCAGCCACACCGGGCTGCCCTGCCCGTCGGGCCGGGCCACCCACTGCAGGGGGGCCTTCCATTCCTCCTGCCGCAAAACGAGGTGTTCCTGTCCCTGCGGCAGGGTCACGCGGCCCAGGTCCCAGCGGGCATAGGTGCCCTTGTCCAGTACCGGCACGGGCGCAGCGGGAGCGCCGGCCGCGCTGTCGGCCAGCATCACGGGCGCGGACTTGAATTCCGCGGCGGCCCGGGCATAGGGACGCGGCACCGGGCCCTCGTCCACCCGCCAGACCGGCAGGGCGGGCGCATCCAGCGGCCGGGCGTCCTGCCAGACGATGGAAAGGTCGCAACCGCGCCAGTCCATGCCCGAGTTCTGGCGCAGCCGGGCCGTCAGGAGCACGCGCACGATCCCTTCTTCCGGCCGTGCGTCCAGGTCATAGACGGGATCCCAGCCGCTGTTGTCCAGCGTGTAGGCATAGCGCACGCGGACCTTCCCGGCCGGCATGCCGTCCAGCAGCAGGATCACCAGCTGGCCGCTCTCCGTCACGCGCGGCAGGCTGACCAGCACGCTGCTGAGGGTCTTCAGTTCCCGCTGCAGGGCGCCCTGGCGCTCACGCAGCCGGGGGATGACTTCGGCCATGCGGGCATCCAGCTTTTCCAGGGCCTCAAGGCTCCGTTCCCCGGCGTGGGCCGTCCACAGGCCCAGACGGGCCGAGACGGCCTCCAGCTCGCCTTCCACGGCGCGCTTGCGGGCCAGCAGGTCCTGGCGGCGGCGGGCGTCACCATCGCCCACGGCGGCCGGAGCCACCCGGCTGCGCCAGCTGGCAAGACGCACGTCCCCCAGATCGAACTGCAGGTTGCGGGCGCCCTCGGGCACAAAAAGTTCCACACGCCCCACGCCGTCCCGCACACGGACCTCCAGCTCTTCTTCCCCCTGCACCAGCGCATGGGTGGGGAAGAGGGAAACATGTCCGGGACGCAGGAAGGTGTGCGGCGCTTCGTCCACCAGGCCGAACGTGGCCGCGGTGGCGCCCTCGCGGGCCCAGACCGGCCCGGATACGGGGACAAGACTCATGCCCGCCAGCAGGAGCGAGGCCCCAGCAGGCGGAAAGGGATACGACGGTGTCCGGTTGTCTTTTTGCTTCATCATCCTGTTCCTGACTTTCCAAGTCAGTGATGTCGTCCTGTCCGGGACCGGCAGGCGGCCCGGGTCCAGACCGGGGAAGGAAAACGGGATACCCGGGACGGACGCCCCGGACAGGAATGCGGCGGAAAAGGCCGGGAAGGGTGCCCCGGCCGGGACGGGGACGCGGCACCATGCCGCGCCTCCGGGGAGGGCCCTGCCTGCCGGCATGTCCCGGCGGCAAGGGCCGGGCTGCCCCGAGGCGGACGTGCCGGCAGGGGCACGGAGCAACGGGGCAGCCGCGGCGGGCATCAGCGGGTCAGCTTGCGGAACTTGGGCCGGTGCGGGGTCTCCGCCTCCTTGCCCAGGCGCTTCTTGCGGTCTTCCTCGTATTCGCTGAAGTTGCCCTCGAAAAAAGATGACGCTGGAGTCGCCCTCGAAAGCCATGATGTGCGTGGCGATGCGGTCCAGGAACCAGCGGTCGTGGCTCACCACCAGCACGCAGCCGGCGAAGTTGTCCAGGGCGTCTTCCAGGGCGCGCATGGTATTGACGTCGATATCGTTGGTGGGTTCGTCCAGCAGCAGCACGTTGGCGCCGGATTTCAGCATCCGGGCCAGGTGCAGGCGGTTGCGCTCGCCACCGGAAAGCACGTCCACCTTCTTCTGCTGGTCGGCACCGTGGAAGTTGAAACGCGTGCAGTAGGCACGGGCGTTGACTTCGCGGCTGCCCAGCCTGATGGTGTCGTGGCCCTCGCTGATGATGTCGTACACGCTCTTGCCCGGCTCCAGGGACTCACGGCCCTGGTCCACATAGGCGAACTGCACGGTATCGCCCACCTTGACGGTGCCGGTATCGGGCTGTTCCTGGCCCACCAGCATCCTGAAGAGCGTGGTCTTGCCCGCGCCGTTGGGACCGATGATGCCCACGATGGCACCGGCCGGGATGATGGCATTGACATCTTCCATGAGCACACGGTCGCCCATGCTCTTGCTGACGCCGGCGAGTTCGATGACGCTCTTGCCCAGACGCGGTCCCGGCGGGATGTAGATCTCCAGATCCGGGGCGCGCTTCTCGCTCTCGTGGGAGAGCATGGCTTCGTACGCGTTGATGCGGGCCTTGCCCTTGGCGTGGCGGCCCTTGGGCGACATGCGGATCCACTCCAGTTCGCGGGCCAGGGTCTTCTGGCGGTCGGCTTCGGCCTTTTCCTCACCGGCCAGGCGCTTCTGCTTCTGTTCCAGCCAGGAGGAGTAGTTGCCCTTCCACGGGATGCCCCGGCCGCGGTCCAGCTCCAGGATCCAGCCGGCCACGTTGTCCAGGAAGTAGCGGTCATGGGTCACGGCGATGACCGTGCCGAGGAAGGTGGAGAGGTAACGCCCAGCCAGGCCACGGACTCGGCATCCAGATGGTTGGTGGGTTCGTCCAGCAGCAGGATGTCCGGGGCCTGCAGCAGCAGGCGGCACAGGGCCACGCGGCGGCGCTCGCCGCCGGAGATTTTGTCCACGGGCATGTCGGCCGGCGGGCAGCGCAGGGCGTCCATGGCCATTTCCAGCCGGGCATCCAGATCCCACACGCCCTTGTGGTCCATCAGTTCCTGCACCTGGGCCTGGCGCTCGATGAGGGCGTCCATCTCCTCAGGTTCCATGGGTTCGGCGAAACGGGCATTGATTTCCTCGAACTCCCTGGCGATGGCCATGAGTTCGCTCACGCCCTCTTCCACCACCTCGCGCACGGTGCGGGTCTCCCCGGCCAGGGGTTCCTGCTCCAGATAGCCGATGGTGTAGCCGGGAGCCAGCACGGTCTTGCCGTCAAAGGCTTCGTCCACACCGGCCAGGATCTTCAGCAGGCTGGACTTGCCCGCGCCGTTGAGGCCCAGGACGCCGATCTTGGCCCCGTAGAAGTACGAGAGGGAGATGTCCTTCAGCACTTCTTTCTGGCCGTGGCGCTTGGACACGCGGATCATGGAATAAATGATCTTGTCCGGTTCGTTGCTCATAGTATCCTCAAAAGTGATGTGTGCCGGCCAAGCCGGCAGGGCGTACAGTCTAGCCGGGCTTGCGCCACATTTCAAGCACGCGCCGCAGGCACGGGCACACGCCCGGCGGCCGGAGAGCGCGGGCGGCCTTTGTGCCGCATCCCCGGCCGGAGGCCCGCCTGTTCCCGCGGCCGGATGAACGGCTTGATTTGCCGCCCTGACTCTGCCAAGATGCATGGTTCATCCTGTCCGCAAAGGAGGAGGCCGCATGCTGTCGGTTCTGCGCAGGCTCAGTGTCGCCCTGACCCGCTTCATGGGTGGCATCATCATCGCCTTCTCGGCGCTGGCCCTGTGGCAGCCCTGGATCTTTTCCTGGGTGGCGCCGCATATTTCCGCCATGCTGGGCATCATCATGCTGGGCATGGGCATGACCCTGCACTGGCAGGACTTCAGCCATGTGCTGCGGCACCCCCGTGACCTGGGGCTGGGCCTGGTGGTGCAGTTCGGCTGCATGCCGCTGCTGGCCTTCGGTCTGTGCCATGTGTTCGCCCTGCCGCCGGAACTGGCCATGGGCATGATCCTGGGGGCACGGCCCCGGGCGGGACGGCCTCCAACGTGCTGACCTTCATCGCCCGCGGCGATGTGGCGTTTTCCGTGGCCATGACGGCGGCGGCCACCCTGGTCTCGCTGCTGCTGACCCCGCCGCTGACCTGGCTGCTGGGCGGCGTCTGGGTGCCGGTGGACATGGGCGGCCTGTTCTGGTCCATCGTCAAGATCGTGCTGGTGCCCGTGCTGCTGGGCCTGCTGCTGCACCATTTCCAGCGCGGCCTGGTGGACAGGCTCATGCCCTTCCTGCCGCTGGCCTCGGCCCTGGTCATCACCCTGGTCATCGCCGGCATCATCGCCGTCAATGCGCGGAACATCCTTTCGGCCGGGCCCGCCATCTTCGCGGCGGTCATCGCCCATAACGGCCTTGGCCTGGCCGTGGGCTGGTTCGCCGCCTGCCGGCTGCGTTTTTCGCCGCCGCGCCGCCGCGCCCTGGCCATAGAGATAGGCACCCAGAATTCCGGGCTGGCCACAGCCCTGGCGCTGGCGCACTTCACGCCTGCCGCCGCCATTGCCGGCGCCCTGTTCAGCGTCTGGCAGAACATTTCCGGCGCGCTGCTCTCCAACTTCTGGGCAACGCGTCCCGTAACGTCTGATTCCGGGGAGAAGGATTCATGAAGTTCATTTTCGGTGAGGGTTTCCAACGCACTCTGGGCGGTTCCATGATGGTGGCCGGTACGGCCATCGGCGCGGGCATGCTGGCCCTGCCCATGACCTCGGCCGGCATGTGGTTCAACTGGTCCATGGTGCTCATGCTGCTCTCGTGGTTCTGCATGCTGCGCGCCAGCCAGGCCATTCTTGAAGTCAACCTGCTCTTCGAGCCCGGCGACAGCCTGCACACCCTGGTGCAGAACACCCTGGGCTCCTTCTGGAGCGTGCTCAACGGCTTTTCCGTGGCCTTCGTGCTCTACACGCTGGTCTATGCCTACGTCAGCAGCGGCGGCTCCGTGGTCCAGCATGCCCTGCAGTCCAGCTGGGGCATCACGCCGCCCCGCGTCCTCACCAGCCTGATCTTCACCATCCTGCTCACGGCCTGCGTCTGGTGGAGCTCCAGGGCGGTGGACCGCCTGTCCGCCATCCTCATGGGCGGCATGGTCATCACCTTCCTGCTGTCCATCGGCGGCATGATCGGCCAGGCCCGCCTGGATGCCATGCTGGGCCTGGATGGCCAGAGCGGCGAATTCATCTTCATCTTCGGCGCGGCCTCCACCTATCTGACCTCCTTCTGCTTCCACGCCTCGGTGCCCAGCCTCATCAAATATCTGGGCAAGGACGCCCGCACCATCAACAGCTGCCTGCGCATCGGCACGGTCATCGCCCTGCTCTGCTATGTGGTCTGGATCGCCGCCGCCGACGGCATCATCCCGCGCGAGGACTTCAAGCACATCACCAACGTGGGCGACCTGGTGGCCGCTTCCGGCACCAGCCTGGGCGGCATCATCCTCAAGATGCTGGAGGCCTTCGCCCTGTTCGCCATCGCCACGTCCTTCCTGGGCGCGGGCCTTGGCCTGTTCGACTACATGGCCGACCTGTGCGGCTTCGACAACAGCCGCCTGGGCCGCACCAAGACCATGCTCATCACCTTCGTGCCGCCCATGATCGGCGGCATCATCTGGCCCGACGGCTTCCTGCCCGCCATCGGCTGGGCCGGTCTGGCGGCCTCCATCTGGTCGGTCATCGTGCCCGCCCTGCTGCTGCGCGCCAGCCGCCGCAAGTTCCAGGCCAGCCTGTACCGCGTGCCCGGCGGCTCCACCACCGTGCCCCTGCTGCTGGTCTACGGCATCATCGTGGCCATCTGCCACACCCTGTACGTCTTCAACCTGCTGCCTGTCTTCAAGTAGCAGCAACATCCAAGGAGTTCCCCATGAACAAGGACGTCATCAGCACCCCCAACGCTCCCGCCGCCGTGGGCCCCACAGCCAGGGCATCCGCGTGGGCGACATCTTCTTCCTTTCCGGCCAGATCCCGCTGGACCCCGCCACCGGCAAGCTGGTGGAAGGAGACATCTGCGCCCAGGCCGAGCAGTGCTGCAAGAACGTGGTGGCCCTGCTGGAATCCCAGGGCCTGACCACCGCCCATGTGGTCAAGACCACCGTGTTCATCGCCGACATGAACGACTTCCCCAAGGTCAACGAAGTCTACAAGAAGTACTTCCGCGAACCCTTCCCCGCCCGTTCCTGCGTGGCCATCAAGAGCCTGCCGCTGGGCGCCCAGGTGGAAGTGGAAGCCATCGCCGCCCGTTAGGCCCGTCGGGAGGGGCGTCCCCCTGGGGATGCCCCCCTCCTTCCCCATCCGGCCCCGGCGTTCCCCGGGCGCTCTCCCTGCCGCCTGTCCCGGAGCCTCGCCCTCCCCTCCAGCTTCGTCCCTGCCTATGCTCAAGATCGTCACGACCCTCCTTTGCGTCTACATGCTGGTCCGCTGCGTGCTGCCCCTGCGCTGCACACGGCCGCTCAAGATGCTGCTGGCCCTGCTGGTACTGCTGGTGGGCTTCCGGCTGCACATCTTTTCCCTGCTCTACGCCACCTTCAACCCCGAGCTGCCGCGCTGGATCCTGGTCAGCACGGGCGTGCCGCATGTGCTCTTCTTCCTGCTGGCCCTGCTCTCGCTGCTCCGGGACGGAGCCTGCCTTGTCTGGTGGCTGGCACGCCGCCTGCATCCGGGCCTTCCGGCCCTGCCCGGCAGCAACCGGCAGATGGCCGTCCTGCTGCTGGTGGTCCCTGGTGATGACGGCCCTGGCCGTGCCCGCGGCCCCCTGCGCATCCCCGAGGTCCGCACGCAGGAGATCGTCCTGCCCGGTCTGCCCTCCGCCCTGGACGGCCTGCGCGTGGCCCATCTCACGGACCTGCACATCAGCCGCAACTTTCCCGCCGCATGGACCCGGGCCGTGGTGGACAGGACCAATGCCCTCAGGCCGGACCTCATCCTGCTCACGGGCGACCTCATGGACGGCAGCCCCGCCCTGCGGCGCGGGGATTTCGCTCCCATGGCCGACCTGCGGGCGCCGCTGGGCGTCTTCGCCTGCCCGGGCAACCATGAATATTATTCCGGCCTGCCCGCCTGGCGGCCTGTGCTGCGCGCCCACGGCATCACCCTGCTGGAGAACGGGGCCGTGGTGCTGCCGGTGCGGGGCAGCCACCTGACCGTGGCCGGTGTCACCGACAATGCGGCCGGACGCTTCGGCCTGCCCGGCCCCGATCCGCACACGGCCCTGGAGGGGACGCCCCGGCCGCGCATCCTCATGGCCCACAAGCCGGAGCTCTTCCTCCAGACGGCCCCGGACATCGACCTGCAGCTTTCCGGCCATACCCACGGCGGGCTGGCCCTGCTGCTGGATCAGGGCGTGGCCCTGTTCAACGGCGGTTTCGTGCGCGGCTGGTATGCCCGGGACGACGCCCACCTGTATGTGGGCCCCGGCAGCGGCCTGTGGGGCGGTTTTCCCCTGCGCCTGGGCGTGCCTTCCGAGATCCTGCTGCTGGTCCTGCGCGCGCCGCAGCCAGACGTCGCCCCCTGAGCCGTATCCACCGGCCCCTCTTTCCCGCTCCCGCAGGCCCGCTCCCCCTGCGGGAGCGGGGGACGCATCCCTGCAGCCCCTTGCCTGACCCTCCGGCAGGCCCTACAGTAACAGGACAGAGACCCCCACCAAGGAGCCCGCATGCCCCTCCAGCCCCCACACCCGTTCCACCAGCACATCGCCCTGCCGGAAAGGACAGCCCTGCTGCTCTCCATGCTGGCCCCTGGCCGCGCCGGGGCAGGGAACTGCTGGTGGCCGGCTGCGGCGCGGGGCATATCCTGCCCCCGCTCTGGCAGGGCGGCTTCGACCTGAGCGCCTGCGAGCCCTCTCCGGCCCTGCGGGAACAGGCCCGTCACCGGGCCCCGCAAGGCGTGGAGATCGAAGCCGCGGCCCCGGACTGGCTGCCCTTTGACGACAACAGCTTCGACTGGGTGCTGCTGCGGGCCGACGAACTGCCGCCCGCCGCCCTGCCCGCGGCACTGGGCGAAGCCTGTCGCGTGGCGGCCTGCGGTCTGGTCATCACCTTCTGGAACAGCGCCTCGCTGCCCTGGCTGGCCTGGCGACTGCACGGGCGTCGCCATGCCTGGCCCGGGCATTCCCTGCCCTTCTGGACGGTCTGGCGCCTGCTGGCTGCCCGTCCGGGACGGCTGCACGCGGCAAGCTGCCTCTGGCGGCCCGCCTGCCGCTGGCATCACGGGACGAAGGTGCGCGCCGCGGCCCTCTCCCCGCCTGCCCTTCGGGGCCTGGTGCGTCCTGCGCCTGGACATGGCGCCCCGCCGTACGGGCACGCCCCTGCCCCTGCGCCTGCGTCCCCGTCTGGACACCTCCCGCCCCGTCATGGAATGCGACGCCCTGCGCACCAGCGGACACCCGCCGGCACAAAAAGCAGCATCCCTGAATCACAGGAAAAAATTTTTTTCTGTTCCCGGACAGCGCAGGGCAGGGGATTCGCGGCCTTCCCGCCCTCCAGATATCCCCGGACAGGCCTCTGGGGGCTTGCCGCCGGCACCGGCCTGCATTATGGTGGTACGTCCTGAAGGAAATGCCAGCAACACGGGCGGCATCCCGCGCCGCGCCGTTTTTATTGCACAGTCCATAATAAGGAGACCACCATGAAAGCGCGCAGCAGATCCATCCATCTTTCCGTGCATATCCATAAAGATCCTGCCGCCATGGCCGAGCGCGCCGCCCATATCCTGGCCGCCGCCTGTGAGGAAGCCGTGGCCGAGCGCGGCGTGTTCCGCATCGCTCTTTCCGGCGGGCAGACGCCCATCCCCCTGTTCCGTCTGCTGGCGGCCAGAGACTGGGCCGACCGCCTGCCCTGGGACAAGATGACCTTTTTCTGGGTGGACGAACGCTGCGTGGGCCCCGAACACCCGGACAGCAACTACGGCCTTGCCCGCCGCGAGCTGCTGAGCCATGTGCCCGCCACCCACTTCTACCGCATGCGCGGCGACATCGACCCTGTGGAAGCCGCCGTCAAATACGAGCAGCAGATCCGCCAGGACTTCAACATCGGGCCCAACGACCTGCCCCGCTTCGACTTCATGATCCTGGGCATGGGCGATGACGGCCACACCGGCTCCATCTTCCCCAACTCCCCTGCCCTGGCCGAGCGCAAACGCCTGGTCATCGACCAGTATGTGCCCGAACGCAAGGCCGACCGCCTGACCCTGACCCTGCCGGTCATCAACAACTCCCGTTGCTGCATGTTCCTGGTCACGGGCAAGGAAAAGCATCAGGTGCTGAGCCAGGTGCTGGACCTGCTGGCCGAACCCACCCTGCCCGCCCAGATGGTGCGCCCCGGCGTGGGCGACCTGATCTGGTCGTGGACGAGGCCGCGGCCACCGGCCAGGACTAGCCTGTCCTGCCATGATGACGACACAGGAGGGGCCCCGCGGGACCCCTCCTTTTTTTGCGGACGCTGTCTGCGCCGCCGTCTCACGCCCCAGGTCATCCCCGGGCCGCTGCCCTGCCGGGGAGCGGCCCGCGGGGATACGCGCCCCTCAGCCGTTGCTGCCTTCCGTCCGGGACAGGGCAGGCGGCTCCTGGAGGGAGGCGGCTTTCCCGCCATCCCGGCCGGGCCCGCCCCGGGCGCCTTCAAGCGCGCTCCCGCCCGCCGTCTCCAGCTGGTGCAGCAGCCGGGCCTTGGCCATGATCTCGGGCCGGTATTCGAAGTGCATCAGATCATATTCGTGCCATTTGCCGCCCCAGATGAAGCCCTCGGCCTCGAAGGCCCGGACGATCTCGCTGTCGTAGGACTGCTGCAGGGGATGCCGCTCCACCCTGGCCCAGCGCCAGTACGGCGCCCGCTGCGGGCTCAGGTCGATGGCGATACCGAAGGAATGCGGGCTCAGGCGCTGCTCCCCGGCGATGGGGCGCCACAAAAAGCCTCCGGCCGAGACCAGCCAGGGCCTGAGCTCCGGCCGCCGCCGCACGGTCTCGCGCAAACGGCCATCCACAGCGGCCAGCGCCCGCACGGCGGCCCCGCTCATCCGCACCTTGCGGCCCTGCAGGGAGGTCCCGCCCAGCCCCCGGCGGACCGCGGCCGCGTCCGCGCCGTACAGGGCCTTCAAAAGGCATAGCTGCGCCAGCGACCGGGCGAATAGCCTGCCGGTGTGGCCGCCCGCTCCGGGTCCGGCAGATAGGGCAGGTGCATGCTGGCGCGCAGCGAGACATCCATGCGTGCGGGATCGAGACGCCGGGCCAGGCGCTGCTCCCTGTCCAGCAGGGTCGCATCCTCATAAGGATGGGCGGCCAGTTCCGCTGCCGAGGCATAGAGCACCCGCCGCTCCCCTTCCAGGCGCAGCCAGATGCCCTCGGGCCCGGATTCCACGGCCCTTATCTGCGGATAGGCCGAACGCAGGCAAAGCAGGTTGATGCGGTCCTCGGCGGACAGGCCGGACAGCGCCCCGCCCTTTTCACCGCCATCCGTCTCCGCCATACAGCACAGCGGCAGCAGCCACAGCCACAGCAGCAGCCCGCCCCAGCGGGAGGGATGCCGCCACACACGTCCTTTCATCGTCCATCTCCAGCGGGTCCTGGCCGCCTCTTGTCAAGGGGA
>VOFC01005811.1_pt1 | contig 13386 bp, 21 predicted proteins | sample 5384161 | NCBI WGS metagenome assembly VOFC01 (sample SAMN12384722, study PRJNA508395) | human gut metagenome | isolation source: healthy gut B | host: Homo sapiens | reverse complement strand
TTCTTCTTCCTTCATTGCCATAAAGAAACTCTTCAAAATCTAATGGATATAAAGTTTTTTTATATCAACTTTTTCCTACTGGAAAAAGAATACTGTTTCTATTTATGGCTACTCCAAGAAGACTTCCAGCTGCAATATATGATATTCATTACATTGTTCATTAAAATATTTTAATGATGTTAATGCTCTTTCACAAGCTTGAATTTCATCAAAAATATTAAGGTCTTTTCCTTAAAAATACTTTTTTCCACAATTAATTGAAAGTTCCCATTACTATTCTTTCTGGATCTAAATCTCTATCAAATATTTTTATTAGTTCTTTATTGTTTTCAAAATTGAAATAAGCTACTGAATCATAATATTTTTTCCAAATGTTAAAACAGAATATGTCTTTCCTACCTGTCTAGCACCTTTGAAGAATTAGTGGCTTTCTTTTGAAGCTTTCTTTCCATTGCAATAACCAGTTCATTATTTTCGTTTCATTTTTTGTTACCTCTCACTTTTCATAAACTAATTATAATATTCATACACACTTTTTTCAATTTATATTATTTCCTTAATACTTTTTCTAAACAAATACTTATTAAGTATAGAAATCAAACCACACACTTCTATTATTTTTTATTTAAGAATTTGTTAAATAAAAGGTTCTTTTTCATTTATTTTACCTATCATTTTTATAATTTTAATGTATTTTTTAATATGATAAAAAAAATGTTATTATTTATTTGAAAGTGAGGTTTTGTTCATATGAAAGAAAAAAAAAATCAGAAATTTTATGGCAATTATTTAAAGCTATGTTTATATTAAGTAGTTGTACTTTTGGTGGAGGATTTGTGATAGTATCTCTTATGAAGAAAAAAAGTTTGTTGAAGAGCTTAAAGTGGTTTTAAAGAAGATGAAATGCTTGATATTACTGCAATAACTCAATCTGCTCCTGGCCCTTTGCCAGTAAATGCTTCAATTATTATTGGATATAGAATGTGAATTTTAGGCTCTTTAGTTGCAATTTTAGGAACAATAATTCCTCCTATGATTATAATTTCTATAATATCCATATTTTATACTGAATTTTTGTGAAAACAAATATATCTCTATTGCCCTTAAAGTAATGAGAGCTGGAGTTCTTAGCATAATTATTGATGTAACTATTGACCTTGCTAAAAAATCTATTAAAAACTAAAATATCATTTATATAGCTATGATGATAATAGCATTTATTTCTAGAATGTGTTCTTATAATATTTATACCTTGGTAAAAATCTATTAAAAACTAAAATTATTTATATAATACTTATTTATTTCTAGTCTTTTAATAGGATTTTTAAAGGTTTTATAGACTATTTTAAAGAAAAAGGAAGGTGCTGTATAAATGTTACTTTTAAATTATTTTTGCTTTTTATTCAAATTGGATTATTTAGTGTAGTAGGGGCGGATAATATGCCACCTTTAATTCAAGAACAGATTGTTAACATATATAGACTTATGTCTTTAGAAGAATTTTCGAACCTTATTACCATTGCAGAAATGACTCAGGACCAATTTCACTAACTCCTCTACTTTGTTGGTATAAAACTTGCTGGTTTTTGGGAGCAATTATATGTACTTTAGGATGTATTATTCCATCATTTATAATCTGCCTAACCCTTGCACATTTTTATTACAAAACATAATACTTTAAAAGGAGTAAAACAGTTTTAAATTCCCTAAGGCCAGCTGTTGTAAGCATTAATTGGCTCTGCTGGAGTTTCTATATTAATGCTTGCTCTTTTTTCAAGCTGATTTTTCTTCATTTCAATTTAAAGATTTTCATTATAATTGAATTTGGACTATTTATAATTTCATTATTCTTACTAAGAAAATATAAAAAAGAAAAATAAGTATTCTATTAATTATATTTGGAACTGGAATATTAGGTACAATTATATATATAATGAAAGATTTTTAATTTGCTAAGTATAAATAACTTTTTTAAGCAATAATTTAAGAAATAAGTTTATTTTTCATTAATACATACATCTATAAATTTATTTATAGTTTCTGATATATACTTATTTTTATGATAAATAAGCTTTATTTCTCTTTTTATTTTTATATTTCTTAATGATAATATTTTTAATAATCCCTTTTCCACCTCTTCTTTTTACAATCATCTTAGATAATAAGGCTATTCCATTTCCTCTTATAACAGTATTTTTAATTGCTTCTGTATTAGTACAAGTCCATTTTTTATTTAAAACTACACCTTTATTTAATAAAAGTTGTTCTAACTGATTTCTATCATTACTGCCATCTTCACGACTTATATATAGTCTTCTCCTTGAAGTTTATCATAGGTTATACTTTCAAAATTGTATAACTTATTTCTTTTCCCAACAACTGCTACTACTTCATCTTCACATACAGACTTTTGAATTATATCTGCACTTTCAACTTCTCCTTCTACTAAGGCTATATCAAGTTCATTATTTAATATAAGTTCCTCTATTTTTTGAAGTATTATTTATTGTAACAAACACTTCTATATTAGAATCCTCTTTTGCTAAATTTTCTAAAATATCATCTAAAAAGACAAGTGCCAACTGAAACACTTGCCCCTATATATATTTTTTTTTTTTTCCTCTCTCTAACATCATAGATTCTAAATCATCAAAGGATTTTTACTAAATGTTTTGCATAGGATAATAAATGCTTTCCATCCTCTGTAATATATAACTTTTTTGAAAGACGTTCAAAAAGTCTTACATCATAATGTTTTCAAGTTCCATAATTGCCTGACTTATAGAAGGCTGAGAAATATATAATACCTCAGATGCCCTTCTCATGCCACCTTGTTCAGCTACTGCAATAAATATTTTAAATGACGAATAGTCATAATAAATCCCTACTTCTATCTAATGTTTTTAACTATTTCCTTCCAATAACAGTAGCACTTATAGCTTCTGTTACTACAAATTCTTTTACTAATTCTTTAGTTTCTATATTTGCACAATTTTTATTAACTAATAGGTCCCATTCTCCATCAATGTTAACTTTAACATCATTTTTTTGAAGCATTGAAAATAATTATTATTTCACTCCAATTTCCCTTTGTACCTGCTTTTATTTTACATCCAATAACTTGTTCTGGTAAGTTTTCTATAAAGCTTATGTTTTCTAAAGAATACTTACTTAAATCATAGAAATTTCTTAATTCCTTTCTTAAAGCTATAAGTCCTTTGTAGTAATTCATTAAATCTTCAAACTCATACATTCTGCTCCAGTCAAGCTTATTAAGTTCTCTTGAAAGATTATAGCTATTATCTTCTCAAGTTTTGTTCTTCCTGCTTCTTCTCCAGCTTGCATAAATGGTATTCCATAAGATAATTGAACAAAAGGCTGCTCCTAGTTTATTCATTGAAAGTAATTCATAATCCTTAGTTAAATAATCCTTGTTTTTCTTAACTGAATCTACTAATTTATCCCAAAATGTACTATTATCATGAGCTGATACATAATTTATTATTTGATTTGGTTGTTTTGGTTGTTCTTTATATGAAGCATCAATTAATCCTAAGAAAGCTCTCTTTATTCTTTCTTCAAAACCTACTCCACCATTTACAAACCCAGGTGACTCTAATTCATTAAATTTTCCTTTTGCCTTTGCATCTCTTGTATCATCATTAAATATAGAAATTCCATCATTTAACTCTCTTATTGCATCTTTGGTTGCTGGCTTATATCCATTTTAAAGTTACTTGGACCAGCTGACCATGGTTCTCCATATATTATAATATCTTTTCCATTTTTCAGATTTATTTATTGCTTCTCTTATTAAGTTCATAGTTTCTGTATCATGTAGTCCCATTAAGTCAAATCTAAATCCATCAACATGATATTCATTCATCCAATATAATACTGAATCTATCATATATTTTTTTGATACATTTTCTTTCACTTGCAGTATCATTTCCACAGGCTGAACCATTGCAGTAAGTTCCATCTTCCTCTTCTCTATAGTAATAATAAGGAACTGTTTTATTAAAGTTTGAATCTAATGAATAAGTGTGATTATAAACAACATCCATAACCACAGAAAGTCCTTGCCTTTGTGAAGGGCTTGAACCATCTTTTAAATTCCATAATTCTTACTTCTCCATTAAATGGGTCAGTTGAATAAGAACCTTCAGGTACATTATAATTTACTGGGTCATATCCCCAATTAAAGCCTTCATTTTTTTACTTTCATCTACAGAACCATAATCAAAAAGAAGGTAAAAGATGAACATGAGTAATACCTAAATTCTTTAAATAGTTTAAACAAGTTGGATGAACATTATCATTTTTAAAGTAGTATTTTCCTCAGTAAAAAAAGCAAGATATTTTCCTCTATACTCTTTCTTCTTTACTCCTGAATTTATATCATTTGAAAAATCTCCAATGTGAATTTCCCATATTTCAGTTTCATCTAATGGATAAAGAACATGTTTATCCTCTTCCCAACCTTCTGGATTTGTTCTTGATAAGTCTACTACCATACTACGTAAACTATTTACTCCACAAGCTTTTGCATAAACATCACCGGTTTCATTAACATTTCCATCAGCATTTATAGTATAAGTATAATATGTTTTATGTAAATCACCTTCAACCTTTACACTCCATACACCTTTTTTTGTCATATTCCATTTGAAAACTTTTTCTTTTTGTACTTTTATTTCCATCTTTATATATATTTAAAACTACATCCTCAGCAGTTGGAGCCCATACTTTAAATAAAGTTTCATCTTTACTATAGTTTGCTCCTAAGTCATTACCTTCATAGCAATACTTTTCCTCAAATTCCTTTGATTCAAAAATTTCACGCCAATACTTACCTGATTTCTTTGTTGTAATAAATTCTCTATTTTCTAAATTATCCAATACCATTTCCTCCATATTTTTATTTATACACAATATAATTTTTAACATATATAACATAAAAAATATAAAAGTATGAAATGCAATTTATTAAAATTTATATTTGTCTTTTTAAACAATATACTTTAATAGTTTTATATTTAATATCAAAGTAATACTTCCTAAAATAATAAAGGAAGTAACTAAACCTAATAATTGACCTATTTTTTGTATTTGAAATATTACATAATCCTACACAAGTAAGAGCTGTAAAATAATATTGATTTTCTTCCATAATAGTATTCCAATAGTAATTGTTGTTAGAAATATAATTGCTAAATCCAAGACAAGTATAAGTTCAGTAGTATATATTCCAATAATATTGAATTGTAAGCATAAATTCCATCACCATACAACCCAATTTGTTCTCCATAAATATTTTTAACAAAAAATCTACTTCCACAATTTGAATAAAAAATATCCCTATACTTGAAGAAATAATAGCAAATATTGAAGTTATAAATGATAAAATATTTTTATGTCCTTCATTTCTAACCTCTCCTATATTTTATAAAGAATTTATACATTCTAAAAAATTCCTTTAATATTATCCTTATTTGTAAAATCTATAGGCTCATCATATGCTTTTTAATAAATCTTTTTTTCATCTTCTGTTGGATTTTTTGACTTTGAAGTTTCTTTTTAACATTGACATTAAGATTTTATTTCCAAAACTAAGCTTTGAATAATCAAATCCACCTCTTAAATAAAACTTATGAATAACATTTCTTTTGTTCTTCAGTAAATGTAGCTTCCCAAACTTTATTCATTTCCTCAGCTCTTCTGGATTAGAGCCTGTTGCATAAACAATTATATTTTTGCCTTTTAACTCTTGAAAATTCTTCTTTATTAAATCTATTCCATTTATCATTGTGGCATATAATCCACCACCATAAATTATGGTATCATAATCTTGAATATCACTTAATTTTAAGTTTTATTTTCTTTTATATCACATAAGCTCTTCTGCAATATATTCTGCATATTTTTTTTGTATACCCTGATTTTTGATTTATAAATTACAACTGTTTTCATATTATTTACCTCTTTATTTTTTAATTTTTATTCCATTGTAAGTAACTTGTTACATAGTTTCTCTTGTGCCTTATGAAAAACTTTCATTTCTTCTTCATCAAGACAGGAAAACATATCAAATATAAAATTCCAATTTCTTTTTAGTGTCTCTATCTCTAACTTTAATAGCTTTTTTTTCAGTTTTCTTAATCCTTATAGCTCTTCTATCATTTTCATCTTGCACAATTTCTACAAAACCCTTTTCTTCAAGCTTATTAACAATTTGCTTCATATTTTGATGAGTAACTCCAGCTAAGTTTGCCATTTCTTTTAAAGTTGGAGCTTCTTCAAAGGCATCAATCATGGTGAGTGCAAGCCACTGTTTTGCTGTAATTTCTTCTAAGCCTTTATCCATTATTGCTTGAAGCCTATTAGCTAAAATAAAAATATTAACATAAGCAATTAAACGTTTGTCCATATTTTCAAAATCGTACATAATATCCTCCTTGGTTAAGTAATATATTACCTATATAGGTATTATACTACCTAATTTATTTTTATGTCAATTTGTATATATAAAAAAGGAGCCATCGCATCAGCAAATATTCACACAATATACATTATATATTGTGATTGAAATTCTTTTTGAAAATAACTCCCTAATTACAATTTAAAATTTTTAATATATACTTTTACTTAAATAACACATTATAAGCTATTCGTCTGCAAAGCATCTTCTATACAACCATCACATGAGCGAAGAACAACATTTGTATCAACACCTTTTAATTCTCTACATATAACAGAAGTGTTTTTTTTCTCTAAATTCTTCAACAATTTCCTTTGATAATTTATATGTACTAGCCTTAGTTGTTGGATTATTAACATCTCCACTACTTTCTTTTTAAACCAAATAACATAATAGCACCTGATAAAGCACCACATGTACATTGCATTCCACCCATTCCAAGTCCAAAACCTTCAGCCATTTTAAAAATTGTATTTTCATCCATTCCAACTACTTCACTATAAGCACAGGCTACAGCTTGAGCACAATTAAAAACCTTTCATATGATTTTCTAATGCTTTTTCTATAAATTTTCTTCCATATTATATCCTCTCCTAAAAAAAATACATATATTATATACCTTTTCTTTTAATCATACTACCAAAAATATAGTCATAAAAATTTTGTTTTTGTACACATTCTTGTCACAAAAGTCTTTTCTATAATAAAAAAGCGCATAAGATAAATAAAGTTTTCATATTAAATCCCCAATTTAATATAATCATCTCCCTAAGATGAAAAAAGCCCAAGGTTTCCCCAATTCCTTGGGCTTTATTTTTACTCTGTTGTTTTTTTGTTAATATAATTTGTTCTATATTTAGAATACATTATTTTTTGACTTCTATATAATCCATAATATCCTGAAAGAACATAACTAAATGCAATTGATAAAAGGAAAAAATGGCATAGCAAAGATATCCAAATAACTCAAAACTTATTAATAATGAAGTAATTGGGCAATTTGTTACTCCACAAAATACAAGAAATCATTCCAATAGCAGTACACATACTAGGAGAAAATCCAATAATATTGCCAAATAAGCATCCAAAAAGTCGCCCTATAAAAAATGAAGGTACAATTTCTCCTCCCTTATATCCAAAGCACCTAAAGTTACTGCTGTAAATAGCATTTTTAAGAAAAAAGCTTCTGGTTTTACTGTTCCATCAATACATTTTGAAATAACATTTATTCCTGCTCCATTATAGGTTTGATTTCCTACAAGTAATGTAAGTAAAATAATAAGTCCTCCTCCAACAATTACACGAATATATGGATTTTTAAAAAACTTTTTATATAAAGCTTCTGATTTATGAAGCATAATGCAAAAAGCAACACTTACTAAAAGCACTTAATATTGCAAGTAAAGATATTTTAACAGATGAAGCTATATTAAATAAAGGTATATTTGAAATTGAAAAAACTTCTCCTGAAGCTTTTAAAAATAAAAACTAAACTTATGAGCAACTAAAAGAAGATATTACACAAGGAAGTAAGGCTGAATAATGCATTATTCCAACACTTACAACTTCCATTGAAAAAATAGCTGCTGCCATAGGAGTTCAAAAAGGGCAGAAAAAAGATGCACTCATTCCACACATAATCATTATGTGCTTATCTTTATCATTAAATTTAAATAATCTTCCTAAACTATTTCCCTAAACTTCCACCTAATTGAAGTGCAGCACCTTCACGACCTGCTGAACCACCAAATAAGTGAGTAATTAATGTAGATATAAAAAATTAATGGTGCCATACGTAATGGTATTTTTTTCATTTGAATGAATTGCTGATATTACAAGATTTGTTCCTGTATCATGTTCATCATGAAGAAGTTTATAAAAATACTATTATAACTCCTCCTATTGGAAGCAAAAAAAAAATAAGCCAAGGATGTTCTATCCTTTTAGTTGTTACAAAATCCATACAATAATAAAAACTAATTCCAACTCCTCCAATTAGTATTCCTGAAAGAATTGAAAAAACAATCCATTTTGTTGCTATTTTTAACCTTTTGAAAATTATGTTTAAGTTTATGTTTAAAATATTCATTCATAATTAATCCCCCAAATAAAATATTTCTTCTTTAGCTATTTACTTTTCATAACTTCCATACTATCATTAAGTACATTATAAATAGCTTTTGCTACTCCATGATTTTCATTTGTATCTGTTATGTATTTAGCTATTTTTTTTAATTTCTGAAATTGCATTTTCCATTGCAACACTTTCTTCAAATATTTCAAACATAGAATAATCATTAAAGCTATCTCCAAGAATCATTACATCTTTTTTTATCTATTCCCATCTTTTTGTTACTTTTCTAAAATAATTCCCTTTTGAGCATTTATATCAGTTATTTCTATATTATCATTAAAAGAGGATAACACTGCTAATCCTTCAATTTCTCCTATTATTTTTTAAGTTTCTCTATTAATTTAATATTTTCATGAAAAGCTACAAATTTTCTTATTTCTATTCCTTCTTCAAAAAACTTTTTCAAAATCATCTATATACTTTAAACAAGTAAAAATTTTTCTTTTTCTGCAATTTTCTTTGCTTCTCCCTTTGTTAAATGAGGGTCAAAGGCTAATGTTCTAAAAGTAACTTCTAAAAAGTGCTTCTTCTTTTGTAGCTGTTGTATATATGCCTTTTTATTAGTAAACATGCGAGCAGAAATATTATTTTCCTTTAATATTTTTAAAATTTTCCTTGATGACTTTTCATTAATATTAATTACATCTAAAATATTTCCCATTTCATCTCTATACTCTGCTCCATTAGAAAGAATACATTGACATTTTATATTTTGTTTATCTAATAAATATTTTACATTTTCATACTCTCTACCAGTAGATATTACAAATATTATTCCCTTTTCTTCAGCCTTTTTTAATAGCTTTTGCTTGTTTCTTCATCAATTTCATGATTATTATTTAATGTTCCATCCATATCAGAGGCAATTACTTTTATCATTTGAATCACTCCACTTTTAAATACTTTTTATTATATAGTTATATTTTATATTATACTATAAAATATACTTTATTCTATTAAGTTCTTTTATTTTAATATTGAAAATTTAGTATAATCCATAATATTTTAACTTAATCACCTCAAAACTATTCTCTTTTATAACCAGTCATACCCTAATAAACCTATTTTTCCATTATCTAATTTTTTCATATCAGTTACATTAAATATATCTTCTGGCATTGAATAATCTTCTTCAATATAGCTTCCATTTTTATCCTCAGTTTTTTATTATCACTAGTACACCCATTAAAAAGAGTTATTGAAAATAAAAAGAGAGATTTAAATTCAAGAAATTATAGTCTTTTTCACTTGCATATAAAAAATGGGACTGTTGCATCAAGAAATATTAATACAATATATAGTGCTTTACTAAGTACATATTACAATATATATCGTTATAAAAATTCTTTTGCGACAGTCCCAAACTAATTAAAACTTCTTATTGTATAATAAATTGCGATTTAAATCTAAATAAACATAACCGTATATAATCCCTCTATATGCTCTAATTTTTTAATTTCAATGCTTATTTTTCATTTGCTGTATGATATACAATAGTATCATCTTTACAATTCATAAGTTCATTTGTTGCTTCTTTATTATTATCTATAACTCTTATTACTGCCATATCATCTACAACTTTATTATTTCCTTCTAAATGATATTTTAAAATCTGAACTTTAACAAATTTGTTAGGATATATTCTTCTAACTTCCTCCCATTTTATAATATCTTGCTCCTTTTTTTATTAGTTTCTTGTGATATTTTTTGCTCTTGTTTTACCATAACAGTTCCTACTAAATTATTGTGAATAATAACTTTATAACCTAACTTAATTGCTCCTAGTGCTGTTAATGCTACGCAACCACCACCATCAACTCCAAATTAGTTCTAAACATTCATATCCATCTTTTTGAATCTTCTCTGCAAACTTTAAAATTTGTAAATTCATTTCCAGTATACTTACTAAATATCTGGTTTGATACAATATTTAATCCATCTACTAGTTCTGTTTCTTCCATTCCTTCCTTATGTTTGAAAGGGTGCAAAACGATTTAAAAAAAATTTTTTTTCATAACATTTTTTTTATATAATAAACATTTTAGGTTCAAATTCACTAATTCTCTTATTTATTCTTTTTAATAATCCTATTTGGTCATACTGAAATATTTTTGCATGATTTTTTTCCCATACAAATATTTTGCATATCAATTACTAATAATGCTATTTTCATTACTTTTCCTCCCAACTTTCATCTGGTGCAGATAAAAATACATATTTCTCACCTTTCGTTTCTTGTTATATGGCTTTCCTGAATATTTTTCTAAAACTTTATTTATCTCATTGCAAAATTCACTATACTCTGCTTCATCTAGCATTAAACTAGGTGATACCATAAATAATCCTTCCGCTTTATTTTTCTAAGTTTGAAAAATATTGTGCATATTGTTCATAAATATGTAACAAGAATGTTAAAACTTGTTCCATATAATCATTTGGTTTTCATTATCTGATATTATTTTTTGTTTTTACCTTATATACCTTTTTGAATTTGCCCTTTTACCTTTTCTTCACGAACAATTTCTAAAATATTTTTTTTCTACCATTTCCTTCATATAACGATATAAAGTTGCTCTTGAAACATCTTTTATTGCATTTACTACTTCTAAAGTAGTTGCTTCTTTCTGTTTTGAAATAAATAAAAAAAATTCTATTTGAGATTGGGTTCATTAAAAGTTTTTGAGTATTCATAATTCCTCCTTACTATTCTTATTTTTTGAGAATAGTTTAATGCAAAAAAAATGCATTTGTCAACTTAATATTTTTTCACCTCATATATCTGAATTTGTAATAAAAAGTCATGCTAAACATTCGCTTTTCAAATTTATATATGAATGATACAATCTCTTTGAAAATAATTCAAGTAAAAATAAACTAAACAAGGTAGGTAAGGTTATGAATAAATCATATTTTAAATATATACTAGCTTTATTACTTTTTTGGTTCTAATGGTATAGTTGCTAGTTATATTTCACTTACAAGTTATGAAATTGTATTTTTTGGCGTACAATGATTGGAAGTTTTTGTTAATATTAATTATTGCATCTTTAGCATATTATTGTGGTCCTATTATTGTTATGATACTTTCCCTTTTAGTATTTCATTAGCCACTAACTAAACCAAAAGTTATTGGTTTTTTTACAGTATTAATTGGTGTATTTTTAGTTAATAATACAAATTGTTGGGGCTATATTAATTATTAGTGGTACTATATTAGGAGAAATATAAAAAAAGATATGACTAAAGTTTAAAGTCATATCTTTATTTTTTATTATATCTATTACTTACTTCTATTAACTTCATAGGAGTTCCACAGTTAGTACAATATAAATTTATTTTTTCTATTTCTTTTATGATGGCGTATTGTAACACATTTCTCTTTTTTCTTTTTTTACATTTTTCACATTCATATACATTATGTGCTTCTATCATTTGTACTTCTTCAATATTATTAATTAATAAATTTATAAACTCTTCTATATTATTTAAAAGTAATTGGCTCTTTTGTATTTTCATGGAGAATTTCTTTAAATCCTAGCCCAATAAATTCTCCTTTTTATATGTAAACTTACTGTTATTTTGTTTTAATAATTCCTTCCATACAAATCACCTACTTTTAATAATTTCCCCAAATGTTGAATATTCCAGATATAATCTCAAAAAACTTTCTATATAAATTTAAAAATATTCTTTTTGTATCCGGTTCCTTACCTATATTATACACTATATTATAATATTTTACAATTTATTTTTCGTCATTTCGTTTTAATTTTTATTTAAATTATTAAATTAAAATATTTTTTATTTACATTTTTTCATTTGTAATAATATATTCTTTTTTTACAAAAAATAAAAGGTGTAATAGCAAATTAAAAGTCTTGCTATTACACCTTTTTAAAAATACAATTTTATAATAAACCTGTCTTTTTAAAAAGCTTGTTCTAAATCTCCTATAATATCTTCTATATCTTCAATTCCAACACTAAATCTAAAGAATCCATTATGGAACTCTTCTGGATAAAGATATTGTCTTTCATCATCTTCTCCTAAAAAATACAATTAAACTTTCATCATGTCCAAGAGATACAGCAGATGTTATAACTTTTAAATAACTTACAAAACGATTATGAGTATCATGGTCTGCCTTTTAATCCAAAAGACAAAAACTCCACCATATCCATTAGTCATTTGTGATTTTGCTATTTCATGACCCTTATGAGACTTTAATCCTGGATATGCTACAAAACTTACAAAAGGAAGAGACTCAAGGTATTCTGCCACCTTTTGTGCATTTTTCATTATGTTGTTTCATACGAAGAGGTAAAGTTACTGCTCCTCTCATAATAAAGCCAAGCATTAAAAGGACTTATAGTTGCTCCTAGGTTAATTTGTGATTGTGCTCTTATTATATCTAAATATTTTGTTTTACCTATAATAGCACCACCCCCATAGCATCTCCATGACCATTTATATATTTTGTTAAACTTTCAATAGTAAAATCTGCACCTAATTCAATTGGTCTTTTGATTATAAGGTGAGGCAAAGGTATTATCTACTGAAAAAAGAAGTGCTCCATTTTCATGGGCTATTTCTGCTATCTTTTTTTATATCTGATATCATAAGTGTTGGGTTTCCTGGAGTTTCAATATGAATTAATTTTGTATTTGGTCTTATTGCTTTTTTTAACTTCTTCAGGATTTGTTGTATCCACAACTGTTGTTTCAACATGAAAATTTATTATTAAACAATTCATTTAATAAACGATATACTG
>VOFC01005397.1_pt1 | contig 13398 bp, 22 predicted proteins | sample 5384161 | NCBI WGS metagenome assembly VOFC01 (sample SAMN12384722, study PRJNA508395) | human gut metagenome | isolation source: healthy gut B | host: Homo sapiens | reverse complement strand
TAGAATTTATGACGGAGCGTCTGGGACAAGTGTTCGATGGTGTAGTGCATTTCGGTGTTACGGAATGGGGACTGTACGTTGAACTGAACGAAAATAAATGCGAAGGTATGATACCTATCCGCGATCTTGGCGATGACTATTACGAGTTCGATGAGAAGAACTACTGTCTGCGTGGGCGCCGTAAGCATCGTACCTACAGTTTGGGCGATGCAATTACAATTAAGGTAGCACGGGCCAATCTGGAAAAACAGTTGGACTTTGCGCTGGTAGAATAAAAGGCGCGTATTACGCCCGGAATACACGGATCAAGGGATTGTTGATTAATAAAAAATCCGTGTAATCCGCGTAATACGTGCCTAAATTTTCTTTCTCGTATGTACCATAATTCTCCTGTAAGCCGTGGGCGACATTCACTGTATGATGCTTGAAGTATCTCCCCAGATAGGATTGATCAGGGAATTAAACTGATTAGCTATCTCCTGTATGGAAAGTGCTGTAGAGTGAAGTGTCACTTTAAGCTCAAGTATCACGTAATCGTCTATCCATTCTTTCGCTGTGCATCCCACCGTTTGTTGAATCGTCTTACTCAGATGCCGCGTAGTGACACAAAGCTTATCCGCATAATAATCCACCGAACGCTGTTCCCCTGAACGACTCTATCACTAACGCAATAAAGCGGTCCTTCAACCGCCAACGCAAATGATTCGGCTTCGTTTGCCGGTAAAGACGCCCGACTGATTACAGATCTCATAAAACAGCATCCGACAACAGTAAATCACCAGCTCACGTTGATATATATTATCACTGTCCACAGATTTCTGTTGCAGAAGTTTAAGATAATGATTACATATCCCATCCCACTCTTCGTCTCGGAATGAACTATAATTATGCTCACGCATGAAGGATACCTTATCCGAAGGCAACGAATAGAAAATCTCATGTCGGAACTGAGCGGAAAAAGCAAAAACAGCCAGTTCAAAGGTCATCTGTGGCATCTTTATAAAACGTAATCTGTTCGGGGAAAACAAGTATTACACTTCCGGCAGCTAAAGCATACTTCTGCTGGTTAATGTAAAGCTGTACTCCTCCTTGCAGACAAAAACAGCAATTCCCTCTCTCCATCCGATAAGGATAAGAAAACAAATCGGATTTCTTCCGGGTATGAAACAGGTATTCCTCACTCATAAAGTTCTATTTTTTGAAGTACAAATATAGTTTTAAAAGGAGCTTATGAACAAAATAATCCCACTTTTTTTGAACAATTCGCTTCGATTTTTGAACCGTGAGACAGACAATAGAAGCCGTAACTTTGCAGCGGTTAATAATTTCGGTTATTTGCTCATCAAAGATTGGATATATACGGTATAGAAAAGAACAAAAGTGATTAGTGTTTGGTGATAAGTGATTAGCGCCATCGCGTCTAAAAAATTATTTATCATTTAACTCATAACCGAAAAGTGATGAGCTTAAGAAAAAAAGATTGTAATATGGCAAAAAGAGAATTAACAGCCGGTATCTGTTTTTCATTGCGGGCTTATTTGTAAATGCGTTTGGTATTAGTTTAATTATTAAAGCAAATCTGGGCTCCTCACCTATATCGAGCCTTCCTTACACACTGAGTTTAAATTTTCCCGTCACACTGGGACAGTTCACGCTTCTGCTGAATGCCGCGCTGATAGCGGACAAATATGGCTTCTGAAAAGGGACTTCAGAAAAGAGCAGTTTCTACAAATTCCCGTAGCAATACTCTTCAGTTTCTTCATAGATTGCTCGATGGCATTATTGGGAGGATTCACTCCTGCAGGCTATGCCTCGCAGATTCTATCACTGATAGCTGGCTGTGCGATACTTGGCCTGGGAGTAAGTATGGAGGTAATTGCCAATGTAGTGATGCTATCCGGAGAAGCCTTTGTGAAAGCCATCACTTTGCGTACGGGAAAAGAATTCGGAATTACCAAGATCGGCTTTGATACTACACTGGCACTCCTTGCCTGTGCAGCCTCTCTGATGATAGCAGGAAGCATAGAAGGTGTACGCAGAAGGTACAATCATTGCCGCATTGATCGTAGGACTTTTTTCGCACGCTTCTTCAACAGACGACTGGGGTTTGTCAATAAAATGATTACCTTTGCACCGAATAAAACACCCATTCAGCCCTATGAAGACAATTGCAATCACCGAACTGACAGAAATTGGAAGCAATCATTCGCAAATGTCCTTACTGCACGGTGGGCATCACCGATCTGGAAGGCAACCCTACGTAGTCCCCATGAACTTTGCTTACAGGGACGGAATTATCTATCTGCACTCCAGTCCCGAAGGCAGCAAAGTAACGATGGCAGAAAAACATCCTCATGTCTGCATCACCTTCTGCGAAGGACACGAGTTGGTGTATATGCGGCAAGTGGCATGCAGTTACAGCATGAAGTCGCGCAGCGTGATATGCCACGGAAAACGTCCGTTTCATCAGAATATGGATGAAAAAGAGGCACTTGATATAATCATGCGGCAATATACAAGCGATGAATTTAAATACAGTGAACCTGCCGTGCGCAACGTAAAGGTTTGGGAAGTAAAAATAGACAAAATGACTTGCAGATCCTTCGGACTGCGACCCAGCGAGGTCACCTCAGAGTAGTGACAAACCCATTTCAAGATGGTACACCCGCTTTCCCCGGATAGCTACACCCTTTACTGCAAAATAGCTACACCTTTTGGTGAAAGGGTGTGCCCTAATATTCTACCAGCGGGTATTCATCAAATGCATATAGCAACGTTGAGAGATACCGTTCGCCTGTATCCGGCAATAATGCAACAATAGTTTTCCCCTCATTCTCGGAAGAAGTTGCCAGACGAGTGGCTGCACTGACTGCCGCCCCGAAGATATACCTACCAGCAGGCCTTCTTTTCTGCGCCAACTCGCGTCCTGTACGGATAGCATCGTCATTTGTTACCTGCAATATTTCATCCACTACTGCCGGATTGTAGTTCTTGGGAACAAAACCGGCACCGATACCTTGTATCTTATGTGCTCCCGGAGCACCTCCTGAAAGTACAGGAGAGTCGGTCGGCTCTACCGCTACCACCTTTACAGCCGGATTATGTTTTTTCAAGGCGGCGCCTACTCACTTACCGTCCCGCCAGTCCCTACACCAGCAACAAAATATCAACATGACCTTCCGTATCCCGCCAGATCTCCTGTCCTGTAGTACGTTCGTGCATGGCAGGATTTGCAGGGTTGTCAAATCTGCTGAAGAATCACCGCACCGGGGTGTAGCCGCTTTCAGTTCTTCAGCACGGGCAATAGCCCCTTTCATACCATTGGCACCGGGCGTAAGCACCAATTCGGCACCCAAGGCTTTCAGTAAGTTGCGACGCTCAACGCTCATAGTATCGGGCATGGTGAGAATCAACTTATAACCTTTTGAAGCGGCCACAAATGCAAGTCCTATTCGGTGTTTCCACTGGTAGGTTCTATGATTGTCGCTCGGGTTTCAGCAAACCGAAGTCTCGGGCATCTTCAATCATTGCCAGTGCCACGCGATCTTTCACGCTTCCGGCAGGATTAAATGACTCCAGTTTCACGATCAGACGGGCTTTCAGCCCTTTTTGATTTATTGTAATTACTCAGCTCCATCAGGGAGTGTTGCCCACCAGATCCGTGAGCTGTTTTGCTATCTTTTTCATAACTTATTGGGTTTTAATTTATACTCTTCTTTATAAAGTGACAAAGATAGCGGGATAACGGTTCACAAGAAATACCATATTTGTGGGATTTTCATACTATAAATGAGGGATTTTCGCTGAGAATAGTTACCTTTGTGCCCACCTTATTATAAAAGGATATCCCAATGAGTCCATTGAACTTTACTCACATTTTGACACAGGCAGTCGATGAACTATCGGAAAGTTCGTCTTACAAAGGACTGTTTCATCAGCACACGGACGGCACTCCATTGCCTTCGGCTAGGCACTGCAAGATATTGTAGAGCTATCACGTGCCATCCTCTTCCCCGGTTATTTTGGTAATTCCACAGTCAACAGCCGCACCATCAAATATCACATCGGCGTAAACATCGAACGCTTGTTCGACTTGCTGACCGGGTCAGGTACTTGCAGGGCTTTGCTTCACCGAAACGGAGAATGTACTTGCTGCACTGAACTTCAGCGTGAAGAAGCGGCACTGATTGCCGCTAAATTCATCAGCAATTTGCCGGGAATGCGCCGTGTGCTGGCCACTGATGGCAGCCGCCTACAATGGAGATCCGCAGCACACAGTTTCGAGAAGTAATCAGTTGTTATCCCGCCATACGTGCCATCAGCAATTACCGCATTGCGCATGAGTTGCTGAAACTCGGTGTGCCCCTTTATTCCGCGTATCATCACTGAAATGGCCCATAGCGAAACAGGAATCGATATTCACCCGGTGCCGCCATCGGCAGCCACTTCACCATAGACCACGGAACGGGTGGTAATTGGGGAGACGTGCGTCATCGGAAATAACGTGAAGTTGTATCAAGGCGTAACTCTGGGTGCCAAGAGCTTCCATTGGATGCGGACGGTAAACCGATCAAGGGTATCCCACGCCACCCGATACTGAAGACAATGTAATCGTCTATTCCAATGCCACCATTTTAGGACGTATCACTATCGGACAGGGGGCCACGGTAGGTGGTAATATCTGGGTGACGGAAGACGTTCCGGCCGGAGCAAGAATTGTACAGACTAAAGCCAAAAAGTAACCGGCAGTCAGCAAGCAAGTGCCCCGGTTGAGGGACACAAGCGTTCCGGCTGAGCAACACAAGTGTTTCGGAAGAGAAAACAAGCGTTACATCCGAGAAGTACAAGTGTTCCGTAAAAGGGATATTAAGAGAATAGTAATCATCAATAGAAACAATAGATACAGAAGAAGTTACAGCAGCTTCAACCATAAAATTGTAAATCGTAAAATCAATAATAAACAGATGGAATCCTTTCAATGATTGCCAAGACCTTTCAAGGTCTTTGGAAGAAGTATTAGCACAAGAACTGACTGCATTAGGGGCAAACGACATAGAAATAGGCCGACGCATGGTGTCTTTCAGTGGAGACAAGGAAATGATGTACAAGGCAAACTTCTGCTTGCGCACAGCAATCCGTATCCTGAAACCGATCAAGAACTTCACTGCCAAAAATGCTGATGAAGTCTATGAACAAATCAAAGCTATCAGCTGGGAAAACATCCTGATGTGGAGAAAACATTTTGCTGTAGATGCCGTTGTGTTCAGCGAAGAATTCCGTCACTCCTAAGTTTGTATCTTATAAAGTAAAAAGATGCCATTGTAGATTATTTCCGCGAGAAATCAACAAACGTCCGTCCGTACGAATCAACCGCCGGATGTACTGCTGAATATACACATTGCACAAACCACGTGTACGCTTTCAGCTCGACTCATCGGGTGAGTCACTACACCGCCGCGGTTATCGTCAGGAAGCGGTAGAGGCTCCGTTGAACGAAGTTCTGGCTGCCGGAATGATCCTCATGACGGGCTGGAAAGGAGAATGTGATTTGATTGATCCGATGTGTGGTTCGGGCACCATCGCCATCGAGGCGGCACTGATTGCACGTAACATTGCTCCGGGAGTATTCCGTAAGGAATTTGCTTTTTGAGAAGTGGAATGATTTCGACCAGGATTTATTCGATACGATTTACAACGACGACAGTCAGGAATGTGAGTTTACACATAAGATATACGGATACGACAATCCGCAGGCTAACGAAATAGCAACGCACAACATCAAGGCAGCAGGTGTATCGAAAGACATTGTCTTGAAGTTGCAGCCCTTCCAGCAGTTTGAACAGCCAGCGGAAAAGTCCATGATTATCACCAATCCGCCTTATGGGGAACGTATTTCTACCAATAATCTGCTGGGACTGTACCAGATGATAGGCGAGCGTCTGAAACACGCTTTCACCGGAAACACGGCATGGGTGCTCTCTTATCGTGAAGAGTGCTTCGACCAGATAGGACTGAAACCGACTGCCAAAATACCTCTGTTCAACGGTGCACTGGAATGTGAATTCCGTAAATACGAGATTTTCGACGGTAAATACAAAGGAATTCAAGAAACAGGAAGGTGAAAGTGAAGAGGGAGAAGACTCTAAAGAATCAGGCTTCAAACCGAAAGAAGGACGGGAGTTCAGACCAAGAGAATCACGTGAATTCAGACCGAGAGAGCCCCGCAAACCAGGAGAATTCAGATCCAGAGATGACAAGCCAAGGGAATTCAGACCAAGAGACAGTAAACCCCGGGAGTTTGGTTCGAGAGAAGACAGGCCCAGAGGGGAATTCAAGCCAAAGGGAATTCCGCAAGGATGGAGACAGGGAAAAAGAAAACCGTTTGACAGAGAACGTCGTCCGGGAGGAAACAGGGAGTTCAAGCCGAAAAGGGAGTTTAAACCAAGAAAGCGGGAAGAGGGAGGAAGTAAGTTGCCGAGAGACAGTTTGAGGTGCCAAATTGTCACCTCAAACAAAGGAGGTGTTAGATACTCTGCCTTTGCCAAACTGAGTGCCGCCGTACAAGTGAAAAGTACACCAATGGGCAGAATAGAAGTGAAAGGTTTTAGAAAAGAGAATGACTAACAAAAGACTATGAACATGAAGATAATCAGTAAATGGATGGGAGTGGTATTATTGGCATCATCCGCTCTCTTCACAACGAACGTTATGGCACAAGATTTAAAGAAACCGACGCTGGAAGACCTGATCCCCGGCGGAGAAACCTATCGCATTGCCGAAAACAAATGGTATCAGTGGTATGGCGATGCCGCATGCTTAGAATTGGGTATCGACAGTATAAAAGGCATCTGGGCAGTGAATGGAGTAGAGCAAAAGCAGGACAATATTTCACAGTCATCACCTTGGAAGAAGCCAATAAGTTATTGGCAGAAAAAGAGTTAGGAAAGTTGCATAACTTCTACTCCGCAAAGACCATCAATACTCCCCCCACAGTGCTGTTGTTGGAATTCTGCTCCAAGTAGACCCACCTCCTTTTGCTGAACACCGGTAAATACCGCGTACTTATGGACTGGAAGAAGAAAGAGTTAATTTTGGAGTCAGCCGCGTCCCGCCCAAGCTGCCAATGAAGATTGAACGAAGTGAGCCGCCATCTGGCCTATACACTCAACAATAATCTCTACGTAATGACCAATGATGGACAAACCGTCAGGGTAACCACCGAAACCGAAGGTGTCGTATGTGGACGGAGTGTGCATCGCAATGAGTTTGGTATCAACAAAGGTACCTATTGGAGTCCCCAGGAAAACCTGCTCGCTTTCACCGGATGGATGAGAGCATGGTGACACAATATCCATTGGTAGACATCACAGCACGCACAGGTGAACTGAATAATGTACGTTACCCTATGGCAGGCATGACAAGCCATAAAGTAACGGTAGGTATCTATAATGCCGAAACACAGAAAAACGGTCTATCTGAACACAGGTGATCCCACCGACCGTTACTTTACTAATATCAGCTGGGCTCCGGATGCCAAAAAGCCTCTATCTTATAGAATTGAACCGCGACCAGAATCATGCCAAACTATGCCAATACAACACCGAGACCGTGAATTAATGGCTACTCTCTTTGAAGAGACGCATCCCAAATATGTAGAGCCTCAGCATCCCATCGTATTCTCTGCCATGGGATAGCAACAAGTTTATCTATCAGAGCCAGCGCGACGGCTTCAATCATCTCTATCTATACAATGTAAAAGGAGAATTGCTGAAGCAACTGACCCAAGGCGAATGGCTGGTACAACAAGTATTAGGATTCAACCGGCAGACGCAACACGTCATTATCCAGAGTACCGAAATTTCTCCTCTGCAAAGTAATATTTACTCCGTAAGTCTGAAGGATTGTAAACGAAGCCTTTTAGGAGACTCTGAAGGAATTCATTCGACAGCTATCCGCTTCATGGGGACCCATCTCATTGACAAATCTTCTTCGCCCACTTGTCCCCGTAGCATAAAGATAATGTCTGCCAACCCGAAAAAACATCGGGAATACACACTGCTTACAGCAGAAAATCCGTTCAAGGACTTCACTATGCCAAGTATCGAAACCGGCACCATCAAGGCTGCCGACGGTGTGACTGATCTTTACTACCGCATCATAAAAGCCCGCTGACTTCGATCCGAACAAGAAATACCCCACTATCATCTATGTATACGGCGGTCCGCACGCCCAAATGGTCACCGGCGGTTGGCAGAACGGTGCACGTGGCTGGGATATCTACATGGCCAACAAAGGTTACATCATGTTCAGCCTCGACAACCGTGGAAGTGACAACCGCGGACTGGAATTTGAAAATGCTACTTTCCGACATCTTGGCATTGAAGAAGGAAAAAGACCAGGTGAAAGGTGTGGAATTCCTGAAAAGTCTGCCTTATGTAGATGGCAACCGCATCGGTGTGCACGGCTGGAGTTTCGGTGGTCACATGACTACGGCATTGCTGCTCCGCTATCCCGAGATATTCAAGGTAGGCGTTGCAGGTGGTCCGGTCATCGACTGGAGTTATTATGAAATCATGTACGGAGAACGCTATATGGATACCCCACAGAGTAATCCGGAAGGGTACAAAGAGTGCAACCTGAAAAACCTTGCCGGCAATCTGAAAGGACATCTGCTATTGATCCATGATGATCATGACGATACTTGTGTACCTCAACATACACTTTCGTTCATAAAGGCTTGTGTGGATGCACGCACATATCCGGACCTGTTTATCTATCCCACACATAAGCACAATGTCAGGGGACGTGACCGGGTGCATCTGCATGAAAAAAGATAACCCGTTATTTTGAAGAGTATTTAGGAAATAAGTGATTTCACAATTAAAAAGAAATATAAAGATGAAAGTATTATTATTAGGGAAGTGGTGGCCGCGAGCATGCCTGGCATGGAAAATAGCCCAAAGCCCGAAAGTAGAGAAACTTTTTATCGCCCCGGTAATGCCGGCACCAGTGCGGTAGGTGAGAACGTATCCATCAAGGCAACCGATTTCCCTGCCTTGAAAGCTTCGCTTTAGAACAAAGATTGACATGATTGTAGTGGGTCCCGAAGACCCGTTGGTACAAGGTATCTACGACAGCTTTTCACCGGAGATGCCTCCACCCAACATATTGCCATCATCGGCCCTACAGCTAAAGGTGCGCAACTGGAAGGCAGCAAAGAGTTCGCCAAAGGCTTCATGGAACGTCACGGTATTCCCACCGCCCGTTACAAAAGCATCACTGCTGCTAATCTGGACGAAGGCCTTGCTTTCCTCGAAACCCTCGAAGCTCCCTACGTGCTGAAAGCTGACGGTCTATGCGCCGGAAAAAGGTGCTCATTCTCCCCTACACTGGAAGAAGCCAAGCGGAACTGGAAGAAATGCTCGGCGGTATGTTTGGCCAGGCCAGCGCCACAGTCGTTATCGAAGAATTCCTCAGCGGGATAGAGTGCTCGGTATTTGTGCTGACAGACAGTAAGAACTATAAGGTACTGCCTGTAGCCAAAGACTATAAACGTATCGGAGAAGGCGATAAAGGCCTGAATACCGGTGGCATGGGAAGTGTAACTCCTGTCCCTTTGCCGACGAGGTATTCATGGAAAAGGTACGTACCCGCATCATCGAACCTACCATCCGCGGATTGCAGGAAGAAAACATCCTTTACAAGGCTTCATCTTCCTCGGCCTGATCCGTGTGAAAGGTGAACCAATGGTGATAGAATACAACGTCCGTATGGGCGATCCGAAACAGAAAGCGTCATGTTGCGTATACAAAGCGACTTTGTAGAACTTCTGGAAGGTGTACGCGATGTCAACCTCGACACCAAGACATTGGTGATGGACCCACGGACAGCCGCCTGTGTCATGCTTGTCAGCGGTGGATATCCCGGAAGCTTACGAAAGGCAAAGTGATGACCGGGTTTGAAGCAGCGGTAGCCACGGACAGCATCCTCTTCCATGCCGGAACCGCAATGAAAGACGGACAAAAGTGGTAACGAACGGCGGACGCGTGATTGCCGTATGTTCGTATGGTGAAACCAAGGAGGAAGCCCTTGCCAAAAAGTTATAAAGTAGCGGATATGATCCACTTCGACAAGAAGTATTTCCGCCGCGACATCGGGTTCGATCTCTAATCACCCCCATCACCTTTATTATAATGATACGAAGTAAACGATTACAGAACGGATTACAGGCGGTGCGCTTCACCCTCCCCGCTGCTGTCTTTCTATCACTGTTCTGCTGGTACTGACTTCCATCTTATTACCCGAGATTCCAGTGATGAAAAGCAATTACCCATTGTGGGAAACCATCTACAACGATTGGATTCCGACATGGGCAGCACTCGCCCCTAAGCTTTCTGCTTTACGGTATAATCGGTTACTTCCTGATAGAGCTGAACAACACCTTTTGCCATTATCCGTATGCGGGCATCCGTGCAGACAGCCATTTACTTTGCTGATATCTGTCTGTCCTGCCATGCACCAATTATATGCCGGAGACATTGCCTCGACAGCATTTCTGATATCTTTGTTCTTCCTGTTCAAGGGCTATCAACATCCACATCCGGCGGGCATCCTATTCTACTCGTTCCTGTTTATCGGGGCGGGCAGTCTGTTCTTTCCGCAACTGACATTGTTCATTCCCATTTTCTGGATCGGTGCATACAGTTTCCAGGCACTCACTCCCTAAGAGCTTTTCGGAGGTCTGATCGGCTGGACGTCCCCTATTGGTTCCTGTTTGGACATGCCTACTTCTATGGTGAAATAGAATTATTCTATCAGCCATTCATCGAACTGGTGACGTTCCATCCCATTACTTTATGGAACTTCCATTATGGGAAATCGCTTGCGACATTGGGCTATTCGTTCCTGTTGTTCATAGTAAAATAGCTCCGTTCACTGCCTGGTGGCAGGTTACGAAGATAAGATACGTACCCGCAGTTATCTGCATTTCCTTATTTTCCTGACGTTCTGCATCTTCGTCTATATCCTGTTGCAACCGGCACAAACGTTTCACCTCCTGCCCTTGCTGCTGATAGGCGTCAGCATCCTGACAGGACATTTCGTGGTACTGACGAACAGTCGGGCTTCTAATGTGTTTTTCATTTGTGCCCTTGCCGGGCTTATACTCTTATTCGGATTTAACGTATGGATGCTTTTGTAGACTCATTGGTTCAACTCCTGATAGACTGGGGCTATCTCGGTTTATTTATCTCCGCCTTACTGGCAGGAAGCATCGTTCCGTTCAGTTCGGAATTGGTGATGATAGCACTGGTAAAGGTAGGGCTCAGTCCGGGTGATGTGTGTACTCTTCGCCACGTTAGGTAATACGATTGGCGGTATGACGTGCTACTACATGGGGCGTCTGGGTAACGTAGTCTGGATAGTAAAAAAAGAAAAAGTAGACAAGATGCAGACTTTCCTTCAAGGTAAAGGAGGCATTGATGACAAGATGCCTTCGTGGGCAGAAGTAATTGCCATTGCACTGGGTTTCATGCGTAGCAAATGTATGGCTGACTTCGTCCATGTTTGCCGGAAAGCTGATACGGTATGCCGTGATGCTGCTGGCATTGCAGGGAGTAATATCTATGTTTTAAGTTATGAAACGAATTATAGAACGTACGGAAGATGGAAAGCGCAACGCTGTTTGTGCCTCGAACTGGATGAACATTATCATTCGGTGAAAGGAGCGCGCGTACAGAGTCGCAGCATATCTTTATCAACATGGGGCTGAAAGCCTCTGCCGCACCGCAACCGCACGTTCTTGAGATAGGCTTCGGCACCGGACTGAATGCCTTGCTCACACTGGAAGCTGCCGAACAGGATGCGCGTCCCGTACATTATACCGGTATCGAGCTCTATCCCCCCTTGCCTGGGAAGAAGTCGATGCACTAGGATATAGCAATAACCCGCTGTTCAAGCAGCTGCACACCGCCCCGTGGGAAGAAGACGTAAAATATCCTCGCACTTCACTCTGCGGAAGATAAAGATGGATGCGATTAGTGATAAGTGGTTATCACTAAATCCTGATCTCGTTTACTTCGATGCTTTCGCCCCTGAAAAGCAACCAGAAATGTGGAACGAGCAATTATTTCGCTCTCTTTACGTTTATATGAATACAGGGGGAATATTGACGACGTATTGCGCCAAAGGTGTCATCCGCCGTATGTTGCAAGCTGTGGGCTTCCGTGTGGAGCGCCTTCCGGGACCTCCGGGGAAAACGGGAGATACTGAGGGCAACGAAAGAGAAACCATAAAGAGTAATCAATTATAAAAACCATAAATATAATAATGAAACGAACATTCCTGTACATCCTCGCTGCCTTGCTCGCCGCATCCTGCAAGAACAGCAGCGTCAAAATAATAAGAGTGAAGGCGATAAGCCCGTCATCACTGTCACTATTGAGCCATTACGCTATTTCACCGAAGCCATTGCAGGCAATAACTTCAACGTTATCAGCATGGTTCCCAAAGGAAGTAGCCGGAAACCTGACCCTACCCCCAGCAACTCGTAGATCTTGCCAAGAGCAAAGCCTACTTCGGATCGGCTCATCGGTTTTGAACAAAACCTGGATGGACAAGCTGACGGATAACGCTCCGCACCTGCAATTCTTCGATACTTCCCGCGGCATCGACCTGATTTATGATTCCTCACACGCCCACCATCATCACGATGCCGATGAACCTCACGCTCACGATTCCATCCAAGACGATGAGCATCAGCATCTTTTTTGGTGTGGAACCACACGTTTGGAGTTCTGCCTATAATGCACAGATTATTGCCGGAAATATCGTAAATGCACTGTGCGCCATCGACAAAGGCAATGAAGAAGTCTATATGGAGCGTTACAAAAAGTCTCTGCAACCAGATTGAACATACCGATAGCCTTATTTGTCACATGCTGTCGGCTCCCAATGCGGACCGTGCTTTCATGATTTATCATCCGCATTATCTTACTTTGCCCGCGACTACGGTCTGCATCAGATTTCCATCGAAGAAAATGGTAAAGAGCCTTCTCCCTCCCACCTCAAGAATCTGATAGACACTTGTAAAAAAGAGAAAGTCCGTGTTATCTTCGTACAGCCGGAATTTGACCGCCGCAATGCGGAGATCATTGCCAAACAGACGGGAACGAAGGTAATCCCTATCAATCCGCTTTCTTACGATTGGGAAGAAGAAATGTTGAACATTGCCAAGGAATTGGTCGTTAAGAACTAAAGACATCGTCAAGCAGTAAACAAATGGGTACGCCTCTTATTGAAATAAAGAATCTCAGTGCCGGCTATGACAGCCGCACGGTATTACGCAACGTAAACCTCACCGTTTACGACCGGGATTTTCTGGGTATCATCGGCCCTAAT
>VOFC01002468.1_pt1 | contig 13398 bp, 19 predicted proteins | sample 5384161 | NCBI WGS metagenome assembly VOFC01 (sample SAMN12384722, study PRJNA508395) | human gut metagenome | isolation source: healthy gut B | host: Homo sapiens | reverse complement strand
AGGACTGTTGGTTTTTTACTCATTATTTTCTCCTTCATTTCCCAAAAATTAATCTTATTTTATGTCCGTTAATATTATAACGATTTTCTTCTTGAAATTCAACTATTATATGATTGTATTTATGGACGTACATTTTTATTCTGAGTATAATATATTCAGATACAATTTTATATAACTAATATGTTGATTCGTCTTTTCTTTACTTGCATATTAGTTTTTACAGATTTGGAGGTGCTTAGTATGCTTCATGAAGTTAGTTTTCATTCCTTTAATGGCCGTGATGAGGTGCAAGGTTGGGTTTATGTACCTGCCTGCAAACCAAAAGGAATTGTACAGGTGATCCATGGCTTTGGTGAACATTCCGTCGTTATTTCCATATGATCGTAAAATTTATGGATGCAGGGTATATCGTTGCTGCAGATGACCATGTTGGACATGGAAAAACTGCAATGTATAACGATACCTGGGGTGACTGGGGTGATGCTGGTTTCCATACGATGATGGAAGATGAACATAAGTTAAAAGAAATCGTCAGCAAAATGTATCCTGATCTTCCTTATTTTATGTTTGGACACAGCATGGGATCTTTTATTACGAGAGATTTTGCTGCAAAAATATGGAGAAGAACTTGCAGGAATCACAATCTGTGGTACAGCTGGTCATTTCCGTGGTGCTACAGAAGCTGAATCTGCCTTATTGGCTGCTGTATGCTGAAGGAAAAGGGAAAGAATCTGACCCTTCCTTTACTGCTGATCTAATGGGCTGGATGTGTGAACGTTGTGGTAATATTTCCATAGGCAATGAATGGATCTGTTCTGATCCTTATGTTCAGCGAGATCATGCAGAAGATCCATTTGATGCATTTACCCGGCCAACTACAAATCAATCTCTGCTTTATTTTGTTCAGATGATGAAAGCGATCACTGGTACCGAATGGGCTGGCAAGATTCCTTCTGATCTTCCGATTTATAATATCGGTGGAGATCAGGATCCTGTTGGTGAATATGGAAAAGGGTATTTATGAAGTTACCAACTGGCTTTGTAGATACTGGACATACAGTAAAAACTCGTGTTTATTCTGGTTACCGCCATGAGATTCATAATTATGATGAAATCAAAGATGATGAGGTGGAAGCTGGTATTATTTCTTTTATGGATTCGATTTTAGATGAATAATATACATACCAAATTGTAAACAAAAACACCACAGGAGATCTTTATTTCCTTCTGTGGTGTTTTTTATTTCAGTTGTACTATTTTAATTGACTTAATAAAATGATGTTCCGATCGTTCCTTCTGGCATCGTGACACCAAAATTATCTGCGATCTGTAACTCCGATCACTGCAAATGTATCTTGATCTTCTAGCCTTCCATTTTCTTTCATAGACTTTTTGAATATGCGATAAATGGTGTGTATTCTCTTGTATGGTCTGTTCCTGTATAAGTTGGATCATTTCCATGATCTGCGGTGATGATCAATAAATCATCTTCTTTTAAAACTTCTAACAGATTTCCTAAACCAACATCAAATTTCTCAATCTCTTTTGCATAGCCGACTGGATTTCTTCGATGTCCCCAAAGTGTATCAAAGTCTACCAGATTGGTAAAACAAAGTCCATGAAAATCTTCTTTGCATATATCCACGGTCTGCTGCATTCCATGCACAGAACTTTCAGAATGATATGCTTTTGTGATTCCTTCTCCACAGAAAATATCATTGATCTTTCCTACTGAAATTACGTCAAATCCTTCATCTTTTAATGCATTTAAGGCAGTTCTTGAAAATGGTTTTAAAGCATAATCCCTTCGATTGCTTGTTCTTACAAATTCGCCTTTTTCTTTCCCACATATGGTCTTGCAATGATTCTTCCGACTTTCCATTCATTTTTTCATCGTAAGCTCTCTTGCGATCTCACAACAGCGATAAAGATTCTTAAGATCAAAAGTTTCTTCATTTCCACAGATCTGCATCACAGAATCGGCAGATGTATATACGATCATTGAACCATTTTTAATCTCTTCTTCACCTAATTCATCCAAAATCTGCGTTCCACTGGCACATTTATTGCCAATAACTTTCTTTCCACATCTTTCTTCTAATTCATGGATCAATTCTGGTGGAAAACCTGTGTCTGTAAAAAAGGTAAGAAATGGTTTCTCGATCTTAAGTCCCATCATCTCCCAGTGACCTGTCATGGTGTCTTTTCCGTTACTAGTTTCTTTTAATCTGGTATAGTAGGCAATTGGATGTTTTTTCTTCTTCCCATTTCTTTTGTTGGATGCAAATTTAACAATCCAAGCTTTTTTAGATTTGGAATATTTAATGTTCCCACGATATCACAAATATGCCCAAAGGTGTCTACATCATGATCTCCAAATCTGGCTGCATCTGGCATTTCTCCGATTCCTAAGGAATCTAAGACAATGACAAAAATTCTTTTATTTCTCCATATCATATGCCCCCTTTTCATCTACTCTCGGAATCTTTTTTTGTACTTGATCTTATTATTTATTATAAACCGATTTACCCATCCTTCTAGTCTTTTTTATTTCTTTAATCTTTTAACGAATTCTACCATTATATAAAAAAAAAAATCCCCGGATATTCAATATCCGAGGGACCCATCATTTAATTAATCAAATTTATTTATAGTTTACGATTTTACCAAAGTCTGGTTTTAATGATGCTCCACCACCTTAGAGATGTGTGTCATCTTATCTCCGAATCCTAAGTTGTTAACAGCTGCTGCTGAATCACCACCACCAATGATTGTTGTAGCATCTTTAAGCTGTGCAAGTTCTTCTGCAACAGCTATTGTTCCTGCTGCAAAATTAGGGAATTCAAACACTCCCATTGGTCCATTCCATACTACAGTCTTGGCATCTTTTAAAGCTTCCTTGTAAAGTTCACATGTCTTAGGTCCAATATCCATACCCATGTCATCATCTTCCTGATGTCCTGCTTCTACAACATGTGAAGGAGAATCATTGCTGAATTCCTTAGCTACAACTGTATCGATAGGAATAAGCATTTTAACGCCCTTTTCTTCAGCCTTCTTCATCATATCCTTAGCATAGTCAAGATAATCATCTTCAACTAATGACTGTCCTACGTTGCCGCCATGAGCCTTCTGGAATGTATATGACATACCACCACCGATAATAAGAGTATCAACCTTATCAAGAAGATTATTGATAACTGAAATCTTAGAAGAAACCTTTGATCCACCAAGAATTGCAACGAAAGGTCTTACAGGATTATTAACTGCATTTCCAAGGAAATCAATTTCCTTCTGCATAAGATATCCAACAACAGCTGTATCAACATACTGTGTAACACCTACATTAGAGCAATGTGCTCTATGAGCTGTACCAAATGCATCATTAACAAATACATCTGCAATAGAAGCTAAATCCTTAGAAAATGCTTCACCATTCTTAGTCTCTTCTGGTCTGAATCTTGTATTTTCAAGAAGAATAACATCTCCATCATTCATTGCAGCAACAGCTGCTCTGGCATTGTCACCAACAACTGTATCATCTGCTGCAAACTTAACTTCCTGACCAAGAAGTTCTGAAAGTCTCTTTGCAACTGGTGCAAGAGAAAATGCAGCATCTGGTCCCCTTTTGGCTTTCCAAGATGTGAACAAAGAATAACCTTTCCTCCATCAGCAATAAGCTTCTTGATTGTTGGAAGAGCAGCTACAAGTCTTGTTTCATCTGTAATTCTGCTTCCATCTAAAGGTACATTAAAATCACATCTGCATAATACTCTTTTGCCCTTTACATTAATGATCATCTATCAATTTTTTGTTTAACATTTTTTAAGCATTTTAATTGTATTTAAGGCATTTATAGATTTTATTTTTCATAAAAAAAATATACAGCTTTCCCAAAAAACCGGAGAATAGTCATACACTGTACCCGGCCCTCTACCGGCCTTTTTAAATTCTAAATCAAATTAAGTTTAATTCAGCGAAGTACTTAATTGTTCTAACCATCTGGCTTGTATATGAGTTCTCATTATCATACCAAGAAACAACCTGAACCACCGTTTTTCATCAACAATAACCATTGTCTGAGTAGCATCGAATAATGAACCAAATCTCATACCAACGATATCGCTAGATACAATCTGCTCTGTAGTTGTAACCGAATGACTCTGTAGCAGCAGCCTTCATAGCAGCATTAACTTCATCAACAGTAACCTTTCCTTCTACAACAGCTGTTAAGGATTGTTGTAGAACCTGTAGGAACTGGAACTCTCTGAGCAGATCCGATTAATTTTCCGTTTAATTCAGGAATAACTAAGCCGATTGCTTTAGCAGCACCTGTTGAGTTAGGAACGATATTAACAGCACCTGCACGAGATCTTCTTAAATCGCCTTTTCTCTGTGGTCCGTCAAGGATCATCTGATCACCTGTGTAAGCATGGATTGTACACATGATACCAGATTCGATCGTAGCAAATCATTTAGAGCCTTTAGCCATAGGAGCTAAGCAGTTTGTTGTACAAGAAGCTGCTGAAATGATTGTATCTTCTGGTTTTTAATGTTTCATGGTTTACATTGTAAACGATTGTTGTCTGTCTGAATGCAAGACGTCCTTTCTCTTCTGGTTCTTCTTCTTCGTCTTCTACTGGCTCTTCACGAATGATAAGTCCAGATAATTTTACCAATGCATTCGCAAATGGGAATAACAGTATCGTCACAGATATGTTAAAGATCGAGTGGAAAATGGAAATCTGTGTACTGGATATATGCTGCATTGCAAGATCTGGGAAGATTCCAAAGAAAATCGTCATGATCACCCCATAAATAGCTGCACCTAATACATTAAAACTTAAATGGATCACAGCTGCTCTTTTTTGCTGTTTTATTTGCACCCGCACTAGATAAGATTGCTGTGATACAAGTACCAATATTCTGCCCTAACGTAATAAAGATCGCTGATCTCCAGTTTACGATTCCTCTCATCGCTAATGTCTGTAAAATACCGACAGATGCAGATGAACTCTGAATGATCGCTGTAACAACAGCGCCGACTAAATACCAAGGATCGGATTTCCTCCCAATACCTGAAATGCTTTGTAGAATACCGGACTATCCTGATATACTGAATGGATGATGACATAGATGATAATCCAATAAATAAAATACCAAATCCGACTGCAATCTCCGCTTTCTGTGTCATCTTCTGCTTTGTTAGAAAATGTAATGATGAAATGCTCCGATTCCTAAAAATAAATGGTGCAAAAAAATCTGGTTTTAACGCTCCCGCCCATTCATTAGCTGATACCAGCCATGCCGTGATCGTTGTACCAACATTGGCTCCCATGATAACACCGGCTGCCTGTGTAAGATTCATGATTCCAGCATTTACAAAACCTACAACCATAACAGTGGTTGCTGATGAACTCTGAATAATTGCTGTAACCAATGCTCCTACCAGAACACCTAAAATACGATTATTTGTTAAATATCCAAGCAGGTCTTTCATCTTATTTCCTGCTGTCTTTTGAAGTCCTGATGCCATGATATCCATTCCATACAGGAACATTCCAAGTCCGCCGATAAACGCAAACAGATTACCGACATGTGTTAGTGTATTCATTTTTTACGATTCCTCCTGTGTTTTTACAGACCCTCTTATTGGATCTCCCACATATATTTCATTTGTCGTTATTCCGACATAAATAATTTTAACAAACCTACTCTTATATTTAAAGAACTTTTTACATAGATTTTATTTTTTTCTTTACCTTTCTGTCATAATGTATATAATAAAAGTATTATATTAACTATTTACAAAGGAGTTTTTATGATTCTTGCAGATTATCATTTACATACCAGTTTTTCTTCCGATTCTGAATCTCCTATGGAAGAAATGATCCGACATGCTGTTTCACTTGGTCTTAAAACTATTTGTTTTACAGAGCATCACGATATTGATTATCCTGTTAATCCTGATGGATTTGATTTCCTTCTAGATCTTCCTTCCTATAAAGAAAAAATATTTAAAATGAAAGAACACTATCAGGATCAGATTGAAATCAATTATGGAGTGGAACTTGGATTAATGCCAACAACCCTAGATCAATGTGCTGCATTCGTCAAGGATGAGCCTTTTGATTTTATCATTGGTTCTACTCATATTGTTGATTTTATGGATCCATATGATGCGATTTATTTTGAAACATATCCTGCCCGTCTGGGACTTGCTCATTATTTTGAAGATATCTTAAAAAAATATTTCTTCTTTTAATCATTATTGTGTCTATGGACATCTTGATTATGCTGCACGTTATATCAAGGATCCTTCTTTTGAATTCCATTATAGAGATTATTCTGATCTTTTTTTAGATGCCATTTTAAGGATGATCATTGAAAATGGCAAAGGTATTGAAGTGAATACTGCTGGACTTAAATACGGAATGAGTGATCCAAATCCTCATCATGAGATCATAAAAGATATATAGAACTTGGTGGTGAAATTATTACGATCGGATCTGATGGCCATTGTCCAAAACATATGGCTTATGATTTTTTATAAATTACCTGATTTTCTGTCTAATCTTGGAATTCGTTATTATACCATCTTTCGAGATAAGAAACCTGAATTCATTAAGTTATGAGTTTCTCTGCATAAAAAGGAACGAGACAATAGGCTCATAATATTCCTATTGTCTCGTTCCTTGATTCTAGCTATATTAGAATCCCCTCATCCACTCTGATTTCAAATGAACATTTCCTTTGATTGCCTCGTCTAACAGATTGATCATTACTTCCTTTATCCTGATTTAATGTTCCTCTTAAATTCACATAATTAGATGCATGATTCGATCTGAAAATACAATCCGGGCAATCCATATATTTTAACATTTCTTTTGTCTCGATCAAAATATCATATGGATTTAACAGTTCAAATTCTCCGCTTCTGATCTTATCTGCTAACAGAAGATCTTCTTCTATCATTAATGTAAGCAATCCTATATAATCTGGCTTCATCTGAGATAAAACAAGTCCTGTATCTTTTGCATGTTCCTTCCATAGCCGTCTTCCACCTAACCCTGATATAGCTGTCACAGATAAACGGATCTTTGCCTGTTTTATCCTACCAGATAAACACTGGTACGCTCTTTTTTCCTCCCATCGGAGAGAACATCAACACATTATTATAACAGAACATTTACACAAGCTCTAGTTTCATTTTTCGCTTTGTTATATCTTTATGTATCTTTAAACGCCCAAATTAGAAATATTACTCTTCTTCACTCTTCTTCAACTTCGAATAATAACTATCCGCAGTATAAAGCGCCGCCACCGGATTATGCCCCAATACACGGTCTTTCGTCACTGCTGTCGTAGTCAGTGCCTCGGAATATTTGTAAAACAGACTGTCATGCCCCACACAAAGTCCGACCACAACATTCAGGTCCGTTTTCGCCTTGTTCAGAAGCTTTGCCTGCAGGATCGGATTACACATATTTACACCGACACCTTCGCAGCATTCCGGGATGCCGACAGATGTCTTCTTCTGTGTTCCGGCTTTACAGGCGACACCATATACCTCAAAGCCATGTCTGCGCAGGATATCTGCCAGGATACGGCTTTCTTTCAACAATCCGACACAGGTTGCGATCCCGATCTTTTTCGCATTAATCTTCTTTGCAAAATCCATGATTTCTTCGACACGGGTATGTTTGCAGTAATTCTCATACTCTACTTCAGCTGCAGCGATTGTTACTTTGCGGTTCTCGTCTTCATTGTAGCATTCCATAGCTTCATTTAGAACTTCTTCATCCATGTGTGTTGTCAGACAGAAATCCGGATAGGTTTTATCCATTTTGTTGCAGTTTTTTACTGCGCAGTCGATACAGGACATGTCTTCTTTTTTTTTCATTTTTTCATTCTCCTTTTGTATACATTGGTATCTACAGAGGCCTGCCACTGGCAGATTTTCTAGATTAAGCTTTACTTTGTAAAATATCCTCTATTTACTTCATAATAACAAATACTTATACTACAGACAATGGTTTTCCGTTTTTATTTTCTTATTTTTTGTAGTTCTTTTCTATGAGAAACGTTCCCCGATTCAGGGTTGATTTGTCAGGAATTGTCGATTCTGATTTTTGAAAAATTATTGAAAATTATCTTTTTAAACTTGAAGATATATAACAGTCTCTCTGATAGACCATCATCTTTGGATTTATACTATCATGTATAGGTTATTTCGTCAATCAAAACATTTATCCACTTCCCTCATTTCAATCCCAGCTCTTTCAATACCTCAGCCGAATACCAGCTTTTTCACACCAAAAAGTTCGTATACAAAAAAAGAATGCCGTAAATACACAAAAACCAGTTCGTAAAATCATACTTTTACGAACTGGTTGTATTTTTGGTCAGTTTTGCAAATTCTTTAGGTTACAATCGATGATGGGGTAAACGAAAAAGCAGTTTTGACATTGCAGAGAACTGCCCCTTCGTTTACACCATTTTCGATTTGACCTAATGAACAAAGTGAGCGTCCGGGTAGCCGCAACCTATGGACTTTCAATTCTTTGTTCCTGTCCATGATTATATATGATTCTCGGTATGAAAGCTACAACATTTTATAAAAAACAGGCAAATGGGCATGACGATAAAACCCCAGAAACTGAGGCTTTTGAAAGTATTAGATGTTGCTCTTTAGCAACGCAGTGGCATTCTCATCTGTGGCTTTCCGAGATGCCCACCACATGCCTTACACACACAAACTTTGATGCCATAAAGATGTTCCAATATTTCAGGCATTTCCATTCACGAAGCTTTGAAAGATACTTCTTACATCCAAGTAAATTTCTGCAAAGGGTGAGCTTCTGGCTTTTAGTACGGGAACATAGCAGTCCGTAGTGCCTGATGCGGACAAAACGCCTTGGTGGTACATGCATGAGAAACCGCCGGACAAACTCTACACCCGAAATAGTCAGTTCCTTCCACTGTCCCTCATTACGGTAATCCTTTACTAAGAATGTAACGGTATCATCATCCATACGGACGATGCGGTGATTGCTGACGGCAATGCGATGAGTATACTTACCAAGGTATTTCATTACTGTTTGAGCACCATTGAATGTCTTTTTACAATGAGGAATCCAGTCCATACCATAACAGGAATCTAAAAGCTCCTTGAACGTATAATGGTTACGAAATTTTTCTGCAGTACCATGAAATACCAGCTTATCCTCTTCCCACAGCCTCTTTAGTTCCTCCAAATATTTTCCGCGGAACACTTTGGAGATGACCCGGATGGGAAGAAAGAAATTTTCACCATTGTCCTTCCACTGGTTGTTGGAAGCCAGTCCTCCCCCCAGCAGGACGGTATGAATGTGGGGATGAAAGTTCATTTCAGAACCCCATGTATGTAAAATGCAGATGTATCCCACCTTTGCGCCGAGATGTTTTGGGTCGGCAGTCAGTTCGCTGATTGTGGAAGAAGCTGCATGGTATAAGGCATCATAAAGAAGTCTCTGGTTGCTGTAAATGACAGGGTTTAAAATATCAGGAACCGTAAAAACCAGATGGAAATAAGGAGCATCAAGGACATCCTCTCTGCGTGCATCCATCCACATTTCTTTCGGAACAGCCTGACACATGGGGCAGCAACGGTTACGGCAGGAATTGTAATGAATCTGTACGAAGCCACAATCCTCACATACACATACATTTGCACCATAGGCACCGGTCTTGCAGTTCATGATGTTATGTGCAATCTTTGCCTGTACAGGGGAAGGTGAATATTGATCAAGGTATGCCGGATAAAAACGATGAAAAATATCCTGTACTGTGGGCTTATCCATTGGCTGTACCATCCTTTCTGTCAAAAGGACTGCGGATGCCCATAATGGATTTGTTGCTGACATGAAGATAAACTTCTGTGGATTTCGGATCGCGGTGTCCAAGCAATGCCTGAATATTCCGCTGTTCCACTCCCTGCTCCATAAGGTGGGTGGCAAAGCTGTGACGGAGGCAGTGAGGAGTAACACCGGATAACCCGGCAGCCGATGCAGAACGTCGGATAACCTGTTCCAGTGTACTTACGGTAAGATACTGCCCTGTAAACTGATTCGGAAACAGAATGCCCTTTTGGTCTGCCTTTCCGGAACCAGTATTCCGTAAGAAGTGCAAGGTTTCTTTCAGACAGAATGGTATAACGGTCCATCCGGTTCTTGGTATCCCGGACATGAATCTGCATGTTTGTGCGGGAAATATCATCATAATGAAGATGAATCACTTCCGAGACACGCATTCCGGAAGAATACATTGTGGCGAACATGGCTTTATATTTCAGGTCATCCGTAGCATCAAGAAGCCGGTCAATTTCATCAGTAGAAAGTACGGTTGGGAGTTTGTGCTCTATTATCATGCGTGGAACAGTGATATCATCCCACAGAACGTGAAGTACATTCCGATAGAAAAAACGGATGGCTGAATTATAAAGGTTGAGGGTGGTCGCTTTCAAACCATCGTCCTTCTGGCAAGAAGAAAGTCCCTGACATCCTGACAGGTAAGCTCTTCCGGGTGCTTTTCCATGTAATTAAGGAAATAAGAAACATAGTTTTTGTAGCAGTTAATGGAACGCTCTTTAAGGTTACGGATTTTTCCAGCTTCCTCAAGCTGTAATAAATATTTTTCGTACATAATAATTCCTCCATGTAAAGTCAGTAATTTCGGGTATCACTGCTTACATGGAGGTGCATTAGCATAATAAAACCGCTTGCTAAAAGAACGGTTAGGTGTTAATCTTTTCATAGGCAGTGGTAATGTCGATCCTGTTTGATTGTTGGTTGTGGTGACTTAACAATACTACTATTAGGACTTGGTTTCCACTGCTTTTTTATTTAGGAAAAGAAAAACTGCGTCACAGCCTTGGCAGGCCATCGCGCAGCGATTTTGTTCAACTACAATTTGTAGAAATCCTCATCGGACATATTGTCGTTCTTGATTTTCCCGGCGGTTTCCATGACAGCTTCCACCAGCGGGCGAATATCCATAACAGAGGTGTCCTCCTGGTGCTGGGTGCTGATAAGAAATGTGGTGATGCGACCCGTATCATAATCATAGGAAACTTGCGCTTTCGCATCCGACAAGACCAGTGCAAACTTTTCATCAGAATTAACTTCTTTGTTTTCCTAATCGTGTTTAATGTATTTAGTGATAGTATCGATTAATTCCTCCATGTTAATTGGCTTGGAAATATGGTCATTCATGCCTGAATCCAGAGATTCCTGAATATCATCTATAAAAGCATTTGCAGACAAAGCTATAATTGGAATCGTAACTGCATCGGACAGCTCTATACCCAAGGCTCGAATGGCTTTTGCTGCTTGGTGTCCATCCATGTTTGGCATCATAATATCCATCAAAATAAGATCGTATGTGCCTCGTGGATGATTTTTAAACAAATCCACAGCTTCTTTTCCGTCTGATGCGCGTGTTACGGTCATACCGGCACCTTCCAGCATTATCGTAGCAAGTTCAGCATTTAGATCATTATCCTCTGCCATAAGAACATGAACACCTGTCAAATCTCTATGTAGATGTTGTTTTTCTTTTGATTGAATAACCTGTTCTGGCAACTCCAGTGGAATCTCCACAGTGAATGTAGTACCTACACCTTTTTTTTGCTCTCAACAGCAATTGAACCGCCCATCATATCTATATGTTTTTTTGTGATAGCCATACCAAGACCGGTTCCCTTATATTGAGTTCTGGCATTAGCATCATCTTCTTGTGAAAACGGATCGAATAATTTTTTCTGGAACTCTTCGCTCATGCCAATACCGTTATCTCGAACAACATAACGAGTTATGATATGTTTCTCATCCGCTCCTGGGTAACTGCTGATATCCAAAGTAATCTTTCCGCCGTCCTTTGTGAATTTCACAGCATTGCCAAGAAGATTCACTAAAACTTCTCGGATACGCGTAACATCCGCAAGGACATATGGGTTCTTTGGGATTTCTCGATGTACTTCAAACTTAAGATCTCGATTATAAAGAAGTCCATTCATAATCGCCTGGACGTTATCTGTCAATTGAGTAATGTCCACTGGCTCGGGCGAAATAGTAACTTTTCCACTTTCAATGCGAGTAAAATCCAGAACGTCATTCAACAAAGAGAGAAGATGATTCGAACTTTTTTGAACTTTCTCCAAGCTATCATGAATATCTGAAACCATGTTCTGGTGAAGCGCAATGTTTGTAAATCCAATAATGGCATTCATCGGCGTTCTGATATCATGGCTAATACTAAGCAAAAACGCAGATTTTGCTTTGTTGGCAGCATCTGCTTCCTCAGCGGCGGTCATCAATAATTGTTTTTGTTTTTGATCTTCTGCCTTGCTTTTCTGGTAAACATTATAGGTATATAGACAAATTAAAAAGCAATACAGCTCCTGCGACTAAACCGCAGATGATGGAAATATGATTCGTCTTTTCAACCATTCCATAAGCTGATTGCATATCCATTTCAATGCAAAATGCGCCAATGATTTCTCCTGTCCCATCATGATTTGCGCTTACAGGATAGCAAGCCGTAAAAATCGGACCCCATGTTGTATCAATGATATCCTGAGAGTACACTTTCTCCCCAGAAATAGCCCTATCAATATACGGAACCATTTCGTCCTCAATATAATCTCCGGGGTGTCTTACATCATCTGCATTCGGATCCAAACCGTCTACCACATAAACGAGTTTTCCTTCTTCATTTTTTGTTTAGCGGTGTAAACATATCGAGTAGAATTCAGTGTTCTGATTTCATTGAAATATGAAGAAATATCCTTATATAATTGATTCTTTTCATCAGATTGATCTTTGATTTGATCAAAATCTTCTTTTCCGATTTTTCCATCCACAAGCTTATGTACTGCATCTGCACTCGCTGTATCACGCGCAATTTCTGTTTCAAGGGCGGTCTTAGTGTAAGAACTTTGCAGAATAAATGTGTACGACGCTATTACAAAAATCATCAAGCCCCGCAATCACAAAGATACTGCCTGTATTCTTCCGCCTAAGGAGTAGTTTTTTCAAATTAATTTCTTCTTTTGTTTTATTCATGCTGCTCATTCACATCCTCTAAATTCCGATTGAACAAAATCGCTGCGCGATGGCCTGCCAAGGCTGTGGCGCAGTTTTATTTTTATTAAAAAGCAGTGGAATTACTTTCCATAATCCGTTATTGTTAAGTTACCACACGAAACAACTGAACTAAGAAAGCTCCACTGCCTATGATAAGAATAACATTTTTCAGTCTCTTCCGCAATCGGAATTATGACGCTAATGCACCTCCGAATAGGTAGATGTAATTATTAACACTACTTATTCTGGAGGTTTTATTATGTATAAAGATATT
>VOFC01005683.1_pt1 | contig 13401 bp, 20 predicted proteins | sample 5384161 | NCBI WGS metagenome assembly VOFC01 (sample SAMN12384722, study PRJNA508395) | human gut metagenome | isolation source: healthy gut B | host: Homo sapiens | reverse complement strand
AGAACAAGGATAGTCTACACAGATGATTCTGTCATATATACATCTGCTGTGTGTATTACTGGAGGCAAAGGAGCGTCCGGTGACGAAGGAAAGGGGCTTCCGGCTATTGTTGAGCAGTATTATTTATTCTTCATCATCAAGTCTGACAGGTGGAGTGGAGTACAGAAAGACCCACTTGGAAAATGGTTGGTACATCTGACACGATCTGTTATAACTTTACACTGATGATACGAGTACCACAACTGAAGCTATATGCGTAACAGGAGAAAAAAGGCAATGATGGCATCGGTATATCATCTTCTGATGTTGAATATGCAAAGAGTTCATCCAGTTATATTGTTCCGACTACAGGCTGGCAAACAACAGCACCTACATGGGAGAATGGAAAATATATTTGGAGTAGAACAAAGGTAGTCTATACTGATAATTCCATCAAATATACATTCATGTGTGTATTACTGGAGGTAAAGGAACGTCTGGTGACGATGGTAAAGGTATTCAGTCAATAATTGAACAATACTATCTCTCTTATTCATCTTCATCTTTAGTAGGTGGAGAGGTGGTGAATTCTTCTCCTACTTGGAAAAATGGTTTAATTTTATCTGGACACACTCAGTTATAACCTATACAGATAATACGAATACCACTACTGAAGCTATATGTGTGACAGGTGGAAAAGGTGAAGACGCTGTAATGTATGTTATTGAATTTTATATCCAAGGTCTTCAAGTTCACAACATAGCTTGTGATATTCATTCTAAACCAGTTGGTGGCAATTTGCTTATTGCTAAATTATACCGCATTAAGGGTAATTCCAAAGAACTGTATTCGGCTGGGAATTGGATTGTTAATCATATATTAAATGGTACAGAGGTTTCAGATATTGATTCTTCAAGCCCTCGGAGTTCAGTTAGTATTAATATAACCAATGTTGGTGACTTTGATAGCATATCTGTAGGGTGGCTGGAGGCTATTCGCCTGATGATCCTGTGATAAGTGCAAGTGGTATTATTGCTAAAGTTATGGCCAATGTTCCGGAGTGGTTAACAGGTTGGGACACCAATAAAGTACAGATAGGTAGCACATATATGATTAGTCCTAAACTATTTACCGGAGTAAATACGGGTACTGCTGAAGAACCAATATTGACAGGTATTGTACAGGGGTGATAAGTGTATTACAATAGATGATGTCGAACGCTCCGGTATTTTTGCTTTGGTTGAAAATGAGATCATATTTGAGCTGGACGCTAAAAATGGAAGTGGTAGTTTGGCTAAAGGGACAACTTCTTGGGATAAATTCGGACAAACTTACCGTAAGACAAGAGATATCATTGTTTGGCGGAGACTATCAGATGAAATGCAGGCAATCTTAGACAAGATTGAGGACCCGAAGAAGAACGGCCTGATGAATATGATCTTAATTTGGAATATGGTACTTATCTTATGGCTCATAATCCGACTTTGAATTTCTTTGTTAATCTACCTGATCCGGCTGAGTGTAAAGGGGTTAATTCTTGATGTTTATGATATGCCCAGGACGAGAGCACTTATATATTGGGCCTAAATTTAGATGCAAGATATCGCCTATACTTAGACGTAATAGTACTGGAGCATATGAGGCGGTAGTTGTTAGTGATCCCGGTCGTAGGAGTTTGGTAGCTCAATTATAGTCAGTGCAGTATAATGATAGCTGGCGGTGGATTGCAGACAGTTCTTTGAAGTAGTAAACAGTAATTAAATATGGGCATAAATGAATTATTAGCTCTAATTGGAGCTATGGGAGGACTGGAAGCGGTCAAGTGGGTAGTGAATTTCTATGTAAATAGGAAAACGAATGCTCGTAAAGAGGATGCTGCTGCCGATGCTGCGGAAAATGAAAATGAACGGAAACAAATAGCTTGGCTGGAAAGATCGTATTGCTCAACGTGATGCTAAGATTGACGGCCTTTATGCAGAGATGAGACAAGAACAAAAAGGCTCACCTTGAAAACCATCCATAAATTCCATGAGTTTGGAATTAAAGCTGAAAGAGGCAGAAATGAAAAGGTGTGATATTAGGGCTGTGCCAATCGCCAGCCACCAAAGTGATTATTAATTAAAGGAGGAAAATAAATGAGTTTACCAAGAGGATTGAGGAACTGTAATCCCGGCAATATCCGCATTAGCAAGGATAAATGGCAGGGATTGAGGGAGAAACAGGAAGATAAATCATTCTTTCAGTTTACGGAAATGAAATGGGGCTACCGTGCGTTAATCCGACGCTCCAAAATTATCGGCATCGACATGGTTGCCAGACGATAGCGGACTTCATTAATCGCTGAGCGCCACCTGTGGAGAACAATACTTCAGGATATATAATTCGAGTATGCAAAGAAATGCAAGTTCCTACCAGTTGTGTACTTGATGTTAATGATAAGTCCACCATGTGCGCTTTTCGCAGCTGCGATCTTTGGTTGAAAAATGCCGTTCCCGCTGTGATGGAGGATATATATAAAGGATGGATTTGCTTATGAAAGTGCTACCGTGATATTAGTATTGGTATTGATTGTTGTTCTACTTTTATCGGTGGAGTAAACGAAAAGGCTGATCAAAACCATATTATGAAACAATCCCTTTCTATGATACTATCCGATATGATACAGTAATACCTCGTGATAGTGTCATTATCCGTTATGAGATTGTGAAATTGCCTGTATTACCAGATACCACTTTAAAGGAATTACCGGACACTACGGGCAAGATAGTGCAGAGGTTATTATTCCTATTACTCAAAAAGTATTATAAGAAAAGGACTTTTGAAGCTTGGGTATCGGGATATTGTCCGTTTTAGACAGTTTCCATATATTCTCAAAGGGATTTTATTTGAAAGAAAAGTAAAACGGAAAAGGTGGGGTATTGGACTACAGGCAGGATATGGATATCCTACAGGTTGGTATGTTGGTGCTGGTGTTACTTTTAACTTGTGGCAATGGTAGAAGAGTAGTACCTTTGTTGTTGTAGAAGTGATACTTATCTTTTTGATAAGTAGGGCCTCGGCAGAATTGCCGGGCTTTTTTGTGTCTTTTCTTCTTTTATCAATAGCCATCTACTTTTGGAAAAAAACAAAGTATATGGCTATTAATGAAAGAGCTACCGTAGAGGTACAGGTAAACGGACAGCAAGCAAAACAGGAACTTCGTGATTTGGAAGGTTATGCCAATTCATTGAAAGGGCGACTGGCAGAAGCATATAAGGCAGGTGACACGAAGCAGATCAAAAAGCTGGAGGCCGAACTGAAGAAAACCAATGCTGAGCTGAAGACAATGCGGACTAATGCAAAGAATATTGATTTTGCAATGCAGAATCTGTCTCTGGCTGGTCCCAAAGAGTTACGTCAACTCTTGAAAGATATCAATGCAAATTGAACTCCGGACACATAAAACGCGGTTCTGCTGAATGGAAATGTATCAGAACGTCTCAAACTGGTTAATGCTGAATTGCGGAAAATTAATGCTGAGGTTCAAGAAACGCAAAGTTGGTTAACCCGTTTAATAATGGATTTTCCAAATGGGGAGGTTTGCTTGCTTCAGGCGCTGCCGCAATAACAGGAGTTTCTTTTGCTCTTTCTAAATTGAGGAATAATCGGGACGACAAAGAAGATTCTGCGGCAAACTTAAAGGCGCTGGACTGGGCTGGATGATAACTCTATCAAAATGGCTGACACGTCAGGCTGAGATATTATCTACTGCGATGGACAAGACGGGTTTGCGGGTAACACAATCCAGTAGAGATATTCTTGAAGCTTACATGTTGGTTGGTTCCAATAAACCCGAATTGTTAAATGATAAGGAAGCTCTGAATGCAGTAACCGTTGAAACTATGCGTTTGTCTGCGGCATCAAAAATGGAATTGGCCAAATCAGTAGAAGCAACTACAACTGCCCTAATCAATATGGTGCTGGCGCTGATCAAGCGGCAAAGATATGTTAATGTATTGGCCGCAGGATCTAAGTTTGGAGCGTCCAATGTAGAACAACAAACAGCTGCCATCTTAAAAGCGGGTACTATTGCTGCTTCATCCAATATCTCATTGGAAGAATTGGTTGGTACTATTGAAATGTTAGGTGAAAAAAGGTATGAAAAATGAGATTGCTGGGACAGGACTCAAAACTTTTTTACCCGTCTTTCTACAGGGGCTATTGATACAAATCCAAAGGTTGTCGGTTTGTCTGTAGCTCTTGAAAATTTAAACAAAAAGGTTGAAGAAGCTGAGAGTCAAACGGTCGGTGGTGGAACTACATTACTAAAAAAACTTTTTGGTGATGAAGGAATGGTAACTGCTATGATTTTGACTCAAAATACAGAGAAAGTAAAAGAATATACGCAGGCTGTTACTGGCACAAGTGTTGCAATGGAGCAGGCTGCCATAAATTCTGATACTGCAAAAGCAAAAAGAGCGCAATACATTAATCAAATTAAAGAAGCTGGTATCATACTGATGGAAAAGCTTAATCCATCGTTGTTGTCTGCCTTGACTGGATGGACGACAAAATTGATAAAGGCTGCGCCGAATTAATTGATTGGCTTCAAAAATATGGTAAAAGTATTGGCTTATGCCATAATTCTTGTTGCATCTTATACAGCAGCAAATAAGTTACAATGGTTTTGGTTGAATAAGGTGAAAGCTGAAACTGGACAATACATTGTAATTCAAAAGTTGAAAGAGTTTTGGGATAAAGCCATTACTGCATCAACATGGTTGTATATAGCAGCGACATCAGCACTAACAGGTAAGACGAGTCAAGCCAAGTTAGCAATGCAAGCATTTTTCATGATTTTAAAATGAATCCATTTGGAGCGATTGCTACGTTGATAGTTGGAGTTGCAGGTGCATTATACTTATTTTACTCGTAGGGCATCAGAAGCGCAGCGTGCACAGGTACTTCTGAATGAAATCCATAAGATGCAGCTGCGAATATTGCAGCAGAAAAACAGAGGTAAAAGCTTTGTATAAAGTGGCCAAGGATGAAACTAAATCTAAAGAAGAGAGGCTGAGGGCTATAAAACAATTAAATGAGATTTCTCCGGAATATCTGGGGGAGCACTGAATCTTGAAACAATTGGAACGGATAATGCGAGAGTAGCTGTAGATAATTATGTGAAAAGTTTGTTGACATTGGCTGAAATAGAATCAGCTAAGTCTCGTTTAACAGATACTGATAAACAATTAGATGAATTACGTCGTAAGCAGAATAAATATTTGGAGGAAAGAGATACATTCTGGGGTGCAGTGAAGACCCTTCCTCGTAATATAGGTAGCATGTTGACTTGGGGAGGGGTTGAAGATGCTGGTGAGAAAACTTAATAATGATATTGAAGAATTGGAAAAGCAAAGGGAACAACTTAAATCGTTTTTGAGGAAAAGATAGAAGCAAAAGGTTGAGATTGATACAGTCACTAATGATGATAAAAAAGAAATGCCCGAAATGTGGAAATTATCCTTGTACTTGTAAAAAAGCCCCAACCGGAAAATAATAAATTGCTCGCAGAAGAAAAAAGATATCAGAACGAATTGAAACAATTAAAAGAGCAATATCTGAGTTCGACACTATGACTCAGAAAGAGTATCAGAATTTCTAACTGATCTTGAATTAAGGCATCTTGACCGTAAATTGATATTGCTGGTTTGGAACCGAGAAAAGGGAGGAAATAGAGAAGCGTGTCCTTGATATACAAATGAAGTTTAAAGAAAAAAAGTGTTTGGCCGAGGATAAAGATGAAAAGAAACAATATCTCAGTAATCAGCAAAAAGCATTTAATGTAGAATTAGCAGAGGAAAGCAGACGATATAAATTAGGCTACATGTCTCGTGAAGAATATTTGCAAAGCATTCTTCAATTACTGACGAAGTATAAGATAGGTGTTCAAAAAATTACAGAAAACGACGACTGGAGAGGAAAAGGAGGCTGTTGATTCCTACATTGAATATGTAATGAAAGTGCTCAAAAGGCGTTTGATCAAACGGAGGAGGAAAGAATAAAACTTGGCAAGATAAGGTGAAAGACAATTGGGCTGAGATTGGAAAATGGTCTGAAATGTCGACAGAACAACAATCATCAATGTTATCTTCATTATTGATTGATATATTTAATTTCCGAGATGGATCAATGAGTGCCTTTGAAACTGTAGAAGAAAAATTTGAAGCTACATTTATGTTTATGTCTGGTATTGCACAAGATTTTGGAGTGTCATTAGGTAAGACGTTAACTGGTGAAGAAGAAGCAATGGGGGAATTTTTGCAGAATCTGATTGTAATGGTACTTGATACAATTGAGAAAATGCTTATTGCATATATTTCTATGACAACTATCCGAATGTTGGAGAGTTGGGTATTTGGGGACTTGCGAAAGCAGCAGAAATAGCTTTGCTTACAGCTGCATTTGAGACGGCTAAATCTGCCATTGGTAATTTCTATACTGGTGGTTTCAATGAGTCCGGGTGAATGGGATAAACCACAAGGCATTGTGCACAGTAATGAGTTCGTTGCAAATCGCTTTGCCGTTGCGAATCCGGAGATTCTTCCGGTTCTGAAATTGATTGATACTGCGCAAAAAGAATAATACAGTTGGTAAGCTTACCAGTCAAGATGTATCCAGTGTACTCCGTAGTGGAGGGCAGAACCAAGCGGCTGCCGTCGAAATTATCCAAACCACTGATCCAGAGATAAAAATGCTGATTGCTGAATGTACTACTGTAATGCAGAGTGTGAAGAAAAAGGTTTGAAAAAACGTATTGTTGCTGGAAACCTATATTACAGGCAAAAAGAGGTATCAATGAAGCAATATTGACTATGACAAATTAATGAAAAACGTAAAAAGAGGATGACTACTTTAATCATATCTAACAAACCAAGATTGTTGCCTTTGATTTAGAGACAACTTTGTGTTTTGAAAATCCGTACTTTACACGGACATCCAATTATTCTCTGAGGTTACTTTGCCCATGCCTGCGAATTATGAGGTATTTGGCCACATACATAGCAAGATGTGAAAAAGAAAAGATTATTCTTCCGCCAAACTAATAATTGATGGGCGAGTATTAATGAATGGAAGTGCTGTTGTGATTGGAGTGGATGATACTTCGGTTACAGTACAATTGATGTCTGGTAATGCTGAATTTAATATTCTGACGAACGATGATATTTATATTGATCAGTTGGATTTAGGAGAGGTCAGCTACCCGCCTTTTCCGCAAGGCTCGGATATCAACTTTCCATTTGAGGACAAGGTTAAAATTTATGGTCCGGTAGATACATGTACTTCAGTTTGGCTTCCAGTTCTGTACAATGATGAAGATTTGTATAATGATATTGTCTTTGATTTTGGTACAAATAAATTCTGTACTACCGGACAGGAGAATCAGGTATTGCGTGCAACCTTATTTGTTGACTGTTATTCGGAAGCTTATCGAGTACTTTTGGCTATAAGGAAGGGAGAATTATTTGAATCAGTGTTGATGCGCAACTTATATATTGTAAGTGCAGTACAGACAAGAAAGATTAGTGGGCATTACCTCATTGACCGTATCGCAGTTTTTGATGAGTTGAAAAGTTCTGTGGCGTCATCACAGTAGTAGATGAACTCACTAAAACGATCAGTTTAGTAGATAACAACACATATTATTCAACGTCAGAATATGAATATATTGATAACGTGCTGAAGGAGTTTGAAACAGATATAGATGATGAGGGGGTGAAGAAAAAGGACGTGACGACTGGGAATGTAGGGTATCAGTTGCCATCAGGCACGGACGATGGATACTGGCGTTTAGATCAGATCTGCAAAAGCGGAGTAAGACAGAATTCTCTACTGCCCAGTTACTTGAGCAGCACTATAATTCGCTTAATGATACTGACAAAAAAATATGCATTGCTTATCTGTTGGTAATCGTTACTATATCAATTATAATGATGGTAGTACTAATAAAATACGAGAGGTAAACCTGCATGCAGACCTTATACGTGATGAAGATAACGAAGATGTGAGCGTAGAATTGAAGATAATGCCGGCAAGATTGTAATATAACATTGGCCTGTACATGAACTATGTGATTATTTGAGAAATAATAAAATGTACACAGTACTAAACGTCTTTCCAAAGCCATTCCATACGAAGTTAGGTAAAGAGGATAAAATTGTTATCTAGATGTTATTGAAGGTAATCAGGAACTCCAGATTTGAAATCATGAAAGAAAAAGATATCAAGTAGAGTTGGCCATCTATACTGGAGGGAACTTCATCCGTGGAGGTGAATTACAAAAGGGCAATTAGCAACCTATCATTATCCTTTCTCATTCACCGATTACAAATAAATTAAAAATTGAATCAAAAAGACTCCCTTCCTGAATATTCTTTGAGTCTTAATGACCTCCGGTTCAGGGTATGGGACATCGTATGCGGTCAATACAGGCTATACATTCCAATGTCCTTATACTATACAGTTTGAAAAAAATGGGATACCTAAACTAAACCTGTATTTACATTATCAATAAACAAACGGTATGTTGCAAAAAGATAAAGAGGCGCAAGCTGACCAGTAAGGAGTTGATTCCGATATTGAAAGGTATATTCTATCGGCTGGATTAAAGTGATCCGGAGAAATGCTTTGTTCTCCTCATGTACGGTCATGTGTTCTCCTTTCAGATATTTGTTTGTTGTTGATACGTCCGGCATGTCGAGCCTGATCACGCAATGACAATACCTTCGGCATTCGCAGACGCGGATGCCGGAGTCTTTGGCGAGTAGAACTGATAACTATTTGGGAAATCTCAGCTCTGTACGTATCTTATTGAAGTAGCTTCGATATATTTCGTACTGGCTTTTACTTCAGATGTGTTTACCTTGGGCCCGAAAAGATAGCAATCATTGTGGTAGCTGAAAATAATTCAGATCGATCATTGACTTTAAAAGTTCATCATTCAGGCCGACTATACTGTCTTTATGGTTTTTGAAATGGAGGATGCCATATATCTTCTGGTTCTTTCAGTTGGATATCCTTTAGTTTGATGTGTTCAAAGTTCAAGTTCGGCTGAATAAAGTGTAGTATATCTTAAAACTGACAAAGAAGTAGGAAATATGATTTTTTTCTTTCAGATATTTCTTCAGTTTATTCAAATCTCTTTTATAAGTATCTCGTTTTTTTTCTTCTTCTTTCAGTGAGACTTATTTTTTTCTATTGGATTACGATCAATATACTGTTTTTCCATTGTACAGGAACAAAATGAAGAAAGTCACATCTCTATAAATTATTCGTGTCCGCTGATGAATCATGGTCAATAAGAATATAATCCAAGAAATCACTAACATATGTTGATCAAATTGGTAGATATAGATGATTTTAGGAATCCTTTTTCTCATTGTATTCGGCAAGTATCTTGATTCTCTTTTTATAGTCCAGAAGCGTGTTTTTCTTTGATTGCTTTAGAGGAACAAAAGCTTTTCCAAATATTTATAGTACAATTTGATAATATCTATAAAAAAGGTGTGTACTGGCGCGAATTACTGGTATCTGCCCGCGGATTCCACCCAGTTCGAAGACAGTTAGTAAGGTTAGTGATGATTTCGGTGGCTCTCTTTTTTACGTTCGGAAACTTTTCCAACCCCATCTAACATATATTTTTACGTTTCATGGTTTGCTCCAGCGGATCATACGCTTTGAAATCGATATACCAGCTTTTTCCGATGTGTAGTTTAGGGAGGGTATAAGTGATGATATCACTAATTGGAGCACCTTTTTCTTGTTGTTGAAGACATTTTTCTACGTTCTTTCAATTTTGAAGACGTAGTTTGGTTTGACATTCTGAAATTTTGTGTCCGGCATTTGTCCGAAACCCTATAAACGATAAATAGCCATAAGTTATTAACTTATAGCTATTTAACTTCTGCACGGGAGGAGGCTCGAACTCCGACACCTGGTTTTGGAGACCAGTGCTCTACCAACTGAGCTACTCCCGTGTTTGCGGCTGCAAAGGTAATGTAAACTTTTAAATATGCAAGAGGGATGAGCGATTATTTTAACGCTCTCTCGTCTTATAACATCTGTAAGTCCTGATACATAATGCGGTAGGCTGCTGCTTTTTTTTTCTAAAGCAAGCGGATAAGCGCGCGAAGAAGAGGGCATCCGATAGAGTCGCATAGGTCTGCCATCAAAAACAAACTCTGTAAAATCTCCCACTTTCGGCTTTTCAAGAGAGAACTGTTTGCATAAAGTTTCCGTTGCTTTTCACCTGTGGTAACTATGGCTTTACATTCCGGTAAGCGACGAAGCATGCCCTCTCGATATCCGTAGGTTCTACAACTTCCAGAAATTTGTCGGATGCATTGTCCTGCAACCGTCGTATGGCGTAGCTGTATCAAATAGGGCAATACCTTTTTCTTGCAGGAAAGGGATAATGCGATCTTTGTCGAAAGCTTTTTGCCGCTTCGTTCAGAAAATGGTTTTTATCATTGAAAAACAGGAGTCCTACAATCCGCCACATATCATTGTTCCAGTTCGGGTAATAAAACTCCATCGACCACCTTTTCTTTTGAGGTGGAAAACTTCCCAGCATCAGCAAACGGGCATTAGCAGGAAAAGAAAGGGTTCTAAAGGGGTGCCGTTCGATTTCCATACTTACTATTTTTTAGGATAAAAAAATGTCTGAAAAGCCCGGAATATGATTCAGACTTCTCAGACGACTCTGTGATTTTCTTATGCAAAAAGTATACGATTATTTCCGGAAGTTACTCTGTTATTTCCAAATTACTCATTTTTTCTGTGATGCGGAAAGGGAAGTCGGATATTCGTACAGGCTGAACCGTGATTCGGTTTGCCTTCCGTATAATTCAGATACTTGCGTAGTCTTCACATCTTCTCCCATGGCGCAGTTGTCGCAGGTACGCGGCTATGGACTTATTCTCTACGATATAGACCTGTCCGAGCTGCTGATTGATTATCGGGCTGTGGCGACGTGTTCCGTCGTGGTCGAAACGAAGGATGCGCTCCGTCTTCGGTCATTCCACCAGATTGAACGTCATGCTCTTGCCAATGGCGGGGGTTTAACGCTGCGGTCTGTGGCAGAAACGGAAGATGATGTATCTTCGGAAGTGGCGGATACAGGATGCAGGATCAAGTGCGGTTTTCGAGCGATGCAGACAGATTGAAGGCATCTTCTTTATTCAGTTTGCCGAAACTGCTTTTCTTCTTGCTGTTCCTGCATGGAACGGCTGTTTGGTGTAAAGACTGCGTTGTTTTCTTCGAAACCTTTACAGAGAATGTATAGTAACAGACAACTCCCAGTTCGTTAAGTACCTGACGTAGGCGAGTGGTATGTCCCCCGACGTGAGGCAGCTACGTTATACACAAGTTGGTTGGTAATCAGCCAGCCTGCCGATAATAATTTGCGAATACCTTCCTTTGCCTCGGAGTAACCTCCAGTGGAGTTTGGAAATGCGTTTGAATAATGAACTGATGGATACCGATGACGGATGCTTTCTCCTTGAAAGTTCGCAGAATTTCTACCAATTCATTGTTGATACGCATTGGCAGGTAAGCTGGCAAAACGCGATCCGAAAGGCGGATACGTTGTAATTCGGCATACTTTTTCTCCTTCCGGGCGTTCCTGATTGGCTTTCCGTTTACGGGCAGCCATACGATAAACGGCTTCCAGAATTGTGTTCGCGTCTTGTTCTGGCTCATAAGGGCATCGCCGCCGGTAATGAGGATGTCACGCAATTGCGTGTCTTCTTCGAAATAGGTCATTAGGCGGCGCAATTTCTTGTCCCATGTTTCTTTAGGACGCAGGGAGTCAAACTCAAAATTGAGTCGTTTACTCTGGAAGTCATACATACGCTGGCATGAAGCACAAAGCCCGCCACAAGCGCGTCCCATGGTGTCGGGAATGAGGATGGCTACTTCCGGATAACGACGGTGAATATTGATGCCCGTCGGGTAGAGCCAAGCCGGCCGCATTGGGTTTCCGGCTTCTACTATGTCTTCACGTTCCCAGGCGCGGATTTGCCCGTAAGTTTCCACCAGTTGTGGGGAGTAGAGGATATAGCTGCGCAGAGATTCATCGTTGTACCCCTGTGCTACCGGAGGATTTAACAAGTGCAGATAGTAAGGCGTAACGAAGTAAAGGCATTCCTTTCTTGCGGGCACGAGATAACAGATACACATGGTTTCAGCAAAGTGATGCCCAGAAACGATTTAGTTCCGTAGGGCTTTTTTGGCAGCCATGGCCAGATGGAGAGCAGAGTCATTCCACCATTCGCTGACAAGACGGTATTTTCTCTTCGTAGCTGATGCCCTCTTCAAAGTGGTAGCGGGAAACAGCGGTACGGTGCTCTATCTTCTGTATCAATGCGTGCAGAATACGCTCTTTATTTTTGGCATGGATCAGTTGTACGTCTTCGTCCAGTCACGCTGGGCCAACGCTCAGTCCACGCTTTGACGCGTTGGGGTGCGGGGGAGTGGGGCAGCAGGATGCTGTAAGCGTTTGAATTGCTGGAAAATATCCAGGAACGTCTGTTTCCACATCTTCTTCCAGGTTTCGGTAAGAAAACGCGTATAGAAGTGACAGGGTAGAAACAATCATTTGTTCATCGGTAGAAAGTTCATGGACTTCCTGGCCGTCATATTCAATCAGAAGTCGAATTTGCCTGACAACTTCACTTTCCGTATCAGCCTGACTGGTAATGAATTCCGAAATACCTTGCTTGAAGCTTTCCGTACCGTCGCTCTGTTCGGCGATGCGTACAATTTCAGGGAAGTTCATTTCGATAAAGTTGCTTCAAACTGGGATAAAAGTGAGTGCAAGCATTTTCTTTTGTTTCATAAGCGGTTGTTTTTTAATGATTAATACTGAAATAGTTGCGAGCTGCGACTGCAAACAATAAACTACGGCTACAAATTACGAGCTACGAGTTACAAATTATAAGCTACAGATAACTCTGATAGCCTGAAGAAGGCTTCCATTATATAAGTCGCCCTACGTAAATAGTATATATTCTCAATAAGCCCTGAAAGGGCGAAATCGAAATGGTGCCTTTATTTCGCCCTTTCCAGGGCTCAGAGACAAAATAATTCAATCCGTAGGGCGTGCCCTACGCTATATAATAAGCCTTTTCAGGCTGCCTGACTTAATGAGCCTAAATCAAGCTATTTGAATTCTCAAAATCTTCTGAATTATGAAATCTTCTGAATAATCAGATTACTTGAACTAATAGGTTTTGAACTATCAACTTATCAGAGTTTTTTAACTTACCCAGTGAATGGTTTTGTCACTGATGGCTTGTAGCCTGTGGCTTAGCAGATAAAGCCCGCTATATCTTACAACAATCTCTTTGCATAAAGTGTTGTTGCTCCTTCGAAAACAAAGTTGCA
>VOFC01003248.1_pt1 | contig 13417 bp, 17 predicted proteins | sample 5384161 | NCBI WGS metagenome assembly VOFC01 (sample SAMN12384722, study PRJNA508395) | human gut metagenome | isolation source: healthy gut B | host: Homo sapiens | reverse complement strand
GGCTGGATCTTCTTAACCTTGCTCATATACGTCAAGACCTGCGTCTTTAGTAATCTTTTCAGCTTCTTCGATATAGAAGCGATACCATAGCTGTTTAATACGGAATTGATCTTGTCAATTCTTCTTTCATAGGACTCGAATAATGCCATAGTTATTTAACCTCCTTCTTTATTCATCGTTTCTAGGATCGATGATCTTAACAGCATCAGCTACACGGCCATACTGTCAAGATTGCTTTTCTCCATGCTGACCAAGATCTTCAAGACCGAGCACCAACTGCAAGTCCACCTCAGAGAATGCGCTCTGAGTTCTTCCATAAACAATCTGTAAGAATAACTCTCTCATAGCTGTGTTAATTGCATCACAGACAAGGTCAGTGTTAAGAGCTTCCATAACTGTAAGTCCTGGTAAAATCTCTGCTGCCATAGCTGCAGAATGTGTCATACCTGAACATCCGATAGTTTCAACTAAAGCTTCCTGAATGATACCTTCCTTAACGTTTAATGTAAGCTTACATGCACCCTGCTGAGGAGCACACCAGCCTACACCATGTGTAAAACCTGAAATATCTTCAACCTTCTTATTCTGTACCCATTTACCTTCTGTTGGCACTGGAGCTGCATCCATGATGAACGCCCTGTGCTACTGGACACATATCTTCAACTTCTTTTGAATAAATCATGTGAAATCTCCTTTCGATTGCATAGTGTTTAGCAGGTCTATAAATGAAAACCGAAACCCATTCGAATACGGACGGCGCTTCATTTCCATCCATTCTTGTGGGATTTTCTCACAAAGTTATTTTGCATTATCAAATGAGAAAAAACATCAATCTAAATTAATTTTTCAAAATATTTATCAATAATTTATTCTTAATTTTGGAGACAATTCGCCCTGCCTTTATTGAACAGAATGACGTTTTTTAAGTTCTGTGGAGTTACCAACTACTGCTCCTTTGCCAACGATGGCGTTACCACGGATGAATGCACAGTGTCTTACCTCTGCTTCCTCGTCAATAATACATGTCCGTTAATATAAGCGGTTGGGAAAACGGTAGCAGATTTTGCAATCCATACATTCTCTCCACGCTTCTCGTATTTGTCTTCTGGCAGACGGTTGCCCAGTTCGATGATAAAGGCACTGATTTTAGGAAGAAGCTCCCAGGGATAGGTAGCACCTTCAAATAAAGGAGCTGCGATAGTCTGTGTCAGATCATATAAATTCTGAATTTGTAATTGTTCCATAATAGTTTGTATCCTTTCTTGTTCATATCAATAATGTAACACTTAATTCCATGGAAGTCCATCCTCTTCGGAATCCGCAAACAGAGATTGTTCATCAGCAAAGGACATACTTTCTTCGGAAGAATCATCAGGTGGAAATTCTACAGGAAAAGCTTCACCTGATGCCTCAACAGGCTGATTGTCTGAAGTCGGTGGTATCGCTGGTTCTTCTGTCCATGGCATGGGTGCAGCAGCATCCTTCTGGTCAGAAGAAGGTCTGGCATCAAAATCAAACTGTATTCGTTCGTCTTCATATTTCAGAACAGCATCGAAGGAATTTCCAGCTTTGGAGACAAAACCTGTTACTTTATCACGGGTTCTTCCTTCTGTAAATAGTTGATGCATGATCTCTTCTGATAAAGGAACCTGGGCTACTGTATGACCGATTCGGAAGCCACACTCACATTCATAATACCACTGCCCTTTCTTCAGTCTGTGTTCTTTACATCTTGGACAGGTAAGAGAGGTTTCCACAGGCTGTGGTCTGTCTGGAAAATCAAATACAATCTGCCCTTCTGTATTCAATTTAAGTGGTGCATCGAACTTTTTACCTGTTTTGGAAGTAAATCCTGTAATGACATCTGTCTTTTTGGTAGCCAGCAGCTGACGCACCTGGCTGTCATTTAGTTTGACACCTCCTATTTTACCAATCATGAATCGACAGCTGTGTTCTGCATCGTCTTTATTATAATTGGCACAGCCATAACCGAAAGGCGTTTTTACAATATCGCCACCGCACAGAGGACACTTTGCATCTTTTAATTTGGGCTGTTCTAGATCATCGAAATCAAATTTTAAGCCGGTTACTTTGCCTTCCGGATCCTTGCTCAGAGCAATTCTGGCATCGAATTTCTTACCAGTCTTGGATTTGAAGCCTCGTATCGTGCCTGTTCTTCCATTGGTCAGAAGCTCCTTGATCTGAGCCTCCGGGATATCTCTTCCTGCCATTTTGCCAATGGAGAATTTGCAACTGTTCTCATCTTCTTTATTATAATTGGCGCAGCCAAAGCCAAAAAGGCGTCTGTACAATTTCGCCTCCGCACAAGGGACAGACAACATCCTTGATTTTCTTGGCTTCTACATTTTCAAAGTCAAATTTAACGGTATGTTTATTGTGTTCATCTGTATCAAGAACAAGGCAGGCGTCAAATTTCTTGCCATTTTTGCTTTTGAATCCACGTATTGTTGAAGTTCTACCATTAAGTAACAGTTCTGTGACCTGGGCAACAGACAGCTCCTTATCGGCTATTTTGCCAATGGCAAAGTGGCAGCTCTCAGGATTAGCCGCATCGAAATTCGTGCAGCCATATCCGAAAGCTTTTATCTCCATAGGAGAACCGCAATCAGGACATTTGACTCCTTCTAATACCTGCGGTTGATTTTCGGAAAAGTCAAAGGAAATGTTGACTTTTCCATCCTCATCCTTTGCAAGACTAATGCAGCCTGGAACTTCTTCTTATTCTTGGCAGTAAATCCTGAGAGGACTTGTGTTCTTCCCTTTGAGAGAAGATCAATCACCTCTTCGTCAGTCAAATCTTTACCTGCGATGCTTCCAATGACGAAACGGCATCCACTGCCATCCTTCTGATAGCGGTCACAGCCGTATCCAAAAGGCGTTGTTACGATATCGCCGCCACAGACAGGGCATTTTGCATTGAGCTTTCTGCGGGCACCTAAGCCTCTGGCACCTTTTCCAGTGAACTGGCTGATCTGTGCTGCTAACTGCTGTGTTAAATCTTTATCACGTATCTGAATAGTTTCGCGGCGAATGAAGTCCTCCAGTTTGGTACGGTAATCCTGCATATCTACAGTACCATTTGTGATGCCGTCCAGACCTTTCTCCCAAGATGCGGTCATCTTGGGGTTTAACAGAGCTGGAACCGTCATGGCAACGACTTCATATACCATCTCGCCGAAGCGTTCAGGGGTAATGACCTGAGTCTTATTATTCAGATTCAGATAACCGATACGTATCAGCTTTTTGATAATCTCAGCACGGGTCGCACTGGTTCCAATACCGGAGCCTTTGATCTGGGCACGCAGTTCCTCATCCTCTATTAATTGTCCGGCGTTTTCCATGGCAAGTATCATGGAACCGGAGGTATATCGCTTTGGGAGGCTTTGTTGCACCTTCCTTGATCTGAAAAGCATTTACCTGAAGATGATCGCCTGTTTTCAGAGTATCTGCCAAAGCCAGCAATTTCCTGGGATCTACTTTTTGGATGCCTGCTCCTCAGCTTTATCAGTATCATTGTTCTCATCTTCTGCATTTTCCAGAGTTTTGCCCATGACTTCAAGGAAACCAAGGCTTTTTAATACCTTTGCCGATGTGAATAGAGATTCTTTATCTATCTGGATGACTAATTTCAGGGTCTGATACTCGGCAGCAGGATAAAATATACTTAAGAAGCGGCGAACTATCAGCTCATATACCTTTTGTTGTAGTGGAGACAATGTGCCAAGCTCCGTTAATTGACCTGTAGGAATAATGGCATAGTGATCTGTAACTTTGCTGTCATCAGTATATTGTGTGTTTGCAAGGTGGGTATATGACTTATTCTGTAAAATTGTCTGTAAATTTCTGTGTTGGTGTGTAATCACGCAATTTATACAGACAGACATGACACGGGAAAAATTAATTCCCATGGCATAGTCTTCAATGGTACGCATAATCCCGGAATTAGCAAGATTATCATAATCCGACATTGGTCTTGAGGCATAATAGAGCTTCCTGTACTGAAAGCGTCATCAAGTTCTATGAATCTGTATTCATTGGAATTCCAGATGCATATTTCCTCAGAGAAACGGCTTAAATGCATCATGATAGTTGATAATGCAGATAAGAATTCAATAAGGTAATCTCTGTCAGAAACAGAATCCATGCTGTTGAGTGTTGGACCATAGAAGCCAAGAAGAGATGCTGTAAGCTCCCTGTCTAATGGATAGGTTGTTCCTGCAAGTGCACCTGCACCAAGAGGACAGTAATTCATTCTTTCATATATATCGTGAAGTCTGCTTCTGTCGCGCTTGAACATTGTTAGTAAAATATCATCTGGAAAACACAATAAGATTAAAGCCCTCTGCTCTTTAGGGAGGAATGAGACAAAGAATCGCTCTGATTCGGACGCTGGCGCTGCAGCCTGATCTTCTGCTTCTTGATGAGCCTTTCAGTGCATTGGATTATCAGACCAGATTACAGGTATCGGAGGATGTACGTGATATTATCAAGACAGAACAAAGACTGCTATTCTGGTGACACATGATATTTCAGAGGCTATTTCCATGGCAGATACTGTCTTTTTGCTGCCGAAAATACCAGGATATGTGAAGAAAGTTTCCTATTGAATTTGAAAAACAGGGAATAGCGCATGAATCTATCCGTCAGTCAAAGCTGTTTCAGGAATATTTTGATTTAATATGGAAGAGCTTCAGAATGAAAACAAGGAAACAAGATGAGGAATTATTGCTTTTATTCAAGGACAGCTTGCCTTTTTGACTTCGCAGAGACAGAGGAAAAAAGCCGTTATATGGAGCCGGATTATACTCTATAGGGTTTCTTGTATTATGGCAGATGGCTTCTGATTTTGAATGGATTGATGATTTTTACTTCAGTTCACCAAGGGCTATTTGAATACTGTTCTTACAGGATTTGCAGGATATGTCACTGTTGCGGCATATCGGTATGACACTGTTGGGAATCTGTTGTCAGCTTTCTACTGATTGTTATCTTTTCGCTGATACTGGCGACCCTGTTCTGGTTCCTGCCTGGCCTGGGGCATACCTTTGAACCGTTTCTGATCGTATTGAACAGTCTGCCAAAATCTGCACTAGCACCGCTTATTATCGTATGGCTGGGAACAGGACCAAAGACAATCATACTCTGTGGAATGTCAGTAGGGATATTCGGATGTATACTGAATCTGTACCAGGTATTTATACAGACAGATCCGGAAAGGTTGAAATTAATAGAAACATTAGGCGGTAATAGATTGCAGGCTTTTTACCAAAGTGGTATTCCCCGAGCCTTCCGACTTTTCTATCTATTGCAAAAACAAATATCGGATTAGCACGGTAGGGGTAATTATTGGTGAATTCCTTTGCAGGAAGACAGGGGCTTGATATCTGATCATCTATGGAGAACAGGTATTCAAGCTGGATCTGCTGATTATGAGCATTGTGATTTTATGTGCGATTGCCATGTTGTTATACTGGCTTTTATCACTATTGGAGCGACGGATTGAACATCGTATGCTGGGAATGTAGATAACTGGTATCTACCACTTCATCCTTTAAAATATAGACTTCTGAGGACTGATTCGTATCTTCGGAAGAATCTCCTGTATATAGGAAATGGCAAAATACAACAACTAATCCTATGATAATTGCTGCCATTCCACAACTGATGTAAGTTATCTTCTGCTGTTTACGCATAGCAGATGCATATAATTCTTTCTGTACTGGTTCTCCCATGACCTTCGACCTCTTTAGCTATGTTGAATTATGAATGTACATTGGTAATAATTACGTATTTATTACACAAATATTAAATTCTAAAGAAATTCTACGTCCGGGAATAAAAAATGTCAATATATGAAAAACGCTGAAAATACAGGAAGAAATGCGTAATCTTTAGGTAAAAACTTCGGATAAAAATCCGAAGTTAAAAGTAATTCATATAGAAGCTTTCGAAGGGACTTGAACCTCGACCTACTGATTACGAATCAGTTGCGCTACCAACTGCGCTACGAAAAGCATGCCGTCGGCAACTCAATTGCCGACTTAGATAGTATATATAATAATTGTGTTTTTTTCAAGAGTTTTTTGAAAAATTGATAAAATAATTATGCATCAGGGCTTATGTGAACAGATACCTGCTGGAATGGAATTTCAATACCGGCTTCATCCAGAGATAATTTGGCTTTTTCAGTCAGACGCCATCTTGTTGGCCAGTACTTCTCAGTAGGACAGAAACATCTTAAGCCAATCACTACTTCACTGCTTCCAAGGGAATCTACACAGACGATAGGTGCAGTTGTATGATCAATATCGGGATCTTCCCTAATAACCTGCTCCAATACCTGCTTCGCCTGCGCAATATTGGAACTGTAAGAGATACCAATATTCAGATCAATAACGCAATGAATTTGCAGTGTAATTGGTCAGGGAATTATTGGCAAGATTGCCATTGGGCAGAACAACAATGCGGTTATCTATTGTCTGTAATTTGGTGTAGAATATACCAATTTCGCATACAGTGCCTTCATTCTTATGGGCGTCTTCTATAATATAGTCTCCTACTCGAAATGGCTTTAGAATCAGAATCAGAACACCACCGGCAAGATTACTCAGACTTCCCTGCAGGGCAAGACCAATAGTAACACCCAGAGAACCAAGCAATGCCATGATACTTGCTGCATCGAATCCAAAACTGTTGGCAATAGCCAGCAAAAGGACAAAGTACAGAGCGCCCTTGCACAAAGCATCCAGAAACTGTATGACACCAGTCTCCGCTCCTGCTCTCTGTAAGGATTTACGCAGAATCTTTCTGATAAAAGATATGATTTTCATACCAATCAGAAAAAAAGACAACGGCTGAGCAGAACACGGATACCAAGAGCCAGTGCTTTGTCTGGCAGATCCTGGAGAAATTTTTCAAATGCATTTAAGTTTTTATTGAGTTCTTTCAGTTCTTCAGAAGTTAGAAGCAGCATGATACAATATCCTTTCCTGTTGTTTAGAATGCATGAATAAATAATCCACTCGAAGCTTAGGCTCGAACCAGGTGGATTTTGGAGGCATCAGAAGACCTGCATCAGCAACTTCAAATAATTCATGGATGGAAGTCGGGTACATGGCAAAGGCTACAGCACAATCTGTATGAACTCTGCGCTCCAACTCTTCCATTCCTCTGATTCCACCTACAAAGTCAATTCGCTTATCAGTCTTAGGATCTGCGATATGTAAAAACCCAGCGAAAGAACCAGGTTCTGTAATAAAGCAACATCCAGACCGTTTACAGGATCTGCTGATGTGTATTCTGGTTTTTATTTCAAGCAGATGCCATTTGTCCTGCAGATACATGGCAACCTGTCCTTTATGTTCAGGTCGGTGACAATGTTCACCAGTCTCCAGCAGCTGATAGACTGATGTGACCTGATTCAGGAATTCAGAAGGAGTAAGACCATTCAGATCCTTGACTACTCTGTTATAATCCATGATCATCAATTCTTCATCTGCAAATAATACAGAAAGGAAATAATTAAATTCTTCTTTACCAGTATAATCAGGATGAGCTGCTCTCATTCGCTGACCTACTTTAACTGCGGAGGCACAGCGATGATGACCATCCGCAATATAGATCTGATCTATTTGGGCAAAAGGTATCAAATTGCACTGATATCGGTATCTTCATGAACACACCATACTCTATGGGTGATTCCATCCCTCGGAAGTGAAATCATAAAAGAGCATCATTATGTTTGGTGCTGGGTAATGATTTCATTTAATACAGGATTGGCTCTGTATGCAAGAAAAGATAGGTCCTGTTTGAGCCTGACAGGTCTCCACGTGTCGAATTCTGTCCAGTTCTCTTCTCTTGTATTCTCGTGTTTTTGATAACCTGGTTCAGATAGTCATCTATACTGGCACAGGCTACAATACCAGACTGAACGCGACCATTCATGGTAAGCTCATAAAGATAATAGACAGGCTTATCCTCCTGAACGAAATTACCATCGTTTATCATCTGCCAAAGCAGATCGTGAGCCTTCTGATATACTTTAGGGTCATAGGTATCTACAGAATCATCAAACTGCGTTTCTGCCCTGTCTATATTCAGAAAAAGATAATGGATGGTCTCTTTACTGCCTGTTTAGCTTCTGCTCTGTTGTACATCATAAGGAAGTGCTGCTATTTCTGATTCCAAGCCTTCTTTGGGTCTATACCCTTGAAATGGTCTGATCTGTGCCATGCTGATAACCTCTGATTTTATAATAAGAACATTGTATCAGATAAAGTCTTTTTGACAACTCAAGCACAGGTGTTAGAATCTTCATAGTGACGCTCTATATGGGCATTCAAGGAAAGGTGTGACTGACTGATATGACCTTGAAAAAGACAAAAAGAAAATTATTAAGATCAATTAATGAATATGCAGAACGTAAATTAAATGATCCCGATAAGAAGATGCGGGTATCTTCCCAGTTAGATCGTTTGAAGCCTATTATGCTAAAAATCGCAGAGGAACAGAATACGACAGTTGAGGATATCTTTGTGAGATATATGGATCTGGCAACATCATCCAACAATGCCAAGTTCTTGAATACCGTCGGAAATATGACCCAGAATGAAAGCGGTCAGATTTTACAAATTTGAATATTTAAACAATATAAAAAAGGATGCATATTCTGCATCCTTTTTTATACAGTTAAAATCCCCTTTTGATTTCAATTCCTTTTTACACAAACTCAGGGAAAAAATTCCCCTTTTACATACCTTTTACACAATTTTTGAATTCCCCTTATGAATTCTTCTGTTGAAGCGCCAAGATGTGGTAATGCTACTACATTCTTGAAGCCTGCGATCTTTGGATTTGGGAAGTCTGTCATGTACTTTGCTACCTTGCCCGACTCAATGGCAGCCTTAATGTCATCCTCATTTACAAGGACATCTCTCGCAAAGTTAAGGATCTTAACTCCGTCCTTCATAAGGGCAAATGCGCCTGCATTGATCATTCCCTTTGTGCTGTCAAGGGCAGGTACATGAACTGTGATATAATCACACTCTTTGTATATATCTTCAACATTTGTAATATGCTTAACGTACTTTGAAAGTCCCCATGCTGCGTCTACCGAAACATATGGATCGTATCCGTATACTTCCATGCCAAGCCTTACTGCGATATTCGCAACCTTGGCACCGATAGCTCCGAGACCGATAACACCAAGCTTCTTGCCTGCGATCTCATTTCCTGCATAGTTCTTCTTCTGCTTCTCTACCTTCTTGGCAATGTCAGGATCTGCAGCGTTCTCCATAACCCAGTTGTAACCGCCTACAAGATCTCTTGAAGCCATAAGGAGTGCCGCAACAACAAGCTCCTTAACACCATTTGCATTTGCACCCGGAGTATTGAATACAACAATACCCTTCTCGGCACACTTATCAAGTGGGATATTGTTGACACCTGCACCTGCTCTTGCTACCGCAAGGAGCTTATCTGAAAGCTCAAGGTCATGCATTGAAGCAGATCTTACAAGAACTGCGTCTGCGTCAGCATAGTTATCCGTAATTTCATATGTATCCGGTAATAATTCCATACCGCAGGCTGCGATAGGGTTTAAACAATTTACTTTAACTGCCATATTACTTATTCTCCTCTTCAAACTTCTTCATGAACTCAACCAGCTTCTCTACACCCTCCATAGGCATTGCATTGTAGATAGAAGCTCTCATACCACCTACAGTTCTGTGTCCCTTAAGATTTACAAAGCCTGCAGCGGTTGCTTCCTTAACGAACTTGGCGTCAAGATCTGCATCTCCTGTTACGAAAGGTACATTCATAAGTGAACGGTCTTCCTTAACTACAGTTCCCTTAAAGAGCTCTGAGCTGTCAAGGAAATCATAAAGTATAGCAGCCTTCTTCTCGTTACGTTCCTTCATTGCCTCAAGTCCGCCTAATGACTTAACCCACTTGAATACCTTGCCACAGATATAGATACCGTAGCATGGAGGTGTGTTGTAAAGTGAATCATTGTCTGCCTGAGTCTTATACTTTAACATGGTTGGTGTAAATGGCATTACGTCATCTCTGATAAGGTCTTCGCGGATGATGGCAACAACCACACCTGCAGGACCTACGTTCTTCTGTACACCGAAGTAGATCATACCGTAATCCTCAACATTTACAGGCTGTGAAAGAATATCTGAGCTCATGTCTGCCACAAGAATCTTACCCTTTGTATTAGGCAGCTTGTGATATGTTGTACCGTATATTGTATTATTATGACAAATGTATACATAATCAGCGTCCTCATCAATAGGAAGATCTGAGCAATCAGGAATGTATGAGAAGGTCTTGTCTGCAGATGAAGCAACTGCATTTGCCTTTCCGTACTTCTTAGCTTCCTCATATGCCTTCTTAGCCCACTGACCTGTGATAATGTAGTCAGCCACACCATTCTTCATAAGGTTCATTGGTACTGCTGCGAACTGCTGTGAAGCACCGCCCTGTAAGAACAACACCTTATAGTTGTCCGGAATGTTCATAAGGTCACGAAGATCAGCCTCAGCTTCTTTGATGATATTATCAAATGCCTTTGATCTGTGGCTCATTTCCATAACACTCATACCAGTTCCCTGATAGTCAAGCATTTCTGCTGCTGCTTCCTTAAGCACTGCCTCAGGTAACATTGATGGACCTGCTGAAAAATTATAAACTCTTGCCATTTTTTCTCTCCTCTTTTCCTAGAATAACGATCCCCGGGGAACCCCGCCCCGGAAATCTGATCAGTTTTTGAAACTTAGTTACTGTTTTACTATAAATTTACATTTTTTTCAACTTATAAATGAATTTATCTGACTTTTTTCAACAAATAGTATAGAAAAATCTGATTAATTGTATGTAAATATAATTCCGATTATTCATTACTCAATATCTGATGAATCAAAGCATGTATCTATAGCAGCTCCCGGAGCAACCATAGGCCATACCTTGTCATCCTCATGGATCTGGGCGTCGATAACCACCGGTCTTCCTGCTGAAAGTGCAGTCTTCATGGCAGCTTCAAACTACTCTACGGTTGTTGCCTTTATGCCAATTGCACCAAGACCTTCCGCAACCTTAACGAAATCCACGCCATCATTAAGCACTGTATTCAGTATCTGTGGTCATAGAAAAGCGTCTGCCACTGTCTTACCATACCGAGCACATGGTTGTTAAGTACCACCTGGATGATCGGAACATTGTATCTTGCCGCTGTGGCAATCTCGTTCATGTTCATTCTGAAGCATCCGTCTCCGGCAATATTTATAACCACCTTGTCAGGTCTTCCGTACTTGGCACCGATACATGCACCGACACCGTATCCCATGGTTCCCCAGACCACCGGAGGTAAGTAATGTTCTTGGCTCACTGAATACATAGTTCTGAGCTGCCCACATCTGGTGCTGTCCTACGTCAGTAGTGATTATAGCCTTGCCCTCTGTAAGCTCATATATCTTTCTTATGGCAACAGGTCCTGTTAGAACATCCATGTTGTATGGATCAGGATATTTCTCCTTAAGTGCCTCTATCTCTGCCATCCAGTTCTTATTTGACTGGGCTGCAAGTCTTGCATTAAGGATTTTCAGGATCTCTCTGGCATCGCCTATGATACTGGCATTTGTAGGTATATTCTTGTCTATCTCCGCTGCATCGATATCAATGTGGATGATCTTGGCATTTGGAACAAACTTAGCTGCATTTCCCACAACTCTGTCAGAAAATCTCGCACCGATAACAATAAGAAGATCTGCTCTGTTGACACCAAGGTTTGAAGCCTTTGTACCGTGCATACCAAGCATACCCGTATATCTCTCTGAATTGCCGTTAAATGCACCCTTGCCCATAAGTGTATCGCATACTGGAGCGTCAACCTTCTCTACAAATTCAGCAAGCTCCTCTGAAGCACCTGAAAGAGTAACACCACCACCCACAAGGATGTATGGTCTTCTTGAAACCTTGATCATCTCAAGAACCTTCTCAACGCTCTCGGACTTAATGGTATCTGTAACAGGAGATATCTCCTCAGGAACAACCGGCTCATAATCCGTCTCTGCAGCCGTAACATCCTTTGTTATATCCACAAGCACCGGACCCGGTCTGCCTGACTTGGCAATCTTAAATGCTCTTCTTATGGTTGGAGCAAGCTCTTCAACTGACTTAACAATGAAGCTGTGCTTTGTGATAGGCATTACAACACCGGCGATGTCTATCTCCTGGAAGCTGTCCTTACCTAACATGTTCACACCAACATTTGCAGTGATGGCTACGATAGGAATTGAATCCATATAAGCTGTAGCAATACCTGTTACAAGGTTTGTGGCACCGGGACCAGATGTGGCCATACATACGCCAACCTTACCTGTTGCTCTTGCATATCCGTCTGGCATGGGCTGCACCCTGCTCGTGGGATGTAAGGACATGATTTATCTCATCCTGATGTTTGTACAGTGCGTCATACACGTTAAGGATGGTTCCTCCCGGATAACCAAATACCGTATCAACACCCTGCTCTTTTTAAACACTCTATTACAATCTCAGAACCTGTTAATTTTGACATGTTAATTTCCTTTCTACTACTTTTATCCTGATAAATACTACTTTGTAGGAACCTCAAGAACGGCACCTCTGTTACCTGATGTAACCATGCTTGCGTATCTTGCAAGGTAACCTGTTGTAACCTTAGGCTGTCTTGGTTTCCATGCTGCACGTCTTGCCTCAAGAACCTCATCAGGAACATCAAGAGTAAGTGTAGTATTGTTTATATCTATCTTAATGATATCTCCCTCTTCTACAAGAGCTATAGGTCCGCCTACGGCAGCCTCAGGGCTTACATGTCCGATGGATGCACCACGGCTGGCCCCTGAGAAACGTCCATCTGTTATAAGTGCAACTGACGAACCAAGTCCCATACCTGCGATAGCTGATGTTGGGTTAAGCATTTCTCTCATACCAGGGCCACCCTTTGGTCCCTCATATCTTATAACTACCACGTCACCAGGAACGATCTTGCCGCCCTTGATGGCTGCGATAGCATCTTCTTCACATTCAAATACTCTTGCTGGTCCCTCATGTACAAGCATTTCATCAACTACTGCTGAACGCTTGACAACTGAACCATCTGGTGCAAGATTTCCCTTAAGTACTGCAAGTCCGCCAGTCTTACTATATGGATTATCAAGCGGTCTGATAACCTCAGGATTTCTGTTTACATGACCTTCTACAGCCTCGCCGATGGTCTTTCCTGTAACTGTCATGCAATCCTCATGTATAAGTCCTGCCTCTTTAAGCTCATTTATAACTGCGTATACACCGCCTGCCTCATAGAGGTCTTCCATATATGTAGGGCCTGCAGGTGCAAGGTGGCAGATGTTAG
>VOFC01004301.1_pt1 | contig 13433 bp, 16 predicted proteins | sample 5384161 | NCBI WGS metagenome assembly VOFC01 (sample SAMN12384722, study PRJNA508395) | human gut metagenome | isolation source: healthy gut B | host: Homo sapiens | reverse complement strand
GCGATACTATCTAATATAGACAGAGGGAGCCAAATGATGAGTGCCTAAAATGTATGAAGCCTTGGGCAAATCTTTACCGGAAACTTTCCATAGCAACTGAGCCTTGGCGCTCAGAACCACGATGCAAAATAGCGTCATTAAAGTTGCAATTCTTTTCATGTCGTATCCCTTTTAATTGTTTGTTCCTTTCACTTCTCGATACTCCAAAATATCTCCCGGTTGGCAATCCAATATCCGACAGATTGCTTCCAAAGTTGAAAAACGGATGGCTTTTGCCTTACCGGTTTTCAATATTGAGAGATTGACCGGCGTAATGCCAACTTAATCAGGCAGTTCGCCCAATGACATTTTTCGGCGAGCCATCATGACGTCAAGGTTCACTACAATCATGTTTAAAATCGTTGAGTATTTATTTCTATTCGATATGCAAATAAAGTCGTTTTCTATGAATATACAAAACAAATTACTGAAAAGCGATAAGAACTTGTTCTAAAACACGTGTTTAAGGCATACCCCGTGTTTATTTTAAAAATACGCATCAGGGCATGCAGCGTTCAAATATTGTAGTAACTTTGCCTAAAATCAAAAAAGAATAGCACAATGGTGAAAAAAATAATGACGTGCCTGCTCTTTGCAGTTTTCGGACTGCAAGGTGGGGCACAAACCGTAGACCAGATGCTTCAGTCCGAAAATACTTTTTAGACAATATCAAACGAAAGGTTACGCGCCGGCTTCAGCCATAGGTATCGATTCTTTAAGAACCGAAATTTCATTACACGAAATACGCATCTATGCCAACGAGGCCTTTTTGCTCACAATCATTTACTCCCGAAAAAGTAAAGCAAATTTATGCGGAGTTACAGCGCGTGTTGCCCGCACCCTATAATGCCTATCGCATTACTGTGGTCAATAAAAAAGGCATATCCATTGAAGAACTTGTGCCCAATATCTTACGCACCGACATCGGAGATGCTTCGCGACTTTGGGGCGATATACGCTACAATGGTACACCTTGGGTACAAAATATGTCGAAGCCTTATCGCATCACCAACGGACTTCAACACCGACATCTATTTATATGGGCCAGTCATGGTCGTTACTTTGCAGGCGATGTGTGGAAATGGCAGCGGCCTTACCTTTTTGCAACTACTGAAGACCTGCTTACTCAATCCATTGTGTATCCATTTCTGATGCCGATGCTCGAAAATGCCGGAGCCATAGTTTGCAGTCCGCGCGAGCGCGATTATCAGACAAACGAAGCAGTGGTCGACAACGACATGCCACAGCGTATGGGACAGTATGTCGAAGTGTCGCAATCCGGAGCAACGTGGACGGCGTCAGCCGATTCTGTCGGTTTCTTGCCCCCAACCCACTTGTTGGCCGATTCGGTGATGCCTTTTCGTAGCGGAACGTATCGCATGGTGCAAACCACTTCTCGCCGTTCGCGGCTTGCCACTGCCACCTGGACCCCTAACATTCCGCAATCAGGACGTTATGCCGTTTATGTAAGTTATGCTTCGCGTCCGAACAGTGTGCCCGATGCTCATTACACCGTGTTTCACAAAGGGGGACGCACCTCATTCACCGTTAATCAGCAAATGGGGGGAAGTACTTGGCTGTATTTGGGTACATTCGAATTTGAAGCCGGCAGTTCAACCCAAGGACGTGTGGTGCTGACTAATCATAGCAACTATCGCGGTGTAGTAACAGCCGACGGTGTACGCTTTGGTGGAGGTATGGCACAGACCGTGCGCGAACATTCGGGTACATCGGGTGTTCCGCGTTACCTTGAGGCAGCCCGCTACTATGCCCAATGGGCAGGCCTTCCCGACACCCTGTTCAACACCTCCGTCGGAATGAACGATTATGCCGACGATTTGCGCGTGCGCAGCAACATGCTGAATTACTTGGCCGGTGGCAGTGTGTATGTACCGAATAAGCCCGGAATGCGCATACCCTTTGAATTGGCATTGGCGCTGCATAGCGATGCCGGTTTCCATTCAGACCACAGCATTTTCGGTTCGTTGAGCATCTGTACAACCCAAGATGCCGAAGGCAATGCTTTTATGGCTCAGGGATTGTCGCGGCGCGCATCGCTCGACTTTTCCTCGCAGTTGATTAACAATCTCACAGCCGATTTGTCGGCTGTTTTCCAAACCCAATGGGTACGTCGCGAAAACTGGGACAGAAATTATGCCGAAACACGTATGCCAGCTGTACCCTCAGCTATACTCGAAATGTTTTCGCACCAGAATTTCACAGACATGAAGTATGGGCACGACCCGGTGTTTAAGTTCACCCTGGCCCGTTCGGTGTATAAAACCATTTTGCAGTTCGTGAATTTTGAACACGGCATCAAAACCTACACCGTGCAGCCATTGCCGGTACACCATTTTGCTGCTCAACTTTCGGCCGACGGAAAAAAAGTGCGCCTAAGCTGGAAGCCTCGCACCGATGCTTTGGAACCCACCGCCGAACCGATGGAGTACATTGTTTATACAAAAACGGGCAATGACGATTTTGACAATGGCACCTCGGTGGGCAATGTCACAGCCTGTGATGTAAACCATTAGTCCGAACAAAGTATATGCCTTCAAGGTAACCGCCGTGAATGCCGGTGGTGAGAGCTTTCCCTCAGAAACTTTGTCGGCCTACTATTCGCCAACCGCAAAGAAACATGTGCTGATAGTCAACGGATTTAACCGTTTGAGCGGTCCGGCATGGGTCGAAACTCCCGACTCATTGGGTTTTGATTTGCAAAAGGATATGGGTGTGCCTTATATGTCGACAACCGCTTTTTCGGGCAGACAGCGCAATTTTATTCCATCGGCTGCCGGACTTGAAGGAGAAGTGTCGCTCGGTTATTCAGTCGGAACTGATTGGTAAAAACATAGCAGGAAATACATTCAATTATCCTTGCGCTCATGGACTTTCCATTGCAGCATCCGGAGGCGAATATTCCTATTCGTCGGTGGGCAGTGATGCCTTTGCTACACCGGGATTTTCAACCAATAATTATGATGTGATCGACTACATAGCCGGTTTGCAGGTTCGCCGTCCCTATAATTTCAGGTCCTATCCTACGTTTTCACCGCAGATTCGCGAAAAAATATCCCGTTATTTGGATAATGGCGGTGCATTGCTGGTGAGTGGCAGTTTTATAGGCTCAGACAACGCGCACGACCAAGCTGAACGCCAATTCATCGAGGAAGTGTTGAAGTTTAAATACGATGGTACAGCCAAAGCCGACCCGAGTGCGCAGGTAACAGGACTGAACATGCGCTTTGATATTTACCGTCAGTCCACTCCGGAACATTACGGAGCCTCATCGCCCGATGCCCTGCTTCCGGCTTCGAAGCAAGCATTCAGCGCATTTGCATATAATGGAGGACAAGGAGCCGGGGTAGCTTACAAAGGCCGTAACTACCGCGTGATTTCCATGGGTTTCCCTTTTGAATGTATTAAGGATATGGCAGTGCGTCATACAGCAATGAAGGCCATGTTGCATTTTTTGACTGATGACGCTAATTGATAGTAAACGCTTGTAATTTGTTCGAAAAGTACAAATTACAGGCGTTTTTTCTACAAAAGTGGCAAGAGTGAAATATAAGTTCTACATTTGTCATCGAGCAGATGTTGCACATGAAAGCATCGTTTTTGCATTCACCTTTGAAATTCATTTTTCGTGTAATTAAAATATTGATACTATGGAAAATGCAAATGTACTATTTGGGTTAGTGCCGTTTGCCTCAGTTTTGGCACTGCTGTTTGCGTGGTATTTCTACGCACAGTTAAAGAAAACCTCTGAAGGAACTCCTCGGATGGTGTATATTGCAGATGCCGTACGCAAAGGAGCAATGTCTTATCTTCGACAACAATATAAGGGTCGTTGCATTGTTTTTTCGATGGGACTTTATGGTATAAGGGGTGACAGGTTTGATTTTCGTGTAGGCGGTGTGTCGGGTTTGCTTATTGGCAGACTGAGCACGGGCTTTGTACTTGCAGTGTTCATGGCCAATGTCGGCGGCGCATGGGACAATGCCAAAAAATACGTTGAAGAGGGTAACTTCGGCGGCAAGGGCTCAGAAGTTCACAAAGCTACCGTGGTGGGCGATACCGTTGGCGATCCATTTAAGGACACCGCCGGACCGAGTTTGAATATTCTGATAAAGTTGATGAGTATGGTAAGCATCGTCATGGCGGGTTTAACCGTAAGCTGGAGTCTGCTTTAATGAATTGGCAAACAGCATACTACACACCTTTCTGCTACTGTTATTGAATAACCGCATTTGGCACATCTTTTGCAGTGTATATATTGAGTAATAAAGACCCTTTCTTGAAGGTTCACTCAAAACATATAAATATTGAGAACAATGGAAAAATTCAAAGATGTGATAGCCGGAAATACCCCCGTGCTTGTTGATTTTTATGCCACTTGGTGTCAGCCATGCCGTGCCATGCACCCCGTGCTTGAAGAAGTAAAAAGACCTTGGGCGATAAGATTCGCATTATCAAGATTGATATCGACCGGTATCAAGCTGTGGCCGAGGAATACCGCATTCAGTCAGTACCGACGCTGCTGCTTTTCAGAAATGGCGAAATGCTTTGGCGACAAAGCGGCATGATGAGCAAGCCCGATTTGCTTGCTACACTCGATCCTTTTTTGTCGAGTATTTGAACAGACCAAAACGACCTAATGAGAACTCGCTGTTGAGCATCCTGTGCTTAACAGCGAGTTTGTTTTTTAGGGTAAAGGGAACATAGACCAGCGTACGACATTTTTTTGTGTTTTCTGTGTAATATTTGTAGTTTTTTTTTGCGTTGCATTCAGTTTCCATTATCTTTGCTTGTGCGAACTCACGCTGTCACCAAATTGGGATGCAGATTTGTGAGAACGTTGATGACTCAAATCAAAATAACAATCCTTATTTCTACAGAATCATGAATAAGATAATCCGTAAAGACCAATTTTCAGAGCGGGTGTTCCGCCTGGTTGTTGAAGCGCCTTTAATAGCCCGTTCGCGCAAGGCAGGCCATTTTGTGATTGTGCGCGTTGGTGAACACGGTGAACGTATGCCTCTTACCATAGCTGAGGCCGACCCGAAAGAAGGAACCATTTCGCTTGTGGTGCAAAAGGTGGGCGTTTCGTCAACCAAATTGTGTCATTTAGAAGTGGGCGATTACATTTCGGACGTGGTAGGTCCGTTGGGAAAGGCTACACATATCGAAAACTTCGGTACAGTAGTTTGTGCCGGTGGTGGTGTAGGTGTGGCTCCGATGTTGCCCATTGTTCAAGCTTTGAAGGCAGCCGGTAACAGAGTGATTACCGTGTTGGCGGGCAGAACAAAGGATTTGATTATTCTTGAAGAAGAAATGCGTGCTTCGAGCGACGAGGTTATTATCATGACCGACGACGGAAGCTACGGACAGAAGGGTTTGGTTACCGAAGGCATTGAAAGTGTTATTCAGCGCGAAAAGGTGGATAAATGCTTTGCCATTGGTCCGGCTATCATGATGAAGTTCGTTTGCTTGCTTACGAAGAAGTATGAAATTCCGACAGACGTTTCGCTGAACACCATCATGGTCGACGGAACGGGTATGTGCGGTGCTTGCCGTATTACTGTAGGCGGACAGACGAAGTTCGTTTGCGTTGACGGACCGGAGTTCGATGGACACCAGGTAGATTTCGACGAGATGCTGAAGCGTATGGCGGCTTTCAAGCCCGAAGAAGTGGCAGCCGACGAGGAAGTGAAAAAGCATCCCGAATTGCTTGAAGTGCCAGAGTGTACGAACCACGGCGAATGCAATGGAAAGGCTGAAAATGAACCTTGCGATTCAGCAGATTGTGAATGCATGGCTGTTGCCGAGGACGATGACAAGAGTCGCGATGCAGTCTGGCGCAAAGAGCTGAGAAGCAGCATGAAGCCTAAGGAACGTCTGGCCATTGAGCGTTGCCAAATGCCGGAACTCGAACCGCAGTACCGTGCGCGTAAATTGAAAGAAGAAGTTAACCAAGGACTCACTGCCGAAATGGCGCAACGTGAGGCACATCGCTGTTTAGACTGTGCCAACCCCGGCTGTGTCGAAGGTTGTCCGGTCGGAATTGATATTCCCCGATTCATCAAACATATAGAAAAGGGCGAATTCATGCAGGCTGCACATACGCTCAAGGAAACCAGTGCATTGCCGGCTGTGTGCGGACGTGTTTGTCCTCAGGAAAAACAGTGCGAAAGCCGTTGTATCCATCACAAAATGAATTCAAAGCCCGTTGCCATCGGTTATCTGGAGCGTTTCGCAGCCGACTACGAACGTCAGCAACTTACGGCTAAGGGCGATGCTGCTGTGGCACATCATACAGAAACTTCGGAAAACAAGCAAAAAATTGCCGTAGTTGGTAGTGGCCCTGCCGGTCTTTCTTTTGCAGGCGAAATGACGAAGCGCGGCTATGCAGTCACAGTGTTCGAAGCCTTGCACGAAATTGGCGGTGTGCTGAAATATGGTATTCCCGAGTTCCGTTTGCCTAATGAAATTGTTGATTTCGAAATCAACAACTTGCGTGCAGCTGGTGTCGAATTTGTAAAGGATTGTATCATTGGTAAAACAGAAAGCGTTGAGGATTTGTTCCAAAAGCAGGGTTTTGCCGGTGTGTTCGTAGGCTCAGGAGCCGGTTTGCCTAACTTTATGGGCATTCCGGGTGAAAATGCAACGGGTGTGATGTCAAGTAATGAGTACCTGACACGTGTGAACCTGATGGATGCTTCGAACCCCGAAAGCGATACGCCGGTTCCTTTTGCCAAACATGTGGCTGTGGTCGGTGGTGGTAACACTGCCATGGACTCAGTTCGTACGGCTTTGCGATTGGGTGCCGAAACTGCTACGATTATTTACAGACGTTCGGAAGAAGAAATGCCGGCACGTGTAGAGGAAGTGCATCATGCTAAACAAGAGGGCGTGAAATTCCTTACCCTGCATAATCCGCTGAGATACGAGGCTGACGAAAAGGGCCATGTGAGCAAGGTTGTTCTGCAGCAAATGGAACTGGGCGAACCTCGATGCCAGCGGACGTCGTCGCCCTGTACCCATTGAAGGAGCAACAGTTACAATGGATGTAGACTTGGTTATTGTAAGTATTGGCGTTTCGCCCAACCCGATTTTGCCCAATTCTGTAAAAAGGCTTAGATTTAGGCAAGAAGGGTACAATCGCTGTGGATGAACATTTGCGGTCTTCAATTCCGGCATTGTATGCAGGTGGCGATATCGTTCGTGGCGGTGCTACGGTAATCTTGGCTATGGGCGATGGTAAACACGCTGCTCAGGAAATGGACGATATGCTCAAGGCTAAAAAGTAGCCGTAACTGAGGTATGTGACTTTTTAGGTCAGGAATTCGTTTGAATTCTCTGGCTTGAAATTGTAGAAATAATAAGGGGTAAAAGCGGATAAAAACGCTTTTGCCCCTTTTAAAACGAATTGCTGGCGGTGTGAACTGCTCAATGATTTATTCTTAACTTTAAACAGCTTAACTAACTAAAAACAGATGCAAGGATTTTACCCGTATTATTATTGGTATGTTCCAATGTGTTTATGACTTTGCCTGGTATGGCCATTTGAAACTGCAACAAACCGGAATAAGCAAAGACTGGCCGTTGTTGCTTGTCATTCTGTTTTCATGGGGCATCGCGCTTTTTGAATATATGTGTCAGGTTCCCGCCAACCGTTTGGGCATTATTGATAATGGCGGTCCCTTCAATTTGATACAGCTGAAGGTTATTCAGGAAGTGGTTTCGCTCATCGTGTTCACGGTAATTGCCACCTTGATGTTTAAAGGCGAAAGTTTTCACTGGAATCATGTGGCTGCCTTCCTCTGTCTGGTGGCAGCTGTTTATTTTGTGTTTATGAAATGATGCAGACTTCAGAAAATACAGCACCTAAATTACAACGCGATTATTTACTGCACAAGCGGTTGCAGCGTCTGGTGGGTGAAGCTGTCAAGGATTTAGGTTTGATTGAGCCGGAAGACCGCATATTGATAGGTTTGTCGGGAGGAAAGGATTCATTGGCTTTGCTCGATTTGATGGGAGAGCGGATGAAACGCAGCAATGGCTACTTTTCACTTGAGGCAGTGCATGTACGTATGAGCAATATTCAGTATGAAAGCGATACATCCTATTTGGAGCAAAAGGCTGCAGCATGGGGTGTGCCGTTTCATGTGGTTGAAACGGGTTTTTGAAGCAGACAGAAATGAAAAACGAACACCATGCTTTCTGTGTTCGTGGAACCGACGCAAAACGTTGTTTTCTGTGGCGCAAAACTTGGGTTGTACAAAAATTGCACTTGGACATCATCAGGACGATATATTGAATACTGCACTCATGAACCTTACTTTCAATGGTTCGTTTTCGACAATGCCTGTCAGAATCAGTATGCGCAAGTTTCCTTTGACCATTATTCGGCCATTGGCAAGGATTGCTGAAAGCGAACTCAGAGAGGGGCAGATTTGAAGCAATATATGCCGGTTAAGAAGGTATGTCCGTTTGACAAAGTTTCGAATCGAACAGAAATACAGAAAGTAACGGAGCAAATGGCTTTGGTCAATCCGGATTACCGACAAAACTTGTGGCATGCTTTATTAAAGGCCGGAGCTTTAATCGAAGAATAAGTGTGTTGCTTTTTCACAAAGAGTTGCATTCAAAAAGAGGCTGCGCCGTTATTAGGATTTACGGCGCAGCCTCCTGTATATATACAATAGTAAGTAGATACCTTCAAAATATAGGTTGTGGTAGGTTCTACTAAATTCCATGGTCTATTTATTTCTCTTGATTTTTTCAATCAAGTTGCGGTTCAGTCTTCGCAGATCCTCGCCAGTTTTGTTTATTAAATCCTCGGGCATGGCTTTCCATTCTTTAAAGAATTCGGGTATCAGCTGTAAAAGATTGGATGTTGGCGGGAGGGTGTCCTCGTCTTGAAAAGGGTTGACTACCACATTGAACGACTGATGCTGTATGCTTACTTCAATGGTTTTCCCTGTCCAAAACGGGTCGCCATCGTAGTGTGCCACACCTTCCGATTCTCTTCTGATAATGAGTTTTTGCGCTTTGTAGGTATGAACATGGTTGCTTCCGGCAAGTTTGCGTGTGAACAGTTGCAGGGCAACTTGTGGAGCCTCAATAGTGTTGAAGGGTTTCATCACAACAACATCGAGTAGCCCATCCTTCATGCTGGCACCCGGGGCAATGAACGCATCATTGCCGTATTGCGAGGCGTTAGCGCAGGCAATGAGGAATGCCTGGCAACTTTCTGTGCCGTTTTCATTTTCGAGCGTATAAGTTTGGGGCTTATACTTCAATCCCGACTTCAAAGTGTTTTCAATGTAAGTGAGAGGTCCCCGTTTGCCGGCTGTCGCAAATTTTTTCGCTGATGAAGGCATCGAACCCAACGCCGGAGGTGCAAAAGAAGGGCCGATCGTTGATGGTGCCGTAATCGAGCGAGTGAACAATTCCGTGATTGATAATGTCAATGGCTTTGTGTGGAGAAAGTGGAATGTGTAAATGGCGTGCCAAACCGTTTCCGGATCCGCAGGGAATAATGGCAAGTGCAGTAGGCGTGTGTACCAAAGCACGGCCTACTTCATTGACTGTGCCGTCTCCGCCAACAGCCACAACGATGTCAATGCCACGTTTTACAGCCTCTTGGGCTAAAAGTGTGGCATGACCCGCATATTCAGTATTGATGATTTCAATATCATATTTATTGCGGTCGGTTAATTCAGTTGCAAGTTTGGCAATGCCGTGTTTACGTTGTGTTCCTGAAATGGGATTTATTAGGTAAAGAATTTTTCGTTTCATAGGGGCTGTATTACTGTAAGCCGAAGATCACGCTATAGCAATTTGCTCCGTATTCTTGGGTTGGTTTGTTGTTAAAAACCAATGTCGGCACGTACAAAATTAAGCAAACTAAAATGATTAGCAACTAAAAGCCATGTAATTTTTAGATAGATGAATGATTAAGAGTGCTTTTGCAGAGGTGGATGAAACAAAAAGCTGCACTATTGTGTATGAAAAAGGGTGCTGTGACGAATTGTTTGGGCAACGGTCATTCGTAATGTTAATCATCTTTTTTGTGACGCACGCTCTAATCTACATCTCGAAGCGTAATCTTACAAATCACACTTGGTGTGTGGAATTTGTTTCGCGGTTTGCTACGCATATGTCGCTTTTAACAAATAACACAATAAAGGTAAAAAACGAATACTTGCACCTACTTTCATTTCAGACGAACTCCGTGTACGCGGAGCTTGTCTTCTGCGAAATTCTGAAAACGCTGATTATCAGTAGTTCCGAATTTCTTAAAACTAGCTCGGAACTAATTCAAACTAGCTCGGAACTAATTTGCACAAGCTCGGAACTAATTTCAACAACCGCGGAACTAATTTCAACAATCGCGGAGTCATTTTTAGAGATAGCCCGTTCCGTTGCTCAACAATGGCAGACTGATGGAAAAAGCAAGGTTTTGTTTTTAATGTATTTTTATTTATAGAGCCGATTGCTGTTTAACATTAACAGCGAAGAGGGGTAGGGTAGCATTAAAGAAGGGTACATACAAAACGGCAGAGAGGTAGAAAAATCAATAGTAATCTATTAAATAATGAAGAGTAGGAGGGAGGTGTGTAGGTATGGTAAAACAGGGGTGAAAGAGGTTAGAAATTGGGTGAGAAAGTGCGTTGAAAAGGCAGAATGCTGCAATAAAGTTGCATTTTTGTAAAAAATGGCGAAAAAATTTGGAGTGTAAAAATAAAGTCGTATCTTTGCACCGCATTTGAGAGGAAATGCTGCTGGAAACAGTAATTAAGCGGAAATAGCTCAGTTGGTAGAGCACAACCTTGCCAAGGTTGGGGTCGCGAGTTCGAGTCTCGTTTTCCGCTCGACATGATGAATTATTAGCCCAGGTGGCGGAATGGTAGACGCGCTAGTTTCAGGTACTAGTGTCAGCAATGATGTGCAGGTTCGAGTCCTGTTCTGGGCACTCTAAAGAGTGTAGGCTAATAATTTAATCTGAAGCATCAATGGAGAGGTGGCGGAATTGGTAGACGCGCTACTTTGAGGGGGTAGTGTCAATTGCGACGTGGGAGTTCGAGTCTCCTCCTCTTCACTTTCATAAGCGATTATTCAAGCACAATAGGCGGCAATAGCTCAGTTGGTAGAGCACGACCTTGCCAAGGTTGGGGTCGCGAGTTCGAGTCTCGTTTTCCGCTCAAACTTCAATGGAGGCAGCTCTGCGTAAATAAATGAGTTCTTTGAAAAGTTTGTCAATAACTTGCGGGTCTGGGCTAATCCCAAACACGCAAATAAATCGTTCAAGCATATAAGCATTGTGTATGAATGACTTGCAGGAGGATATGGAATAGGCTATTCCGAGCCTCTTACATGCCGCCTTGGCCAAGTTGACAGCAGCAAGCGATGCATTGAAGTGAAAAATCCAATTTTCTGAAGTCGGTTGACTGACACTGGTGATTCCTGCATGCTGCTTTCCATCTCTAAAGCAAAACTCCAGCTGAAACCTTTATTCTGTAATAATCCAGCACCTCGCGTCCATCCATGGAATCGTCTGTAGAGAAATAAAGCTGCCACTTGTCAGTCCTCCTGTCCATCGGATACCAGATGGCCAAGGAAACATACCTTTTGAGAGCTTTTTGCATATACCCTCAATCCGTATAGCTTTCCCTTGTTCACCTTGTATTCCTTGCACCGGGTCAGATCCAGATTGGCAAAGTCAATCCTACCGTCAAACCACTTGGGATGGCCACGTTTTCCTGTTTTCTGTTCCAATGTCGGATATACAGGATTACGTCATTCCGAAAGCGGCTGATGACATGGAAATCGTTCTCACACATAGGCGTTATGAAAGTTTCCTTTGAAAAGAATGCGTCTGCAACCACCGTTCTGATATGCTCTGTATCTTGTCTTTTCTACTGATAAGATAACTGCTGTACCAGTCAACGAGGTTCTTGTCCATATTATCCAAGGTCTTACAATCCGGCGTCTGAATGGAACCTAAAGTCATGCATTCATGGTTGTCGATGTCAATGACACTGATGCCCATGATTTCCAATCCACGCTTGTACTCTCCTGCACAACCAGACCAGAAGTAGCCTATCCAAGGTGTCTTCTTTGCCCGATTTGGGGATATAGGAAGGATCGATGGCGATGGCTTTTCTTTTGCCTGTGAGATACTTGCTGATGATAGAGCCGTTGAACGCAAACCAATCGAAAGTTTCATGCTCAAAAGGTTACGATAAGTCTGTTCTGAGAAACAGCCATATCTGCCCAATTGAAGGAAGTTTATACGATCTGGGATGGCTATGAATAATTTCATGGTGTCCATGAACGCTTTTTTCAAAAGGTTTGTGTATATTAGCAACTGATTTGAGAGCCGACAGGCACTCGGATTGGTATTTTGCTTCTAAGCTATGTAATGGTTTTTCGAGTTGAAACTTCTTTCTTGAATATAGCTTTCGCTTTTGATTAGAACATATTATATAATTAGTCCTTTCCCATGAATATCTACGCACGTTATTTTGATCAAGATGTTCTTGTTTATAGTTTTGAGGAACTTATGGACTTTTTGGCGTCCATTCCTGAAATTCCTATCAATCAGCACATGATTGATGATGTAAGAATGTATGTCGAAAGTGATATACCTTATCCCAAACGCTACAAAATTCGTCCAAGGGTTTATTTTATCTTGATTAAGACTACAGCCCAGACTATGGAGGAATTTAAAGCTAATCGCAAGGATAATTCAGTGCGTCAGATGCCGGAGGTCAATGCGGGTGTTCCTGAAATGGTGGTGAATAAAAAGGAAATTAAAGCCGCACTTTTGGCAGAGGAGCGTTTCGGCTGGTATTTGGGAACTATCGTGTTTAAACGTGTAATCCAAATTGCCAATACCGCTAAATTCAGATATCGATACCACTTTTCAGGCTTATGTGCAAGCTGAATCGGGTATGGAATGCTATAATCGCATTGTTGATCACCTTAAAGGACGTTCTGAAGTTGATCTCCGGAGTCAGTTCCCTTCAGCGCGCGGCGTGAACTTCTCGTTTGAGTATGTGGGAGAAAATTTACCCGAAGAAGAGGGCTCGGATGAGAAATATGCAGATTTTGAAGAATAATAAGTATATTTTTAGCTTAAATATTTGGCTGTGAATAATTAAATGCTTATTTTTGCAGCCGAAAAATGGTTCCGTAGCTCAGTTGGATTAGAGCAACAGCCTTCTAAGCTGTGGGTCTTGGGTTCGAACCCCAACGGAATCACTTTCAAAGCAGAGAGCGAAATCATTGATTATCAGTGAATTTCGCTCTCTGTTTGTTTGTATACTCAATTTTTGAGCGCGAATAAAAGAGGCATTGTAGGTATCGTGTTGAGCCATCATGAC
>VOFC01006761.1_pt1 | contig 13437 bp, 20 predicted proteins | sample 5384161 | NCBI WGS metagenome assembly VOFC01 (sample SAMN12384722, study PRJNA508395) | human gut metagenome | isolation source: healthy gut B | host: Homo sapiens | reverse complement strand
ACTACTAAGCTAGTGAGTAGTATTAGTTCAACTTTAGATATTTCTTTGGGATTTTAACTTTATTATTAAAGTCTCTACTGTCATCATATTAACAATTACTACTAGGTGGTATATAATCATCTGGTACATCATGCGGTTCACGTGGGTCTTCAAACCAAACTCTATCTACCTTGTCCAGTTCTGCACATACTTCCTCTGCTGTCATTTTCTCCTGCATTGAATTTTGCAAATAAGTCTCTGGTAAATTCACTGTACTCTCTATTACTCATTTCTATCATAATTCATTCCTCCTATTAATGCTGTACCTACTGCTTTGTAGGATATATAAAATATCTACCTGTTCATATTAATCCCCTCTCTGCTATAAGAAATTCCTTCCCCAGTCTCCACCCCATACCATTTCTTCACCACATTTAGGACAATGCTTTTCATCCCAAACTTCTAACTGATTATTACCACAATGAATACATTTGATATTAAAATCATCCATAAAACCATTATACTTCACATCATAGGACAATCACATAATGAATACCTGCTTCTTGTCTTTTCACCATTTTAACTATGATCTTTAAAAAGTTAAATAGTATTTCATGTGTGGTAATCTCTTATCAATAAATTGTCAAATTCTGAAAGTCTATTTCTATTTGATATGGAATTTCAGAAATAACCTGTGATGAATAGTGATTGCACTTTTTAGCTTTCTCTCTTTTTTGCTATATTCTACCAATTCACTTATTGTTGTAATCCTCACCATAGACTGTTACTAGGTTAACATTATCAAGTTCACTTTCTTCATCAAACTCAGACATACAATCCTCTGTTGCAGCAAAAAGAACTCTGTATTGTTTGACAAGCCCATAAATATAGACCTCATAATAATCTTAAATCCACAAACAAAAATGCAGTACTGGTGTTGTGTAGCCGCATTTAGGACATTCATATTGTTTTATCCCCATGTCTCTTGTGTATAATTGTGGCTATAAAGATAATGATTATTCTTCAATGATATTATCAGCTATCTTCTTAAATACATCACTGCCATTAGTCACCACTTGCAGGTAATCCAGCCTTATTAATAGATACAATGATACTATGCTTGGGATTATCAGTAGGGAAGTAACCAGAACTCTACCGCATACATATCCTTAATTACTATCCTGTTGTTAGTAGATATTGAACTGGTTCCCCATAATCCGTCAGTAACATTAAATACTGAAACTTTTCTTCAAACTATCAATACTAGCCCTACTTGCTATTTGTGGATTAATAACTACTACACTGTCCTTGGCATAGTTGAGGGCTGTATCATCTTCCCCATTATTGGCATAGCATTATAGAAGGTAAGGACTTGAATAGGTGAAATAAATGTTCATATCTATGCAGTTCCAAGTGATATTTTTTCTGTAATCTTGGAAAGTTGCAGACTGGCAATTCCATTGATACTATCCCAAACACCATGGCTCATATTGGTAAATAAAAAGGTTTGAGAGATTATCGCAAAAGCCTTCTCCATTGTCTTATAAATGGCAATATTGGAACTAGCTGCCAATCCTTCTTGTACTCATACAGAAGTTCTCACATGATTGGTAGTTCGCACTGTCTTTCCTAGTAAGTCCAACCAGAGCTTTTATTTGACCTGATTGAACTTCCATTACTATAACTTGCCCAGATTGGGCATTTATCTCTGATAACTTGCTTTCCAATATGGCAGTAGCATTAGTTTGTAATGTACTATCTATAGTGGAGATAGGTGCTGTTACTTGCTGTCTGGATTGGCAAGAACAAAGTACAACGATTAATATGGTGCACTTTAATAATATCTTTTTCATACGAGCATACCGTGTAAATTTATATACAAATCATAGTAATGGATGCAGGCGAATATTGATTATTCAAGGCACTAACAATAACGGAATGCCACAAAATACATTCGTACTCTGTATCTCCTTTGCAATCATAGAGATGTGAGGTTCAATTCCCAATAGGTGAATTGCTTTTAGATTATCCTCATAATCAATTAATAAGTGCACATCATAGTACCCTAATTTATAATTGCTTAAAACAAATCCCATTTATAAAAATTATCAAATTCCTTTTTATCTCTTGGTTTATATTCACCGCCATGCTCCAAACATTTCTGCTTGAAATTGATAATAAATGTTTGTAAACGATTCATACTCTCATTCATTTACGATTATAGTTACTTCAAATCAGTTAATTTTACTAATTCGTCACCAGTATTAAGCCATAAGGCATAAGAAAATCTATTAATAGTTTGGGAAGCACAGAATTGATAATATTCTTGCATTTGTTTTTCTCATTAAAGAAGTGACAAGCATCCATAATGTGCATAGCGGCATCAATATAGGTGTACATATCCGTATCTATAAGCCTATAATATTGCCTTATATGCTTTTTGGCATGAATTAAATATTGCATCCAAAATAGTCATGGCAGTTACATCTCCTTGCTTCTCATTTAAGAAAGTAACTTGCTGACTAATATCTGTTATAAATTCTTGGGTATTGGTATGCGGTATGCCAATTAATATATTTTGTTGTGGCAGAAAGTCTGGATGTCTGAAACGTGATGTTATGACACTGTCTATTACATTTCCCTCTTCCAGATTGATTATTATGTCACTTCCTTTTAAAGTTACCATTAATTTGCGATACATAATTCCATTTATTTATGTTTGTCCTATTTATTCTTTATGTAGGCATATAAGAAGAAACCTGCAATAACAAGTATGACTATTATATGTAATGCCACACTACCGTTACTGTTAAAATCTGCATAGTCTGACATCCTACCTCTGCTTAATAAAATTATCAATGAATACATAATCTTAAATTTTAATAGTTCTGTATGTTAGTTGCTATTCAACCTATCATAGTGAAGGCTATATAATCTAAATAATCCTTGTTAAAAGGTTGAATATAATTCTGTGGATTCATTCTACTATCTGATAATAGAACTGAATAGGTAAATAAGTAGTATGTCTGCTTCTTATAGATATTGATTTATACTTCCCAATTCTCCCCAAGAAAGTGGTTAATCATAGTATTTAAAGTATTAGAGAACCGATAGCATATAATTGACTGCTATAATACTTTATCTTGTCACAAATATAATAATTACTTAGTTTATTTACCCAAAGATTTTAATATAAAAATGCCTAATCTCTGGATTTAGTAAAGATTTTAACAGTCTACATACTGTTTGGGGAGGTAGGAGCTAGTTGTAAATATGCCTGTTCCATAGTCGATTAATTGTTATATCTAGTTCCCAATAGATATAGTTCTACATACAAATAGGTGCGGGAACTGCCAATGTATATGTCTCAAGCATCGCCAAACGCTCCAATCACAAATACACAACAGTAACCCGCACCAGACGATATATGAACTATCATTAGATAGGCATATAGCACTAGTGCGGTGTTGTGCACGTTCCTGTGATTGTATAAATTTTGGCGAATTTAGAGACAAGAACTATGCAAAACACCTTTCGTTAATATGTCCTCCTATTTCTAGGATTGGCACAAAGATAATGAAAGGTATTTTATTCTGCAATTAAATGTATCTGTTAAAGTGAGAGTTGAGAGCTATTTCTACTCTGAATATCCATAAAATGAGACAGAACTATTCAGAGTATAAATAAGTAAACTCCGATTCATTCTGTCTCAAATCTCAATTATCAGAAACTAAGACAATCATAAGTATTAAGTAGTTCCTCTTGTCTTAATCCCAAGTATCTTTTAGTAATTGATACACTGGAATGATTGAATAGCTCCATGAGCTTAACAAGTGCAAGCTCTGAATTATCGTTATTCATGTTGTAGACCTGTCTGCCAAAGGTCTTTCTAAGAGAATGGCAACTGAAATTGCCTATATGCAACTTGTATTTCTTTTTAATCTCCTTCAACATGACATTGATTCTCTGAACTGTGTACACTGTCCCCTTCTGACTTATCAATACAGGTGCATTTATGCCAACTGGATTTATATGCTCATAACAATCTCTGATATGCTGCTGTAGCTGCATATTAATCCTAATTGTCCTTTGCTTTCCCTGTCTTAATCTCTATAATGGTAAATTCTTCTGCATCTAATATCTGATTCCACCTTAAAGCAAGAATATCAGAAATTCTTAGACCTGTGAAGCAACCTAAAGCGATAAGAAGTGACATCTTATAATTACTATCTCTTGCCAATTTTTTATTAAGTTCATTGCTTCACTCCATTGCAGATAATCTGCTGTTGTACTTGAATATTTAAGTGACATAACGTTCTGTTTTATAGTGAAACTAATAAAAGTGAATATTAATTTTAAACTGGAATATCTAACTTACTGATTACTAGCTAAACATTCACTAATATAGAAAGTGAATATTATACTACTGGCTAATAATAGAGAAAGAGTACCTATATATAGTATATAGATACCCTTATTAGTACTTCATGTACTACTTCATTGTAATAATCTTGTATATAGTCCAAATAATCATCAAGAAGAATACAACAGGTGAAATTGCACACATAACAAGTAACAAGATAATCCAAGATATAACGATTAATAACGCTTGTAACATAATCTTTTGAGTATTAATAGGTAATGAATAATCAAGGGACACCCTTATTATATGGATGCCCCTTTTAAGTACTCTGTAATACCACTAACTAAGAAACCACTGGTATTTGTCATCACCATGTAAAGCGGAACATATACCCGTTGCAAGTTCTGTAGCATTATAGGCTCTATCCAAGAATGAATCTATATAGCTACTCTTATTTGCACCTGTGAGCAAGTTGTAAAGTTTCCACATAGACAAATCATTTCCTAAGCTGCCAAAGTTCTCGTCATTGATATAAGCCTAGCCACATTGTTAACCTGTGTATCAGTAAGCAAACATTTTAGGTATATCTTTCTGATAGCCTTGCGGTAATGATTGATAAAGTCTCATTCTTCCAAGTAGTTGGCAGAACTGATGCTCTGTCATACTGGTATTGCCTAAAGACTGCATCAAGTGTATGTGTTTGGCTGCATCGTATTTGTGGAACATCTCAATACCGCTTGGTATAAATCCCTTGTATTGGTAACTTCCAAGCAACTAAGATAACCGTCCGTAGATACACATAGATTTGTGCAAACCTTACAAGTAAAGCCAATAAACACTTTAAAGCGTTCCGCACCTTTCTTTGAATAAAGATTGGTATGGTTATAAGCTCTGACACCACCAATAGTAAGTGTTAGCCTGTTACCGTGTACTGTCTCATAGATTGTAGGAACTTCAATAACAAAAGCGCATCTTTCGTAGTAGATAGTCTTGTCACTTTCTAATAACTGATTGGCTGGCTTATGTATCGCTTCGGGAATCCTACCTTTTGATTACATGAGAAACACGAATATCTGGCGATTCAATCTGTTCACCGCTAAAGAATGTATTGGTTGCATCCTGTACCGCTTCAATGAAAGCCACATGAGATAATGTAGCTTCGTTGTCCTTTGCGAATACGGGTATAATACAATCATTCCTTAGATGTTCCAAACTGGCTTCAATCGTATTAGCTTCAATGAATAGAGGTCGTTTCTGCTTAATAACAGGCTCTTCAATTATTACCGCTTCTTCTGCATATTCACCAAAGTTTCTACTAGTTCTCTGTACTGGCATAATCTGTAATGTTGATTCCATAATCTGTAATTTATTAAGTTAATATTAGAAATTCCTCTGTCTGAAAGCTAAGCAAGCCACAATCAGTATTAATAATCCAATAAAGAACTGTGGCACTAAGACTACTGGCACAATTAGAATTATTCCAAACGTCAATAAAATCTTTAAATTCTCCATACGCATAATAATAGATTAGTAAATAGTGTATTTAAGGACAAAATGAGGGCTTAACATGAAGTTCTTTTCTTATCACTTTCCTTTGTGCATCTTTATATGTAGACATATACAAATCGTTGATAAGTCCGCATATTTCAGAAGTTCAAAAGGTTTGTGGGCTGAATAGTGATTCATGTTATCCTTTCTTTTTCCTAATGATTTGGTATGGGGTGTTTTAGGGTAACAATAAAGCTTAGCGCACAATATACATTTGATACGCTCACTGACGAATCAAATATTTCACTCTATCACTGCATAAAGTCTAAATAAAAAACACTTCCTCAATAAAAGGGGCGGGGTATGATTTTAAGTACCTATATTCTTGGGTGGGGATATACATAAAAAGCCCCAAACCCGTTTAACGGTCTGGAGCTTTATTGTTTACAAACTAACTACAGAATAATCTCATAAGGTATATCTTCCTTAACAGGTCGCTTTCTTCCTACTGTACCTGCTTGTATTGACTTCATAAAAGCGTGGATATTCCTGACATCTTTAAATCCATTCTCCTTATACTTCTTATAAATCATACATTCTCTGGATAATGGTTTGTTATTGCCTTCGTTGAAGTCTATCATGTGGTCGAACATGGCAATTAGTTTCTTTACTTGCTTATCTTTAGGCTGGTCTATTATTAAGCCTTTGACCTTTAGAATCAGACAGTCACCAATTTCATCCAATAAATCCAAATCCTTTAACTGTCCTATGTACCGACTAATAGTATCATGTCCCATGTGAATACGCTTCTCCAATTTCCTTATGGGTGATAATTTGATAACATGGCTATGCGGCTCTGTTACACTGAATAGCTTTAATATGAATCCTCTTAGCTTCAAATCTAAAGTATTGTAAGTATCGTAGAACTCTCTGCCAATTCTTCTATAATTGCCTGGCTCTACTTGGTTGAATCTGTACATAGTCCAATGTCTGTCCTTCTGTTTGGAATCTATATCACGTATAACAACCTCGCCTGTAGCCCTTAATTTGTCATTGAAGGATAATGTACTCTTACTCTTCTTGTAATTATCCAGTTCTTCCCCTACAAACCCTGCAAGCTGTTTTAATGTAGTATTAGTTTCCAAAGAATCTTTATCTGCTGTCAGTAGCAAGGTATAAGTCCTGTACACATCTGAACAGTTTAGATTCTGAATCAGATTATTACTCATTACTGTGTACTCCTTGAATGGAAGTTTCGTGTCTTTCATAAGGCAAACGCTCAATATGGTTAATCAAGATAATCTGATTGGTCTTTAACAAGAATCTCATTTTAGTGGAACTTAGTCTGTTCACTTTCCTTAGTTCGCTTAGTTTCTCATATAAATTATTATTATAATGCCACATATATTATTGATTTATATATCCTACTTATCCCACCTACTGAAAGTTCGTCAGAACTTTACAGTATGGCTGTATGGAGTGTAGTATCTAGGAGTGTAGACAGGGGGGTGAATAAGCACGCTCCAAAAGGGGATTAAGCACACCGCTAAAGGGGGAATAAGCACACCTTTATAATCTGGTAATATCAATACTTCTGCACATAACTTTGCTGTATTAGTAAGCACATTAGTAGATAGTGATACTAATTAGATGATTAGTTGCAAATACATTCCCTGTCTAGTATGCTCACTTATTAACGGTAAAAGGGAGAACCATTTATACTGTCCTCCCTTCATTAGAAACTATTCATGTATCATTATTCATCTTGATGTAAACGGTGTAAACCTTTGTTATCTCTCTGCTTGCGTTTCTTGAAATATCCATTGAGCTTAGCCCATATTCCAATCACTGTTTTGCTGTCCTTTACGTGGTGAGCCAATGCAAGCCTGCGTAGTTCTTCAAAACTAAATTCTTGTTTGGTGTTCATAATTGGAAATTCATAAAATTGTTGATTCAATCATGCTCAAAACATAAAACGATGTGCACTATGCCATTCACGTTATTGGCGACAAGTCTTGGGTTGTAGATTGTCGTATTGGCAATGGATAGTATGAGATGCGGGAACAGCAAGTGCGATGCAAGTGCGTCCAGTTGCTCTGATACATATTCATCTGTCATGTAGTCTGGTAGTATAAAACTGTAGAGGTAAACCTTTACGTCCTTGTACCGCTGCATTTTGAGTTTGATAATCTCTCTCTTGTTTAAAATTGCTACTGAATGTTTCTTAGGAAGTAGCTTGAACTAACAAATAGAATGTTCATTGCCATAAATTCATAAAATTAGGTACATAAAGAATGAATCTGTGTGCGGTGAGTGTCGTAAATTCAAATAGTGGTTTTCAGATATACTTCAAGTAGGTAATTCAGTAGTTTCAGTGATACCACCCTTATCTCATGTTGGTAGTGCAAAGATACTGCACTTCGGTAAGGCTACATAACAGTTGGGTCGCTATTTTAAAACTTCGTGTTGGGAGCTTCGTGAAGTGAAGATATGCCCTTGCCTGCTTAACTTAGAAACTGATTCGGAACTCGTAAACGAATCTTGCTCTGATTTACGGTGTGCAGGTGAACAGTGCACGCCTTGCCTTGAATTATTTTTTCACTTCTGGGCGTATCAGTCGGCAGTTCAAAGCCCGATGTAAATTATTGTGTCTCTGATATGTCACAGTCTCAAATTCCAAGTGCCGGATAGGTTAGCCCACTCATTTGAAACGAATTAGATTTATGGTGGCAAGTCTGGAAGATAAACGGAGCGGTCATTTCAAGATTGACAAGCCGTAGGGAATGTTAGCGTTGCGTATTCACCTCTCCGCCCTCGTCCGCATGGATAAACACACGTGAGAGTGCTTGCAGCCATGAATCTCCGAAAAATGAGACAGAACCGTTCGAGTGTAATAAGTCAAACTCTCAACAGTTTTGTCCCACTTGCGTTCACCTTTATTGGATATTTACAGTATGACAACAGGCAAATTCTAGTTATAAAGACATTGATAGAATGTATATAGATTACTACAGTCTATTAGTATGCTGTATTACTATAAGATACTGTAGTATTATAAAGCATTATAACTACTATGAATATATACCTAGTTCCATACTATCATTCAAGACCATTATGATATATATCTACAATAACACATTAATTTATAGCATAAATTATATTAGACTTGATTGCTTATTTAAAATATATTTGTACATTTGTGGCGTTTCATTTAGAGATACCATAATGGCTTAATTGCGCTTTATGTTCGTTTACTTGTAAAACAACTTATGGACTAATACCCGTAAGGAACGGCAAGCCTTTGAGTAGATTTAAAGGTTAATTTATTTACCTAATTAATTTATCATTATGGAGAATCAGAATGAAAGCAACTTGTGTAGTAAGTCGTGAAGAATTATTTGATTTGTATGGCTCTTGGTTTGGTAATACTGCAACACCGGCTGATATGGTTTGTTGGTGTGACAGGCAAATCGAGAAGTACGAGGAATGGATTAAGAACTGCAAGGAACTCAAATTAGAGAACCAGAAGAAGCTTCTTAAAGATATTCCAACAGACATACTACAAGCTATTTTAGATTCTTCTACTAATTAATACTACTAAGTAAACACTTTAGGGTATCCATTTGGATACCCTTTCTAGTTAATAGTAATAGGTTATGCTGTACACAAAAGTCCTTGATGAATATAAGATAGATTATGAAGAATATCTCCGAGAAAGGGGAAGTAGCTTCTTCGGAATGAAGGATAGATACCTAAAGTATATACAGACCAAAGGAATAGACCATTTCACTTTTAAACCTATAAAAATTACTACCAACACAGGTCATATATATATTATCAGATATAGCTTTAATGCATACTGGAAGCATAAGTTTATACCATTAATTGCAAGATGTTACCGCCAACCGGAAGGCATATATGTAGTGACCTGTCCTAGCACCATTATTAAAATAGGTAAGAACGGTGCATATATACCACATTTCTTTGATAGATATAGAGATAGGATTCTTAAACGTAAACATGGCAATAAACTAGATGTTATAATGAAATTCTTCGAGAATGAAGCGCGTTTCAGTGTAGGAGCAATGATACGGTATGACAAATATCCCGATAACTACATATTCGTTTTTGATAAATTCATAACACTAGGTAGTCCACTAGAGGATGTTAATATATTTGAGATGAGAACTTTAATCAGCTTAGATATGCTAAAGGAAGTGCAGAAGGATATATGTAATGAACTTGTAGAATCCAATATTAAAGGATTAGAAGAACATATTAAAGATGAGGATAGGAATAAAGATGAACTTCTTCGCACTTTATTAGAGCTACCCAATTATAAAGAAGTATAGCATACATAATCAGAATCAAACATAATCTTGCTATATTATCTCACATAATATAAGACATATATGGGGAACTTAGATTTCGTTGCTATTGATTTGGAAACAGCTACTTCTCATAGAAACTCTATCTGTGAAATTGGTATTGTAAAGAACTCTATAGTAATTGAGAGTAAACTAATACTAGGTTGAAATTGTGAATATTGGAGTTGAGAGGGGTGCTCTAGGTCAGGAATTTACTTTTCTTCTTCAAAGGAGACAGCAGGAATTGAGATGAGAGGCTGACCGATTGTGAGGCTTTGTTGGGCTTGCATCGGTGCGGAAACTGAATTTTACTGGATTGAATGGTTGTTCTGTCTGATTAAATAGTTGATATATAACAATATACAATGGTTAAATAGCTTTGAGAATAGTTCATCTAGGAATAAAATTCCGTTATGCGCCAGACTTATTTCCCCGGCTGGGGAAAACTGCCCCCGCCTACCATTGCTACTTGCGAAATCGTATGGTGCGGGTCACGGAAAGGGCGTTGAGTGATTAGGGAGGAATTGCGGTTTAATTTTCCAGCTACGGAGTGTATCTTGGTCGTTTCGAGGCTTTCACCCAACGAGGAGGAGGAAATGGAAGGAAGGCGTTTGGCCATCATTGATTTTCCGCTTCCCGGCGCACCTATCGCTGATGAGATTGTGTCCGCCGGCAGCAGCTACCTCCAGTGCTCTTTCACGTTTTCCTGCCCTTTCACATCTGCAAAATCAAACTCGAAAGTACTTTGATGGGCATAGAACTCTTCTCGGTATTAACAATTGTCGGTTCTAATTCGCGTTCATTATTGAAGAACTCAATGACTTCCCTGATATTGCTGACTCCATAGACTTTTAACTGGTTAACTACGGCGGCTTCCCGCGCATTTTGTTGGGGAATGATTAATCCTTCAAAACCGTCTTCCCGTGCTTTGATAGCTATGGGAAGTGCCCCTTTGATCGGTTGTATGCTACCGTCCAAGCTCAATTCTCCATTAACAGGTAGCGGGAAAAACTTCTCCGATGATATGGTTTCATTGGCGCCCAGCAACCCGATAGCAAGAGGCAGGTCGTAGGCCGAACCTTCTTTACGAATATCTGCCGGTGCCATGTTGATGACTATATTGCTGGTCGGCATTTTATAACCGTTGACTTGCAGTGTGGAGATGATACGTTGGTGGCTTTCTTTGACGGCCGAATCCGGTAGTCCGACAAGATAGAACATACAACCTCTTGAACTATTTACTTCGATGGTGATGAGAGTTGCGTCGATACCTTGCACAGCCGCTCCGAAAACTTTGATTAGCACGTTTGGTTACTGGTTATTTCTTTTTTTGTTGTCTTCCTTATCTTTTTCTTCTGCTGCGGAAACTACTTCTTCAATTTTCTTCTTCAGCTTTTCGCCTTTGAGGTCCTTTGCCAGAATCTTTCCGTCTGCTGACAGGAGTATGTTGGCCGGTATTTGCCGGATCGTATATTGTTTAGCAACTTCGGAGTTAAATCCATCGAAGTCGCACACTTTCCCCAGTCAGCGTGTCGTTTAATAGCGTCTTTCCATTGCTCCTTGTTCAAGTCAAGAGAAATGCCCAACATGGCTATATTTATTCTTTTTGTATTTTTTGTAGATTTCCCTTAGTTCGGCATTGCTGTTTTGATTGGCAATACTATCACCCCATGAAGCCCAGAAATTGATTAGCAGGTTTTTCTTTTTGAGGTTTTCCGATGTGCGGCTTATCTTTTCTCCTTTCACATTAAGGAGGCTGAAAAATGGGGCATATTTACCGATCTCTGTCTTTTCCGCTTGGAGATGCTTTCGTTAAGACGTTCGATGTAAAGTTTGTCTTGCAATACTCCTGCCATTACTTCGATGAGTTTTTATTTTATTGAAGTCGGGCGAGTCTTTTTGGACGAAGTATTTATCCAATAGGTAGAGGCTGACGAATGAAGAATGATGTCCCCGGATGAACTCTCTTCCCGCTTTCTGCTCCAATACCTTTTCAGAGGGGAGTGCCCAGCCCTCGCAGATCTTCCTGGAAAGCAGTAAACTCCTGATTATATATATTCCCTTCGATATGAAGGTATTCCGGATTGCTTATATCTCCTTTAATTTTGATTTTGTTTCCTTTATCAAGATATATGGGATATTCTATTTGGTTGTTGATAAGCAGAAAAGCAGGAGTAATGGTGTCTACCGGGATGGTATAGGCGAATTTGTCGTCCTTGGTGAAGATCGTGTCTATCCGGTCGCGCAATTCGTCCATGCCGTACAGGTAAAGTGTATCTGTTCCCAATCCTTTGATTTCGCGGTGATACTGGCTTCCTTGGAAGGCTTGCTGCAACTGAACAGGCAGATAGCTATGAGGATTAAAATGCTACTCTTTTTCATCATTTTGATTTCTTTTCTGCGAAAGTACGGTTTTACGGATAAAAAAAAATTGCCCGTCGCTGGCAATTCTCAATATCTAAAATAAGAGTGGTAATTCTTATTTGATGCTCATGAAATCTGCATTCGTGAAGAACTTAGAATTTCAGTCTGTTGCAGCTTTCTTAACCAACGCAGGTTCTTTAACCGCGCTCTTCAAACTGCTACTGGTTACCATAGAAGAATTGTTAGGTTCTAGCACCTAGGGCGCTGCCATCAGGTAGTCTGTGTAAGCATCTGGTTTTCTACGCCTGCCAGTGTGTTTTTAGCTTTGTTGTAGTCGCAGCAGGATCTGGGCAAAAGCAACTGTTAGTCTTAGCGTCACCAAATGCGTTAACGGCTCTGTCATATTGACCTTGAGCGATGTACAGGTTACCCAGAGCTTCATTCAAATTCTTTTTGTACCTGCAAGCTTTACCAGTAACTTCAGCAGCAGCTTGTCCCTTGATCCAAGAGATCAAACCTAAGTTCATGTTTACTTCAGGAAGAATCATGATACGCTGGAGATTCTTCAGGTAAAGATTCAGCCTTGTCAAATTACCAGCTTGATAAGCTAAACACCAAGGTTGTTGTATGCGCGGTAATCGTTCGGGAACTGTTTTGTTGCTTTGGTATAGATAGCTTTCCTGTTTTGGGATTGGTCAGAGTAGCTGCATACAGCAGTTCTTCGATGTTCGTTCTTAGCATCGCTGATCAGCCAAAGATGCGATTCAACGTCAGACTTACCGATTACGTCATAGTTCCAGAAGATCAGACGAGAACGACGCAGTTGCGGCAAGTTTCATCTGGCCAAAGTCTTATAAACAGAAGAGATGTTCTTGA
>VOFC01003790.1_pt1 | contig 13441 bp, 24 predicted proteins | sample 5384161 | NCBI WGS metagenome assembly VOFC01 (sample SAMN12384722, study PRJNA508395) | human gut metagenome | isolation source: healthy gut B | host: Homo sapiens | reverse complement strand
ACGACAAGATCAATGTTGAGGCGCAAACACACCATCAAAATTCTGCGCAACCTCATTATTGGGGATACGAATGACTGTCAGCCCATAGCCTTCCAAAAAAAGCCGTACGCGCCGCATCTTGTTCGGCGTTCTGTTCTTCATAGTGCTGTGATCCGTCAAGTTCTATGACCAACTGCGCTTTTGCACTGTAAAAATCGGCGATATAGCGCCCAAGAACCTTTTGGCGGGAAAACCGAGCCGGATGCTGACGCAGAAAATCGTACCAAAGATGACGCTCTTCTTTGGTCATGTTCCTACGCAATAATTTTGCCATGGGGATAAGCGCTTTATTGTGCTTTGGCTGCATGCAATCCCACTCCGTCACGGCTACGCCGTGCCGCCTCCCTTTTACACAAGGGAGGCTTTTTTCGGCACAGGCTTTTGTTTAGCGGGTGATGCCTTCGGCGGCTTCGGCCGCGGCGGCAAACCAGCCGTTCTGCATCTCGGTTTCAAATTCCGGGAGGAAGTGCAGGAGAGATGGGTTTAGCGGTACCGGTGGCCATCTGCTTCAGCTGGGCGGAGCCTGCTTCCAGCTTCGCTGTCGCCCAGCACCATGCTATACAGGGCGCCGATCTTATTGGCATACTTCATCTGAGCCTTGACGCTGCGCCCCATCAGGTCGCACTGGACGGCATAGCCCTCCCGCCGCAGCTGGGTGGTCAGCCGGAACGCCTCCTCGGTGGCCGCCTCTCCCATCGAAGCGATATAAAAGATCGCACTGTTGGGGTTCGGGGAAATCGCAGCCCTGCTGCTCCATCACCATGATGAGCCGCTCCAGCCCCATGGCAAAGCCGATGCCCTCCACATCCGGGCCGCCGAGCTGTTTGCTCAGCCCGCCGTAGCGGCCGCCGCCGCACAGCGCGGGAAGCCGGGAATGGAGATTCAAAGACGGTACGGGTGTAGTAATCCAGCCCGCGAACGATGCCAGCATCGACGGTGAAGGGATATCGGCATCCTTCAGAAGGGTCTGTACTTTCTCAAAGTGGTTCCGGCAGTCATCGCACAGATAATCCAGCACACGGGGCGCGCCTTTGGCGATCTCTCCGCAGACGGGGGATTTGCAATCCAAAATGCGCATGGGGTTTTTCTCCAGGCGCTCCTTGCAGGTTTCGCACAGATCCTCCCGGCGGCTCTCGAAATAGGCGCGCAGGGCCTTGTGGTACTCGGCGCGGCAGGTGGGGGCAGCCGATGGAATTGATGGCGAGGGTGAGGTCCTGAGGCCAAGGGTCTGCATGCCCTCCCACGCCAGGGAGATCACTTCGGCATCGGTAACGGGCTGGATGGCACCGTAGCACTCCACACCGAACTGGTGGAACTGGCGGAAGCGGCCGCGCTGGGCCTTCTCGTACCGGAAGCAATTAAAGACATAGCTGACCTTGAGGGGCAGGGCATCGCCCAGGAGCCCATTTTCGATGGCGGCGCGGCAGATGCCGGCGGTGCCTTCCGGACGCAGGGTGATGGAGCGGTCGCCCTTATCGGTAAAGGTATACATCTCCTTATTGACAACATCGGTGGTATCGCCTACCCCACGCTGGAACAGCTCGGTGTGCTCGAAGGTGGGGGTACGGATCTCGCCGTAGCCGTACAGTGCGGCGGTGGAGAGCAGGGTACGCTCGACATACTGCCAGCGGGGAGTTTCGGCGGGGAGAAAATCATTGGTGCCGCGGGGGCGGGTGGTGAGGATGGCCATAGGGTGGATCTTCCTTCCTTAGGTAAAGTGGCGGCAATGGCGCCGGTCTGTGGTTTATTTTAGCACAGGTTTGGGGAAAAGAAGTCCCAGTTGAAGGCAGGTGCGGGGCGCCCCGAACCGCCATAGGGCGGTTCCTGCGGCCTTTTGGCCGCAGCGGCGGCTCCGCCGCCGGGGGCTGCGCCCCATGACCCCGCGAAAGCAAAAGCCCCCGTTCCATGGCGGAATGGGGGAGTGAAAAAACCGGTTTTTACTTTTTTTGGGGTTGACGATATCGCGCCAATCCAGGTCGCCGTTTTCCAGCGCGTGGATCATGGCCTCGGCAGAGGCGATATTGGTGGCGTAGGGGATATTGTAGACATCGCACAGGCGCAGCAGGCTGGCCTCATCCGGCTCGGTGGCCTTGGCCCCGATGGGATTTCGGAAATAGAGCAGCAGGTCGATCTCATTGCAGGAGATGCGGGAGGAGATCGCTTTGATCGCCGCCCTGGCTGCCGGCCATAAAGCAGGTAATCTTGAGGCCGGTGGCCTCGAGACCAGCTTGCCGGTGGTGCCGGTTGCACACAGATTGTGGCGGCTGAGGATGCCGCAATAGGCGATGCAGAACTGGACCATCAGTTCCTTTTTGGCGTCATGGGCGATGAGAGCGATATTCATACTTCAAGTGCCTCCTTTGGCAATGTTGAGATCAAGATGTATTTTACGGCCGGTAAACGGCCAGCAGCGGGCGGCTTTCTCCGCACAGGCGGGCGGCAATATTACCGGTGGCGGCGCTGTACGGCAGGTCGGCCCCTTCGGGGATCATCCCCAGCAGCCGCGCGCCGATGGCATCCAGTACAGCATCCAGGTGGGGATAGCCCAGGTCCCTCGGCAGGCGGCGGCCCACCCGGTTAAAGACCGTGCGCAGATTCCGGGCACCCTGCCCCGGCCCACCAATCGGCGGTCTTAGCGGCGGCTTCTATGCTCTGCGGGGTCACCTCGGTAAGGAGCACCAGCGTTTCGGCGGCGGGCAGCAGGCCCTTTAGCGGCCCGGCGCCGGGCGGGCAGTACCACAGCAGCGCATCGTACTGCTCGGTGCCGCTCAGCTCCTCCCGCAGCAGCTGCACATCGGCGGCCTCCGGCACCCAATCGATGGCGGACGGCCCCGTAAAAGGTCAGCCCGGCAATACGGGTGGGCAGCAGTGCGTTCTCCAGCGCGCACCGCCCTTCCAGCAGGTCAGAAAAATCGAACAGGCCTTCCTCCCGGATCTCCAGCAGGCGGTTCATCCGCCGCAGGCCCGCGGTGGCTTCCACCAGCAGCACTTTTTGCCCTGCAGGGCCAGTTGCCGGGCCACCGCTGCGGTGACGGCGGCCGTACCGCAGCCGCTGCAGCCGGCTGTCATAACAATACTACGCACAACGGCCGGCCTCCTTTGGTTTTCCATGGCGTGCAGAACAAAATAAGCTGCATAACAGCTTTACCACAAATATCTTATCATATCATCCGCCAAAATGCAAAGGGTAGCTGGCCCAGCCGCTAAATTTTGTGCAGGTTCAGTACAAAGGGCGCTTTCCCTTGCATCAGCCTGTCAAATTGCGCCACCTGGCAGCGAGACAGAGACACGCTGCCGCGGGTGCAAAGGAATAAAATTGCGCAAGGGGCGGGGGGCCGCAGGCCCGGCGGCAAAGCCGCCGACACGGGCGCCGCCCGTGTGCCCGCCTTCGGCGGGCGGCCTGCGGCCCCCAAGCCTGCCCCCTGCACAGACCAGAAAAAGCTCCCCGGCGCGCCTGCCGGGGGGGAACAAAACCTCATTTATTCAGCCTCACTCTGGCTGGCGCTTTGCCGGGCAAGGTAATCCAGCTTATTCTGGTGAAATGCCGTCCTCACCAAAGAAGTTACTCCGCCAGTACCGCCTTGGCCACAGGTGCGGCTTTGTCGCCCTCGTAGCCCTTTTCGATGATGACCGCCACGGCAATCTGGGGATCATCGGCAGGGGCGTAGCAGATAAAGCAGGAATTAACCAGGCCATCGCCGCGCTGCGGGGAGCCGGTCTTGCCCGCCACCACGATATCCACGCCGTACATGCTCCAGGTTTTGCCCCGGGTGTTGCCCCATGTTGCCGTAGCTGGTGCCGCGTCCGTAGCGATCATTGTAGCAGCTGCGGGTCATGCCCTCCTGGATGGCCGCCCAGGTGCTGTCATCAGCCTCTATGGTCTCCACCACGGTGGGCTGCGCCTCGTACAGCACTTTTTCATATTGTAGTCCCATATTTTATCCACCAGGTGTACCTGCATCCGCTGGCCACGGCTGGCCAGGGTGGCGGTGATAGTGGCCATCTGCAATATGGTGAACTGGTTATCCAGCTGGCCGATGGCGGATTGCAGATCGTAGCTGTCGTACCAGTCCTCGCCGATGGCCGCGCGGGTCTCCGGGGAGGAAAGCTGGCCCGCCAGCTCGGGGATCTCGATGCCGGTGGCATGGCCCAGCCCAATGAATAGCTGTACTCATTAATGGTCTCGATGCCCATGCGGCGGCCCATATCGTAGAAAAAGATATTGCAGGAAACGCGCAGCGCGTCAATGACATTGATGGGGCCGTGCACGCCCTCGCAGACGGGCTGATAATCCCGGTAGTAGGTGTAGCGGCCGGTACAGTTGATACGGTCGGTGGCCGTTACGGTGCCGGTGTCCAGCGCCGCCAATGAGACAGCGGGCTTATAGGTACTGCCCACGGTATACAGGCCCTGTGTCGCCCGGTTCAGCAGTGGGGAAGGGCTCTGCCGGACCATCTCGGAGTAGGTTTGGTAGTATTCATCCAGGCTATAATCCGGATAGCTGGCCATAGCAATAACGCCGCCGGTTTTTACATCAATGGCCACCACGGCGCCCGCTTCGGCTTCCTTACCGCGGGTGGCGGGGGCATTGTTATTCAGGTAGCTGATACGATCGGCCAGAGCCTTTTGGGCGGCGGCCTGCACACTTTGCACCAGGGTAAAGCTGCACGGTGTGTCCGGGCACGGCTTCCTCCGTTTCTTCCACCCGGATGACATTGCCCTCCTGATCCTGCACCACGGTGCGCAGACCGTTCTGCCCGCGCAGCTCATCCTCCATCACCCGCTCAATGCCGCTTTTGCCCAGCGTATCGCTGATGCGGTAGCCGGAGGGATTGGAGAGGGAATAGGTCTTTTCCGCTTCCTTCAACTTGTTGTATTCCTCGCTGCTAATGGACCCGGTGACCCCCAGCACATGGGAAGCCAGACTGCCGGTCAGGTAGGTGCGCACCGGGACGGTAACGCCATCTACGCCCGGCAGACGGCTGCTGCTTTCTTTAACGGCAGCCAGCAGCGCATCGCTGATATCGGTGGCAAAGGTATAGGGATTGTAGCTGGAAAATTCCGATTGCGTCATGGTATAGCATCCCGCCAGCAGCCGCTGCTCCTCCTGGGTGTAGCGGTACATACGGTACTGCGTCCGCAGGGAGGAAAGGGAGCTCCTCATCGGTGGCGTCGGGGCCTTGCGGAAGTTCCGCAGCCAGTCCAGCGCCTCGGCATCGCTCAGGTCCTCTATCTTAGTGCGGGTGCGCAGCCGGTGCAGCACACATCGGTATCGGTGTAGTCATTCAAGTTATAGAGCTCCCGCAGCCAGTACAGGGCGTCCCTCTGGGGTGGCGGCCTCGCTTAATGCAGCTTGCTGCGCAGGGCCCTGCAGGGCGGCTTCCTCCCGGTAAAGGTGTAGGGCATCTCCGTGCTGATGGGCAGCTCGTCCCGCCACTCACAGCCGTAATCCCGGCACAAAGCGGTGAGGGTAAGCAGCAGGGGATTAAGCTCCTGCTCGGTAAAGTAGTTACTATCAATGGTGATATTGCAGATGGTGGTATTGCCGGTAAAGGCCTTTCCTGTGGCATCCACGATCTCCCCGCGGGCCGCAGAGGTCTGCTGGGTGATGGAAATGCCCTGGGCCGCCTGGCGGGCGTAGTCCTCGCCATCCCGCAGCTGGGTCAGCATCATCACCACCACAAAAAACAGAAAAACTGGCGCCGATGGCAGCGCCCAGGATGATATAGCGTTTTCTCTCGGTGGGGGTACATGGTCGGCTCCTTTCTTCCTTGGCTTTGTGAGAGGGTCTGTGCAGCGGGCGGGCCTGTGCACAGGCTCCTCATCTCATCGTTACAATCGGGTATCTGTGCGCTCCTCCGCCATGCGGTGCAGCGCCCGCACCGGGTAATACAGCGGCACCGCCAGCACCGCCGAATAAACGGCATGGGGCAGATCGTACCGCAGCAGTACCGGGGCCGCGCCCGTTACCCCCGCCAGCGGGTACCGGAATAAAAACAGCACCAGCCGACAGAAAAACGCCGCGATCAGCACCGCCGCCATAATAATGGGCAGGCTGGACTGCAAATAATTGCGGATGATCAGCCCGGCGGCCAACCCCAAAATGGTGAGAAACAGCATATAAAAGCCCATGGGCGCCACACTGTACAGGTCACACAGATACCCGCAGAAGATGCAGAACAATACGCCGGGCAGCTCCCGCTCCATGGTGGCCACCAAAATGGCCAAGGCCGCCACCGGCAGCGGCCGCACCCCGCCAATCTCCAAAAGGCCGGGGATGGACTGCAGCCGGAACAAAGCCACCGCCAGCAGGGCATAGGCGCCATATTTCAGGATATACCAGCGGTAAAGCTCCATGCGGCGCCTCCTTTGCTAAATCATAAATTTTCCCGTGACCTGGCTTTCGGGGCGCAGCCCACCCCAGCCTGCGGCTGGGGTCCCCGGCGCCCGCGCCGGGTCGGCGGCTTCCGCCGCCGGGGCTGCGCCCCGACCGGGTGCCACCGCGTCCCCGCGGTAAGGGAAAAACTTGGTTTACGGGTTCGTCTCCTCCGGGGGACCTCCTCGCTCGGAGTCTGAGTCACGGTAAAATCGGTAATGACAAAGACCTGCCGGGCATTTTCCGGCCGGGCGGAAAGATCAATGACTCCCTCCAGCGTCAGGCCGGTCGCCGCCAGCGAAACCTCCGAAAGATAGCCCACCGTCAGCCCCTGCGGATCTGTCGCCGTAGCCGCTGGTCAGGATCAGTCCCCGGCGGCCGCCTCGCTTTGCAGCCGCAGGTAGGTCAGCCGGGCGGTGTTATCCTCGCTCATGGCCGCGTCCCCGGTCAGGATGCCGGTATCCAGCGTGGTGCTGTCCAGCACACCGATATTGACCGCGGGGTCCATCAGCGTCAGCACGCGGCAGTAGCGCTCACTCACCCGTCCCACAATGCCCACCAGGCCGTTTTTCGGTAATGACCGGCATGCCGGAGGTAATGCCCTGCGACTGCCCGATATTGATGATAAAGGAGCCGGAAGGATCATCCGGCACATGCGCTATAACGGTGGCAGGCTCCAGCGTGTAGTCGGCGTTGCTGTCGCTGATGCTGAAGAACCGGCGGTACAGGTCATTCTGGTTTTTCAGCTCGTCATAGTCGGCCTGGCGGCGGGTCAGCTCATCCACCAGCTTCTGCAGGTCCTCGTTTTCCTTTTGCAGCTCCCGCCCATGGAAAATCGGCTGGAAGAAATCCTGGATGCCGTTGCCGATCCCCGCGAAAAACTCGCCAAAGGGGGTGGCCACCGCCCCGCCGATATGGGAAAGGGCGGGCATCAGCCCGCCGGTATATACCGCACGCAGAAAGAATGCCAGTACCGCGGCCAGCAGCACAGCGATGATCTTAAAGGTCTTACTGCGGAAAAAGTCGTTCATGCTGTATCGTTCGCTTTTTGGGTCACTCCCATCCCGTTAGCGGCTGGGGCGGTTATCGAAGAACAGGGTGCGGGAGAAGGTTTCCGGCGATTCCAGAATGGCGCCGGTGCCGCGGGCCACGCAGTCCAGCGGCTCTTCCGCTATGAATACCGGCATCCCGGTCTGCTGGGCCACCAGCTTATCCATGCCGTGCAGCATAGCGCCGCCACCCGCCAGGGTAATGCCGGTCTCCAGAATATCGGCGGAAAGCTCGGGCGGTGCGCTCTAGCGTAGTCAGAATAGCATCAATGATGACGCCGATCTGCTCGCTGAGCACCTCCCGGATCTCGGCCGGGGTCAGCGTCACTTCCTTGGGGAAGCCATCCACCAGGTTGCGGCCCATTACGGAATAGGGCTCCTCGCCCTCATAGGGGCGCGGCGGAAGCAATGGCAATCTTGATCTCCTCAGCGGTACGGTCGCCGATGAGAACATTGTATTACGCTTCACATAGGCGATGATCTCTTTCTCGAACTCATCCCCGGCGCTGCGCACACTGCGGCTGGCCACGATGGAACCCATCGAAATGACCGCCACCTCCGCGGTGCCGCCGCCGATATCCACCACCATGCAGCCGGTGGGCTCGGCCACAGGCAGACCCGCGCCAATAGCCGCCGCCATCGGCTCTTCCACAATGGCCACCTGCTTGGCGCCCGCCTTAAAGGCGACCTCGCGCACGGCGCGGCGCTCCACCGCCGTTACCCCGCTGGGGATGCAGATGACCACCCGGGGTCGGTTAAAGGTCACACTGCCCAGCGTCTTTTTGATGAAAAAGCTGCAGCATGCTGGCCGCAATATCAAAGTCGGCAATCACGCCGTCCTTCAGCGGGCGCACCGCCACAATGGAAGCCGGGGTGCGTCCTACGACCTCCTTGGCCTCGTCGCCGACAAATTTCACGGTATCATTGCGGATATCCACCGCGACTACGCTCGGTTCCCGCAGAATGATACCCTTGCCTTTCATATAAATAAGGGTATTGGCCGTACCCAGATCAATGCCGATATCTCTTGCCATAGCCGTCCGCTCTCCTTTATCTGTGTTGTTGGCGCAGTTTTAGCACTATACTGCTATTATAGACGATATCCCGCCCGACCACAAGAAAAAAGAGTGTAAATTTTTATGGATGAAACCCGTTTTTTCCGGGGATGATACCCTTACCGGATCGCTTCCCGGGTGCGGTCTGTTTTGGCGGGATGGGGCTGGACCCTGCAGGGGCCGGTCCCGGTCCGCAGGCCCGGCGCTGCTTCGCATCGCCGCAGCGGGCTCCGCCCGCTGAAACCGCCCTTCGGGCGGTTTGGCCTGCGGCCCGCCCTGCCACTGTGCAGCTTCCCGGCCGGCTGCATGCCCCGCCGCCCGGCCCTGTCAGTTTGTGTATTTTCTCCAAGAATAACCCGATCCCGGCCGCAACTTTTCGCAGCCGCCCTCTCCTTTTGGTTCAACTGCACCAAAAGAACGCATTATAATACAGGGAAATTCTAACTTGTTAAAAATCTAATTTATAGACTCCCCTCTGGGAAAATGCTAAAATTGTAATAAAGCAACAAAAACAAGGAGATATTCGTCAAAATTATAACATTGCCGTTATAAAAATGACAAACATCTCATCTCATGCGGGAGGTACTTACCGATGAACAGAAGCATGAAAACCATGGATGGCAACAGCGCCGCGGCGCATGTGGCATACGCCTACACCGATGTCGCGGCGATCCCGCATCCCATCACCCCTCCAGCGTCATGGCGGAGCTGACCGACGAGTGGGCCGCCGCCGCCGGCGCAACAACCTGTTCGGGGGGAGCCGGTACGGGTGATCGAGATGCAAAGCGAAGGCGGCGTGGCCGGTACGGTCCACGGCTCGCTGGCGGCGGGCGCCCTACCACCACCTTCACCGCCTCGCAGGGCCTCCTGCTCATGATCCCCAATATGTATAAAATGGCCGGCGAGCTGCTGCCCTGCGTCATTCATTGCTCAGCCCGCGCGCTGGCTACCCACGCCCTTTCCATCTTCGGCGATCACGCGATATCTACGCCTGCCGGCAGACCGGCTTTGCCATGCTGTGCACCAGCAGCGTGCAGGGAGGTCATGGACCTGGCCCCCATCGCCCACCTCGCGGCCATCAAGCGCCGCATCCCCTTCCTGCATTTCTTCGATGGCTTCCGTACCTCCCACGAGATCCAGAAGATCGAGGTGTGGAGCGATGAGCAGCTGGAGGCCCTTTTAGACCGCTCCGCGGTGGATACCTTCCGGTACCGCGGGCTTTCCCCCAACCGCCCCGTGCTGCGCGGCAGTGCCCAGAACCCCGATATCTTCTTCCAGGAGCGCGAGGTCGCCAATCAGTTCTACGATACCCTCCCCGCGTGGTGGAGGACTACATGAATAAAATCAACGCCATGATCGGCAGCAATTATCACCTCTTCGATTACTACGGCGATCCCGATGCCGAGGAGGTCATCATCGCCATGGGCTCGGTCTGCGAGACCATCGAGGAAGTCATCGATTATAAGCGTGCCCGCGGCGAAAAGGCCGGCCTCATCAAGGTCCGCCTCTATCGTCCCTTCAGCCGGGAGCACCTGCTGCGTGCCCTGCCCGATACCGTCCGCTCCATCACCGTGCTGGACCGCACCAAGGAGCCCGGCTCCATCGGCGAGCCGCTGTACCTTGATGTCGTGGCGGCGGCGCGGCAGCCAGTTCGAGAGTATCCCCGTTTACACCGGCCGCTACGGCCTGGGCAGCAAGGATGTCACCCCCAGCCAGATCTTCGCGGTGTACCGCAATGGCAAAACCGGCGAAAAGCCCCGCTTCACCGTCGGCATCACCGATGATGTCACCTACCTCTCGCTGCTGGAGACCGAAGCCCCCAATACCACGCCGGAGGCGAAAACCGTCTGCTGCAAGTTCTGGGGTCTCGGCTCCGATGGCACTGTGGGCGCCAATAAAAACTCCATCAAGATCATCGGCGACCACACCGATCCCTATGCCCAGGGCTACTTCTCCTACGATTCCAAAAAGAGCGGCGGCTTGACCGTCAGCCACCTGCGCTTCGGCCGGGAGCCCATCAAGTCCACCTACCTCGTCACCAAGGCCGACTTTGTGGCCTGCCACAATCCCGCCTACCTCGGCAAATACGATATGGTGCACGATATCAAGCCCGGCGGCATTTTCCTGCTCAATTGCGGCTGGAGCATGGAGGAGCTGGAGCGCCGCTTCACCGGCGACGGCAAGGCCTACCTCGCCAAAAATAACATCCACCTTTACACCATCGATGCCGGCGCCATCGGCAAGGAGCTGGGACTGGGCGGCCGTGTCAATACCGTCCTGCAGGCGGCGTTCTTCCGCCTTACCGGCATCATCCCCGCCGAGGAAGCGCTGCAGCTGATGAAGGATGCCGCCACCCGCGCCTACGGCGCCAAGGGTGATGACATCGTGGCCATGAACCACGCCGCCATCGAACGCGGCTTCACCGATGCCAGGGAAGTGCCCATTCCCGCCCACTGGGCCACCCAGCGCGGCGATTTCGTCAGCTTCTATGCCACCGGCCGGGATCCCGAGCTGGTCGAGTATGTCAACCGCATCCATCCCTGCCGACTTGCAAAAGGGCGATGACCTCCCGTTTCCCTTCCTGGGACGGGAGGACGGCCACCTGCCGCTGGGCACCAGCCAGTAAAAAGCGCGGCATCGCGCGGGAAGTCCCCCCACCTGGCAGCCGGAAAACTGCATCCAGTGCAATCTCTGCTCACTGGTCTGCCCCCACGCCGTCATCCGTCCCGTCGCCATGACCGAAGCGGAAGCTGAAAAGGCCCCCCCGGCATGCCCTCCTGCCCATGACCGGTCTGTCCGATCACCGCTTTGCCATCACCACCAGCGTGATGGACTGCACCGGCTGCACTCTGTGCGTCGGCATCTGCCCCGGCAAAAAGGGCCAAAAGGCGCTGGCCATGGCCCGGCTGGAGGGCGAAAAAGCCCCGTCAGGTCTACTTCGATTACGGCCGCGAGCTGACCCCCAAGCCCGCCGTGATGCAAAAGTTCGGCGCCGATACCGTTAAGGGCAGCCAGTTCCGGCAGCCGCTTTTGGAATTCTCCGGCGCCTGCGCCGGCTGCGGCGAAACCCCCTATGCCAAGCTCCTCACCCAGCTGTTTGGTCCGCGCATGTATATCGCCAATGCCACCGGCTGCTCCTCCATCTGGGGCGGCTCGGCCCCCGGCATCCCCTATACCAAGAATGAGAAGGGCCAAAAAGGTCCTGCCTGGGCCAATTCCACTCTTCGAGGATAACGCCGAATACGGCTACGGCATGTACCTGGCGCAGGATACCATGCGCAAGCGCCTGATAAGGGAAGCCAGAAGCCCTCGTCGGCGATATCGAGGCCCCTGCACGAACGGGTATCTGGTGAGAGCCGGATACCCGTTATTTTTTGCCGCCACGAAAAGCAATAGATTTATTCACAGCTTTCAGGTATAATTGCCTTAAATCAATCCTATCCCATTCATTCCAAGATTTTTTCAAAAAATCTCAAAAAAGTTTGAAAGCATTGGAACAATTCAGCCTTTCTCATGCCATATATAGTAGAGGGCTATTTCAAACGATTGGAGGTGACGCTTTTGGACAAGCAGAAAGGCCCGGACACGGTTTTATTGTAGTGCTGCCCGGTGAGATCATCGAGATACCACAGGACAGCGACAAGTCATGGCTGACCCTGTTTTACAGCCTACCGAGAGCTTGCGGAGAAAGTGGAAGCCAGCCTATGAGCTGCCTCGCTGTCCGTATGAGGTTTTGTGGACGGACAAATATGACCACATCGTATGTGATGATATGTTCAAGCTGCTTGTGTGGGATTGCTACGCATGGTGCGCATGGCAGTCTTTCCAAGTGAAAGACCGCAAGGGCAATTATCGTGACATTCCCGGCAACTGGACGCAGTATACAGGATATTTCCCCCTGTGGAGGTTGTCGTACAGTATTATTCCTTACATCCGCATGAAGTTTGAGCAGAACGGACTTGGCTTTCAAAACCTATATAACATCCCGCAGGGTGTGGAAGTGCCGTGGCTGACCTATCAGCAGTTCAGCAATCTGATCGGCAATGTCACCGATATGGTGATTGCAGAACAGAACTGGCAGCCCATGATTGACGCTATCTGGGAAAACCGGACCGTGGAGGACTACGAAACCACAAGTAGCACCGTCAAGACAGATTTCATGCGGAAGTGGCATCACAACCGCTCTGGCAAGCCGATTTCTCTTGACGAGATGATGGAGAATGAGGACGGCGATATTTTTGAGGTTGCCGATCCTCGCGGCGAGTTTGAGCAAAAGGTGATTTCCGAAATGCAGATCGCCGCCTTTGCCGAGCAGAGCATTACCGAGAAAGACAGGGAAATATTAAAGCTGCGCATGGACGGCTTGACCGAACAGGAGATTGCGGACAAAGTTGGCTACAAGACCGCCAGCGCAGTCCATAAGCGGATCGCCAAAATCGCGGGAGCCTATGAGGATTATGTGACAGCGGAGTATCAGAAGTATTTGGACAAGTAAATAGACGCAGAAGCGGCAGCAGTTACCGAAATGGTAGCTGCTGCCTTTTCTGCGAGAAAGGAGATTCTATGAGCAGAGAACCGTTTGAAGCCATGCCTGATGTGATGGACGCAAAGCAGATTGCGGAAGCGTTGCAGATTTCCAAAGCGGGGCATACAACCTTTTGAGCAGCCCGGACTTCCCGACCTTGCGGATCGGCGGGCGCAAATTGGTGATGAAAAATGAGTTGGTGGAGTGGCTGAAAAGTCATACAAACAGAATACCGTGAAAATGCAGTCAAGAGCTGGAAAAGTGGTAAATCAGTCGGTAGGACAAGGTGAAATGCACCCCGCATCGTTTAGGGTGTTTCCATCAAAAAATCGCAGCACTTTTCCAATTCAAGAGCTGGGAAAAATCCATGAAAATCAGGAGGTTTTATGAGAACAGG
>VOFC01006265.1_pt1 | contig 13445 bp, 27 predicted proteins | sample 5384161 | NCBI WGS metagenome assembly VOFC01 (sample SAMN12384722, study PRJNA508395) | human gut metagenome | isolation source: healthy gut B | host: Homo sapiens | reverse complement strand
GAGTGAACAACCTTCGACACAAGAACAAGAAATGGATTCCACCGCCACAGCAAACTGTAGAAGACGAATTAAAACAAACAAAGTCAAAACACTGAAACCCATACTTCTGAAACCTCTTCTCAAAATGTTTTTCCACCAAAAACACAGTATTTCGAAGATGATCAATTTAGTTAATTTAACATCTGATACAAAAAGAGAACGTGTCGGTCAGGAAGGGAAAGCGTACAACATACGGTGGCTTTAGACGCTACCATCCCATGCCCAAAAAATCAGGGAAAGAATTTCTTTATTTATTCTCAGAACATCAAGTCAAAAAAGTAAAAGCAAAAAGATATCCGGTTAACATTTTTGGTTTTTATCGTAGACGCCATAGTGGTTCCAAGGAGCCAATCAACGAATGATTGAAACGAAAGGAGCTGTATCTCTTTAAAGGATGCGTACATTAAAAGAGATAAAAAGTAGCGTTAATTGTTTCCGTGGATTAAACTCAGGTTTCTTACTTTTCAAAAAAGTGTTGAACGCGGCTATCGTTATTTAGAAGAGCTGGAAGTAGGAGGAAACGCCTTTAAATGCAGGTATCAATAAAGGTATCCGTGATTAAAAGTGAGTTAAAAAAGATATGAATTGTATGCCGATGTTAATTGTAATTACGGATGGAAAAGGTAACATTAGTTTGGATGAGCATAAAAAAGCCAAAAAGATGAGTTGATGGAAATCGGTAAAAAGTAAAAAGAGTTGTCAATTGCAAACAGTATGGTAATTGACATTGAGAAAAAGGGTTTGGCGCAGTTTGGTATTGCAAAAAGAATTTGGCAAACATCATGAATGCAACCTATTACAGTGTTGAAACTTTGGAAAGAGTCCATATTACAAATGGTAGAAAGTGTGAGGGAAGCAAAATGAGTCATATGAGTACGAATAAGAATATTACATTTCCATTTTCAGCGATTATTGGACAAGAAGAGATGAAAAAGGATTGATTCTAAATGTCATTCATCCCAAAATTGGAGGGATTTTTGGTATTTGGAGAAAAAGGAACGGCAAAATCTACAACAGTACGTTCATGGCTGGTTTGTTACCTGAGATTGAAGTTGTAAAGGCTGCCGTTTTCGTTGTAACCCTCGTGATGTTTCTTCTATGTGTGAAGAATGTCGTGAAAAAAATAAATGCGGGTGAAACTCTGGAGTCGGAACTGTCTAAAATGAAAGTGGTTTGATTTGCCTGTTTCTGCTACTGAAGACAGAGTTGGGGTTCTTTGGATATTGAAGAGGCGTGATTCAAAATGGTAAAAAGAAATTTGAATTAGGCGTATTAATCAGGCGAACAGAGGTATTTTATATGGGATGAAATCAATTTATTGGATGACCATATTGTAGACTTGTTATTGGACTCAGCAGCAATGGGAGTAAATACGTAGAAAGAGAAGGTATTCTTTCTCGCATCCTGCCTAATTTTATATTGGTTGGTAATTATGAATCCGAGGAAGGGGAACTGCGTCCGCAACTATTAGACCGTTTTGGATTCAGTGTTGAAATTAAAGGAATTCAAGATCCGGTTCAACGTATGGAAATTGTGAAGCTGCGTGGAAAATTTGAAGAAGATCCCACTGCGTTTATTCAATCTTTATGCGAACAAGGAACATGAATTGGCCTATCGTATTTTACAAGCACAGCAACTGTTGCCCAAGGTAGAGATTTCTTGATGAAATTTTATTGATAAATGCGAAATTATCTATTGCATTGAAGTCGACGGACACAGAGCAGATTTGATTATGATGAAAGCTGAAAAAGCCATGGCTACTTTTTGAAGGAAGAAGCTATGTCACAATAGAAGACGTAGAAGCGGTAGCAGCGAAAATGGTATTTCTTCACTGTTTAAAATCGTTACCGTTTGAAAGCAGTAAAACATTGATATGGAAGTAATCCAAAGCATTATTCAGGAAACGGTTCACGAATAGGAGGTTTTGTCATGAAGAAAAAATAGTAGCCGTATTATGGCATAATTCTGCCAACCGCCTGAATATGCTTCAATCGCAAACGGATGAGTTTGTTTGTCTGAAGGCATATTCTGCCGCTGCTTTGAGTGATGGACGGCAAGATTTAGATAAACTATATCGAGATATGGATGATGCAGATGCCTTCCTGTTTCAAGTGACTTCATCTGACTCAGCTTGGATAGAGATTGAAGAATATGCTGAGAAATTTGAAACACCTATGATTTATGTTGGGGGAGAATCTGCCGGAAAATAAAAACGAAGGACCAGATGAAACACAGCGCAATATGCAATCAGTTTTATGTATATAGCGGTGCGGAGAATATGGTGAATATGATGAAATATATCTGTTCACAGGTTCTGCATGAGGAAATGGATTATCAAGAACCTATATTTATTCCTTGGGAAGGAATTTTTCATCCGGATTCGAAAGAGATTTTTCAAAGTACAAAAGATTACTTTGCTTGGAAAGAACCATCCGAAAAGGAACAATTGCACTTCTTGTTTCTCGCACCGCTTGGTTAAGCGGAGACATAGAGGCTGGAACGGGCTTTGATAAAACATATAGAAGAAAAACGGATATACTGCATTGCCTATTTTTTTCATATGCAATGGCAGATATAATTAGGTGCAAAAAGGGACAGCATATGCAATTGAAACCTTTTGTTTCGACGGTGGACATTGTAGGGCATGTAATTCGTATGACCGGATTTTTTTTGCAAGATACAGACGAATATGCAAATACAAGCGAAAGCTCCGTCATGTCTCGCTTAAATTGCCCGATTGTAAACCTATTTGTTCACTTATTCCATGACGCTTGAAGAGTGGGAAAAAAATGAGGATGGCTCTGTAGCGGATATTGCTTGGAATATTGCATTACCGGAGCTGGAAGGGGTAATCGAACCAATTTTTATTGGGGCAGAGGAGCAAACAGGACAGGTTGAATTACGAAAACCGCTTGAAAAGCGTTGCGAAAAAATTGGTGCATCGTTTATCCAAATGGATTGCTCTTTTCGGAAAAAGAGAATAAAGACAAACGGGTAGTGTTTATCTTAAATAATAATCCTTGTACTGCTGCCGATTTCAGTAGGTGGAGGTGCAAATTTGGACACATTGGAAAGTGTTGTCAGAATTTTACACGCAATGAAAGAGCATGGTTATCAGGTAGAACATATACCGGAAAATGGTGATGAACTTATTAAAACAATTATGGACCGTAAAGCAATTTCAGATTTTCGTTGGACAACCGCAAAGAAATAGTACATAAAGGCGGTGTATTGTGTCAAGTTACAAAAGATATGTATATGGAATGGTTTAATGAACTTCCGGAGAAAGCGAAAAGCAGTATGATTGACGCATGGGGAGAACCCATTGAGAGCTATGGTACATGAAAATACCATACTGGTAACAGGCATATCTTTTCAAAATGCTTTGGTATGTGTACAGCCTAAGCGAGGCTGCGTTGGAGCAAAATGTGATGGAACCGTCTGTAAAATTTTGCACGATCCACACGTAGCACCAACACACCAATATTTCGCTTCTTATCGCTATTTTGAGCGTGTATATCAAGCAGATGTCATTATACATGTGGGGAACACATGGTAACTTAGAATTTTTGCCGGGAAAAGGTGTCGGACTTTCAGATGCATGTTTTCCTGATATTTGTATCGGAACCATGCCGAATCTTTATATTTATAATGCGGATAATCCTCCAGAAGGAACCATTGCAAAGCGTCGTGCACTGGCAACGATTATTGGCCATATGCAGACGACCATGACGCAAAAGCGGATTGTATGATTCTTTGGAGGAGTTGGATGAGCTGCTGAATCAATATGATAAAGTGAAATTATCTGATCCTTCTCAAGCTCATTTGTTGGAACACTTCATCATTGAGCAAATACAAATGAATCAGATGTTAGATTACATCAATTTGGAAGATTATCATAACCATATGGGCTATATTATTGAAGAATGCCATAAAGTACTTTACTATGATAAAAAAATACGCAGATTCAAGACGGTATGCATATTTTCGGACAATTGCCGCAAGAAGAAAAAAGAGTAGATTTTTTATATTCTATTTTACGATTTGAAGGAATTAATACACCTTCAATTCGTTCAGATGTAAATAACTTAATCGGTTTAGAGCTTTCCTCGTTATTGGAACGACCGGAGGGATTCTGCGCACGTTATAATACGGATAACGGTAGTATTTTATTTGACATTGACCGAATTTGCAAACAGATTATCAGAGTGTTTTTACAAGGAGAAACAATAACATCTGATATAGATTTATATGGTTATACCTTACAAAACGCCTCTAGTCTTGATGATATTAATGCTCGCTTGGAAAATGTATTGGATATTAACAGAAGGATTGAATCTTCCAAAGAAATAGAGGCTTTGCTTCGCTATGGACGGAAGTTTTATAGAAGCCTTGGGACCGGCAGGAATTATTACACGGGGTAGAGATGATGTTTTACCTACAGGCAGAAACTTTTATACATTAGATCCTGAAAAAGTTCCGACCAAAGCTGCATGGGAAGTTGGAAAAAGATTGGCAGATTCCGTTATTCAAAAATATAAAGACGAAGAGGGTACATATCCGGAAAGTGTAGCTATTTATTGGATGACTACAGATATTATGTGGGCGGACGGAGAAGGTATGGCGCAGCTTCTTTATCTGCTTGGGGTAGAACCGGTATGGTTGTCAAATGGCAAAGTAAAACATTTAAAATTATTGATCTGAATGATTTGGGACGACCCAGAATTGATATCACGGTTAAAATTTCAGGAATATTGCGAGATAATTTTCAGAACTGTGTTTGTTTTTTTTAGATGACGCTATTCAAAGCAGTTTCCAAGCTGAAGGAACCTTTGGAATTAAATTTTGTGCGTAAACATGCCTTAGAAAATCAGCAATCTCAACCGGATCTTAGCTGGGATGATGCGACCTCACGCATATTTGAGCACAGCCGGGAACTTACAGTTCGGGAATCAATTTACTGGTCTACGCTTCGGCATGGGAAAATCAAGATGACATTTCTGATTTGTTTATGAATTTTAACAGTTACTCCTATGGAAGAAATCGTTTTGGAAAACAATCGCCTTTTGCCTTGGAATCCAGTTTAAAATATGTTGACATTACTTATGACAAAGTAATGTCAGATGAACACGACTTACTGGGATGTTGTTGTTATTTTGGTAATCATGGAGGAATGACAGCAGCAGCCAGAAAGTTGTCTCAAAAAAAGTAAAAGCATATTACGGCGATTCCAGAGAAGTAACCAATATTGAAGTACGCACATTATCAGAAGAAATTAATCGTGTTGTAAAAAAGTAAGTTATTAAATCAAAAGTGGATAGAAGGACAAAAGCAGCATGGTTACAAAGGTGCTGGAGATATCAGCAAACGTGTGGGCCGTGTATACGGTTGGGAAGCAACGACAGAAGAAGTTGACGATTGGGTGTTTGATGACATTACCAAAACGTTTATTGTAGATGAAAATAACCGTAAATTTTTTCAAGAGAATAATCCTTGGGCTTTGGAAGAAATGTCGAGACGTTTAATAGAAGCGTATCAAAGAAAATTATGGAATCCTGAAGAAGGTTTGATTGGTGAAATTCAAGATACTTATTTGGAACTGGAAGGCTTTTTTTAGAAGAAAGCATGGGAAATAACACAGGAGATTTTCAGGGAAGTTCCATTGACGTAGTAAACTTAAATGATATTGAAACTTATCGCCAAACAGCAGCAAAATTGCATACTGTGAAATATAATAAATTTGATTGAAAGAAGGAATTAACATGAAAACAAAATTAATTTGCATGGCGCTTTTTGGCAACAATGGCAGTCAGCTTGACTGCTTGCGGAACAAGCGGAGAAGCAGCAGTACTTCTGGTGAAATGAATACTTCATCCGCAGTACAGTCAACAGGTATTACTATTACAGACTCCGCCGGAAGAGAAGTAACGTTGGAAAAACCTTTGGAAACAGTGGTAACTTTTAATTCCAGCTTATATGATACTTTGGTATCCTTTGGCGCGGCTGATACTGTTATCGGGGTAGGCGATTCCATTAAAAAGGCAATTGCCGATGGTGTTCCAAGCGTAGGGGCATGGAATGACCCAAACATAGAAAAAATTCTTGAATTAAAACCGGACGCAGTAATTACTTATAAAAAGCTATATGACAGATGAAAATGAGAAAATGCTGGAAGACGCCGGAATCAAATGTATTTACTTGGAACTGTCAAAAGCCGATCAGGTAACAAACGAAATGACTTCCTTAGGAAAAAATTTTTGGAGAAGAAGAACAGGCACAAAAAATATGTGGACTTCTGCAATAAATACAATTCCTTAATAGATGAAAGATTGAAAAATATAAAAGAAGAAGACAGAGTAAAAGTTTATTACGAAGGCTATACTGATTATAAGAGTGCAAACAGTACAACCGGTGGTCACCAATTAGTAACATCAGCCGGAGGCATTAACATTGCGGCAGATGAAAGCACTGAATATCCTGAAATCAGCGATGAGTGGGTATTGGAACAAAATCCGCAGGCAGTTGTAAAACTAGTAAGCAACACCAAGAATATTTTAGGACCTAATGTAACGGATTCTGCGGCAGCGGAAGAAGTATATAATAATTTAATTTCACGTCCGGGTTGGTCAGAATTGCAGGCAGTAAAAGATGGAAAGGTAATTATTTTGGCTTCCGAAATAGGTACTACTGCTACAGGCAGTGTAATCGGCTCCTTATATTTAGCCAAAGTATTTTATCCTGAAGAATTTAAAGATATTGATTTGACTAAAGTGCATGAGGAATTCCAAGAGACCTTGTTTAACAGTGAATTAACAGGAATCTATGCTTATCCTGAAGTTAACTAAGAATATAACAATTTGTATTAAATAGATTTGTGGTGTATGTTATATATGAATAAAACTTCTGCTGCCATTGATACTTCTGAACTAAAAAAGACATCAAAATAGAATATTCCAAAGGAAAAAAGAAAAAATTATTTTAATTGTTTCTTTGAGTATTGCATTATTCATCGCGTCGATTGTGGCAATTACTCTGGGGGCTTCGTCTGTAAATTTTAATACAGTATTTCAAGTATTTGGAGATTTATTTGTCCATAATGACGCAATCACCGAAACACAGAGACAAATTGTATTAGGTATTCGTTTGCCGCGTGTTTTAGCCGCCATTTTAGCAGGTATCGCATTGTCTAATGCAGGTTTATTGATGCAAGGGAGTGTTCCAAAATCCATTGGTAAGCCCATATACATTGGGGGTTTCAAACGGAGCTTCTTTTGGCGCGGCTTTGGCAATTGTATTTAGTTCCCATTTTGCTTTTTTGAATTTAGGTACTTATTTACTGCCTGTATTTGCTTTCATTAGTTCCGTTTTAAACCATGATACTGGTATATGGTATTGCCAAAATTGCAAAAAATTCCTCTAAAACACTCATTCTGTCAGGTGTTGCCGTCGGATATTTATTTTCTGCATTAGTTTCTTTGCTTAAATATGTGAGTGATGCAAAAAAGAATTGCCGGAATTGGTTTTTGGACGATGGGTGGTTTTTCCGGTATTAACTGGACTGCTATTGCAATTATGGCAGGTGCGTGTTTGCTCAGCTTTATTATCATGATGTATTTTTCTTGGGATTTAAATGTTATGACAGCCGGAGAGGAATCTGCAATTAGTTTGGGTGTCAACTATAAAAAAATACGTATGATTGCATTTGTTTTATCTACGTTATTAACGGCAGTAGCAGTATCGTTTACAGGGGGTCATCGGCTTTGTAGGACTGATAGCTCCCCCATGTTACTCGTATGATAGTAGGCAGCGATTATCGTTATATGATTCCGGTGTCTTCATTGGTAGGAGCTCTTTTATTGCTACTGTCTGATACGGTAGGAAGAAATATTATAAAGCGCCGACGCAATTACCGGTGGGAATTATCACTTCTGTGATAGGCGTACCGTTTTTCCTCTATTTAATCATTAGAAAAGGGGAGATAGTATGCGTTTGGATGTTAAAAATTTAAATTTTGGATATACAAAAAAGTACAAATATTGCATAATATTAATTTTTCGGTAGAGAGCGGACAACTGGTTTCTTTAATAGGGCCTAACGGTTCAGGAAAAACGACAATCATAAAATGTATCAATCAGATACTGTCGCCTCAGTCAGGTCAAATATTTTTTGGATGGAACTAACGTTCATACCATGCGCACAATGGAGTTGGCAAAAAAGTAGGTTATGTTCCTCAAATGACAAAAAATTTTATGGAGGAACTGTTTTAGATGCAGTGCTGATGGGAAGAAGACCTTATATCAAATGGAAAATTACAGATTATGATGTTACATTGGTTTTTAGAGATTTTAAAAAGTTAGAAATTACTCATTTGGCACATAAAGAATATGAAGTATTATCGGGTGGTCAAAAACAGAAAGTGTTAATCGCAAGAGCTTTGGCACAAAATCCCGATGTATATTTGTTTGACGAACCAACTAGTTTTTGGATATTAAAAATCAACTTGAGATTATGAATATGGCAAAAAGAATTGGTGCACCAACATCATAAATTGGTGATTATGGTTGTTCATGATTTAACCATGGCATTAAGATATTCCGATTATATTGTATTGCTGGAAAAAGGTTCCGTAATCTCTCAAGGAGTGTCTCATCAGGTTTTAAATTCTGAAAACATATTTAATGTATATGGAGTAAATGTTAATATTTTGGAAGGAAATTATGTTGCACCTATTTAGAAAAAAGGGTTCTTTATTGTTTTTGACAAAGATTATGTTTGTAATCGGACTTACTGTTAAATATAAAATTACTATTCTTACTTATTTTTAGAATTTACATATTAATATTACAAGTAGCGTTAGGATAAATAATCTGCTTTATCTATTGTTCTGTTCAGATGTGATTTATTTGTATAATATTGTATTAAGATATTGTAATTATTATAATCTCAAAAAACAATATTAATATTTCAATAATTTTTAGTAATTTTAGGTAAGAGTGCTGCTGCATTTAGAGGATACATTGATTTAAATGGGATATCAAATGTGGTTAATATCAGCTTTTTCCATGATGTAAAGTTAATATGTTTTTTATTTCGTTTTTTCGTATTCGCTTACATCTCGGATAAAAAGAATATCCGTGGTAACAAATTACCACGGATATTCTTTTCTGTTTTTCAAAAACAGACCAAGTATAACTATATATATTCGTCTCAAAAGTAATCTAATGGGTTATATTTCGCGTTGGACTTCATAATGATATAACTTTGCAACGGTGGAATATGATAATCTAATAAAGGTATTTCAATTAATAAGCCATCCTTTAATTCCTTTTCAATCAGTTTACGGGGGTAAAAAGCGTAATATGGATATTGCAATAAAAAGGGAATGATCTCTTTTTATCACACTAATTGTAAATTGAAATACATAGTGTGGAGGAAAAATATCGTGTATCCAATCAAATCCACTTTTCGGCATAAATTTAGAATAGATAATTGGTAAATGAAGTATTTCACCGTTGTGAATACCATTGGAAAATTGTATATTTTGGCTGTTGGTAACAAAAATGATTTCATCCGTTTTATATGGAATACATTTATAGCTGATTTCATTCGTTGCCAGATATGAAAAGCAGACATCAATGGAATTATCATGAAGACGATTGAGAAGATGTCTTGAGTGATCTAATATTACATTTAGACAGATATTTGTATGTTTATTCATCAATTGAGAAATATGTGGCTTTAAATGACAGTTGTATATGCAGTTGACACACCCTTATATTAATGATTTTTGAATATGTATTACAAGAGTTAATTTCCATTTTCATTTTTTCTTCTAATTCCAAAAAATCGTTGAGAATATTCATAAAAATGTTCTCCGGCATGGGTTAGGGTAATGTGTTTATTATCCCTATCAAATAAGGGCTGTCCTATTTCTTTTCCAGTTCTTTAATTCGATTTGTTATGGTAGATTGTACTACAAAAAGTTGCTGTGCAGCTTTTTGTGAAATTTTACCTCTGCTACTACTAAAAATGTTTTTAGTGCTTCTATATTCATAATTGTCTCCAAAGTCATAAATCGCTCTATAAAACTATATTTTTTCATACAAATTATAACATTTTTCTTATTTTCTTTTATTTATTAAAGTACAAAATTTCTCAATAAATCAACGTATTTATATAGAAAAATTATTTAAAATGAAAAAATTATACAATAATCTTTAAAAATTTCCTACTATCAAAAAAATGAATGATAATAGGAAATTTTTTTCATTGTACAAATATTTTAATCTATTTTATATTTAATAATGTGTTAAGGAATATACACATTATATCCGCAGAAAGGATGTTTGCCGTTGGACATGGCGCGATTTATTTTAAAAAGAATATTGCAAATTATTCCCATGTTGCTGGTTGTTACAATATTTGCTTTTGTTTGAGCAATTTGGCAAGCGGTGATATTGCAGAGATTAGTATTCGCAGTTCCGGTGGACAAGTTACACCGGAAAATTTGGCTCAGGCCAGAATAGACCTCGGCTTAGACCAACCTTTGGTAATACAGTATTTTAATTGGCTGGGAAAAAGCGGTCCGTTTTGATTTCGGCAATTCATTTATCAGTGGAAAACCGGTTATAAATGAAATTATGTCTCGTTTTCCTAATACGTTGTATCTCGTTTTGATTGCTTCCATTATGGCTATTGTCATTGCTGTACCCATTGCCTTGCTTTCTGCAAGATATTCCGGAAGTATCTTAGACCAAGGATTGCGTGTTGTTACTACAATCGAGCTACTATGCCGGAATTTTGGCTTGGATTATTGTTATTATATGTTTTTTGCGATTCATTTGGGTATTGTACCCGTAATTGCAGGAAGCAATATTGCGAATATATTTCTTCCAGCTTTTACATTATGCTTAAGTTATTCAGCCGTCTATGTACGTATGCTGCGTACAAATCTGATTGAAGTACGGCGTTCCAATTTTTTAAGGCTGCTCGCTCTAAAGGAATGAGTGAAGGAAGCGCAATGGTAAGGCATGGTTTAAAAAATGCAATTTTACCTTGTGTTACTTTTAATTGCAACTAATTTCGAGGAATGATTTCCGGTGGTTTTGCAGTTGAAACTATTTTTTCATGGAATGGTGTAGCAAGATATGCAATAGAAAGCGTGAAAGCAAAAGATATACCGGTGATTGAATGCTATTTATTATTGGTAGCTTTGCGTATATCATTGTCAACTTAATTGTCGATATTATCTATCAATATATTGACCCGAAAAATTAAATTACAGGGAGGCCGTCGCAGATTATGGTTCAAGAGATAGATAAGATTCAAAAAGATAACATTCAGAAAATAGATAAAGATTGTTTTATCTTTGCAAGTGTTAAAACGATTATTTAAAAAAATAAACTGGCTTTAGCAGGCGGAATTGTTGTTTTATTATTTTTAATTGTAGGTTGCTTGGCACCTGTGATTGCACCGCATGATCCGTTAGAAGTGAATGTAAGCATCCGTTTGCAAGGTCCTTCTCAAGAATACTGGCTGGGAAACAGATCATCTGGGACGATGTATTTTATCACGTTTACTATATGGTGCGCAGACCACTTTATTAAACTCCTTAGTTGTTTTGGCGGGAATATTGCTTATTGGTATTCCTCTAGGGCTCATTTCAGGATTTTGCGGTGGTTGGATTGACAATTTAATTATGAGATTTGCCGATATTGTATCTACATTTCCCTCCAGTTTGTTAGCCTTTAGCAGTCGTAAGCGTTTTTGGTGCCGGTCTACAAAATGTAATGATAGTTTTAGTAGCCTTATGGTGGGCCCGTTCGCCAGAATATTACGCAGCCAGGTATTAAAGATAAAAGAAAAAAGATTTTGTAATGGCGGCAAAAGCAAGCGGTACTTCAAAATTTAAGATTGTAATCAATCATGTATTATTAAACTCCATATCACCGATTATTGTTTATTCTACCTTACGTGTTGCTGCGGTTATTATGCATATTGCAAGCTTTTTCTTTTATTGGACTTGGCACACAACCACCGGCTGCTGATTGGGGAGTTATGCTCAGCGACAGTAAACAATTTATCAGTACAGCGCCGCTGATGATGATATGGCCGGGTCTGTCGATTATGTTGGTGGTGTTTAGCTTAAATATGTTTGGAGAAGGTTTAAACGAAGCATTAATGCCGGGAGGTAATAAAAAGCGAAACAATTGGGAGATGGAGAATAAAATGGTTCAAAATTATAAAAAATGATGTAATTTTTATCTGTTGAACATTTAAAAAACTTATTTTTATCAAAAACGTAATCAAGAACCAATTCGTGCAGTAGACGATGTTTCTTTTCAGATTATAAGGGAAGTATTACTGCTATCGTAGGACAAAGCGGCAGCGGTAAATCGGGTCTATTTTTAATTTAGTGGATTCTGCCGGGGAAAAATTGTAGAGGTTTCATTGTTTTAAACGGAAAAAATTTATTGAAATTATCAAACCGAACGAAATAAAATTTATGGTAAAGAAGCAACTATGATTTTTCAGGAGCCAGCGAGCGCTTTAAATCCGGTAGTAAAAGTGAAAAACAAATAGAGATTTTTCTCCATCAGAAGATGAATCGAAATGTTGCTCTTGGAAAATGTAGAGAAGCTTTAAAAAGAACACAAACACAATTTTTGAAAAAATATCCGTTTGAACTTTCCGGCGGTATGTGTCAGCGCATTATGATTGCCATGGCAATTGTATTCCAGATCTTTTAATTGCAGACGAGCCTACTACTGCATTGGACCTTACCGTACAAGCAGTGGTGCTGAATGAAATTAAAAAACTTCGGGATGCAGGAATGTCTATTATGCTAATAACGCACGATTTTGGGGAATTGTGGCTCAAATGGCGGATTACGTTTATGTTATGAATGACGGAAAAATTGTGGAAAGTGGAAATGTATTCGGATATTTTTGACCATCCGCAGCATGAATATACAAAACGTTGTTAGGGGCGGGCTGAAGAAAAACAGGAGGTTATGGTATGAGTTTAATTATGATTAATAATCTCAAAAAAAGTTATAAAATTTCAAAGACAGAGCGTATTCATGCTGTTAATGACGTGTCTTTTTCCATTCAAAAAGGTGAAATTTTAGGTTTGGTGGGAGAATCCGGCTGCGGAAAAAGTACATTGGGAAAACTTCTTCTTAATTTAGAAACGTCCGATTCCGGAGAGGTACTTTTATCACGGAAAAAATATTACCTGGTATTCTTTTTTTCTCAAATGAGAAAAATCAGGAAAGAGTTGCAAAATGGTATTCCAAAACAACTCGGATTCATTTAAATCCTTATTATACGGTCAGACAGATTATCTATGGAACCTCTGCAGAGGTATAATAGGGAAACACCAAAACGACGACCAATTAGTGGAAG
>VOFC01002969.1_pt1 | contig 13450 bp, 20 predicted proteins | sample 5384161 | NCBI WGS metagenome assembly VOFC01 (sample SAMN12384722, study PRJNA508395) | human gut metagenome | isolation source: healthy gut B | host: Homo sapiens | reverse complement strand
TCTTCCATGCATCATGTTCAATAGAACCGATTACATAGCCATGTCTTGATGTATCATCATCTGCTCGCACCCTCATAGCTTCACCGCAGTCTTGTGTTCTCTGGCGCAAAATCTCGTCCACATATCATTATCAAACGGAACATACAACACGCGAGGATCCTTCGCATTTTTCACCGAGAACAAGCGTGCTTTTTGACCTTACCGGCACTTTCGCAGACAGTGGCGCAAGGTAGTTTGTCTGTATGATATCATTTCCTTCCAACGACAAATTTGTCAAATAAAATGTTTTATCTTCATAAAAACCAGAAGTTCTGTCTTATGAGATCTCACCAAACTCCCTTCCCAGTGATAGGTGACGCTGGTTCCAAACGCATCCTTATTTTCCTTAATTTCTACATCCGTATGCAAACCCAAGACTGCCTCCTGATCATAATAGCGCCGCCCATACCGGAACTCAAACCCGATATTCTCTGTAGGTTCATTTCATCGCGAAGCCACGCCACTGCATATACCCTTGTCGCAGAGTGTAGCAGAAACGAATTTCGATGACTCTATTCTGATTTTTCATCCTCGTTCTTAGATACCTTAAGGTGACTTTCTGTTCTATATTCCTCACCATACCTTCATTTTATCAAAATCTTTTTCTTCCTCCGAAAGCTGTTTCACTATGCATATCATTATGGAACGTTCTTCCAGCTAAAAGACACATGCTGTGCACTGTATTTTCACTTGTAGAAAACTGATTTCCATGTACAATCAAAGGGATTCATTTTCACGAATGTTCCCCTCGGCACATAAAATGCCTCTATATGCTCTGTGGCGTAAGTCCATAAATTCCAGGCGTTCCAACAAAAGTATTACATCACCGTCTAATGGCAATATTCCCCTCGCAGGTATGCTCATGAAATTCAATAAAATCAATTCTGTTTTTCTTCTTTTTTCTACCTGACAGACAGATACAGTTGGCAGGTTGTTCCCAAAATCGAGAGGTCCAAGCACATCCGCAAAAAATGTTCTTGAAAGACCGCATTTTGTGCTAACGATTCATCGTCCAAAAGATTTTGATATAAACCATATTTCCGAAACCCCCTCCTCGGTAAGCTGTTTTACTTCGATTTCTCTCATCGCATCCATTCTCCTTTTTATTAACTCCAAACCGATAGCTCCAACTTCTTCCTCAATATAGCTCTTGCAGATTCTTTTCTAACGAACGGAACGACTCCGAAAGGACTCTTATCTGCCTCTTCGCTTCCGAAAAAATCTTTTTGAAGCTTCGCATTTAGAATGAAATATTCCGTTCCGACATTAAACTTATTAATTCCATTTTTAAAAGCAGCTACCAGTTGCTCTTGTGGTATACCACTGCCTCCGTGCAGTACGAGGGGCGTTTTTGTTGCCTCGTTAATCTCACGAAGTCTCTCGATATCCAATTTGGGCTCTTTTTACATAATGTCCATGTGCACTTCCGATTGCAACTGCAAGCGAAGCAACGCCTCGTTGCATCTGCAAATGCTGCTGCATCTTCCGGTGTCGTATAACTGTTCTCATTGCAGAAATCACTTTCATTACCCGCAGAGCCTACATGCCCCCAGCTCGCCCTCAACGTCTACACCAAAAACGGTTGCCGCTCGCACGACCTCTTTGTAAACGCTACGTTTTGCTCAAACGGGAAGTGTAGACCCATCTGCCATTACCGAAGTAAATCCCTCTCGAATTGCCGAAAGTATGTATTCGTAATTGCTGCAATGATCCAAGGTAGTCCTACCGGAACGCTTTTTTGCCAAATCTTTCACTGTCTCAGCAAAATTCTTGGCGTAATCAGGTGAATCCATCGTAGGATAAAGCATCAGAATAACCGGCTTTTTCACAGCCTCCGCCCCATAATACAGCTATATATTGTCTGATAATCAAATGCATCAAAGCAATTGCGGAAGTATTTCTTTTTCCGCTTCCTGTAAAATATTACTACCTTTTCTAAAGCCATAGTTCTCCTCCCGAAACCGCCTTATGTAAACGCTTCTTTCCCGGTGTGTCAGGCGTGTCATACGAAATACCAAGATACCGGCAGGCATCCTTAATCACATCTGCATACGCGCCAAAAATTTCCTATTACATGGTGAATATATGGGCCGCAGATAAATTTCCTTTTCCCACTTCGGCCAGTTATCCACCTCTAGCCATACATAGTTTCCTCCGGTCTCCGGTCCGTCAATTGACTCACCCTCACCCGCAAAGCAACGATACTCCCCATCTCTTCCATCAAAGCGAAGTACTGTCAGCTTACCTGTTTTTAACGGATAAAAATCCCTGCCCTTCTTCTACGATATAACCGTCTACTCCATCTCGCTTTAAGCTCTTGCAAATGGTCCACAGTGCCAAAAGCAACTCAGCATTCTCATTTTTCCGGATGCCGCAGTGTCAAATCTGCGGTAAATGCAGGACGACTATAGCCTGCTGCAGCCATCGCCATAACAGACGTAATCGCTGCATGAATATCCATCTCACAGGCACAAGGAAGACCTCTGTCATATAAATCACCAAACACAAAACAAGGCGCAATGCCAAATGCTGCACGAATTGTATACCAGCAGTCACATGCGACTGCATTACACTGATACTTTTTTCGCGACCTCCATAATCCCAAGTTCCAATGCCGCTACAACTCTCTTGTCCTTTTAACCGAGACATATCAATCGTTTTTTCTATGTCAGCCACCAGCTCGTCTATCTCTTTCTGGTTCTCCTGCATAATCCGCTTAATGGTACCCACAAAAACGGCTCCCCGTAATGGCACAAGTTCAATGCCAAATTTCTCTAGCAATTCTGCCTCGTTAACCATAACGCTCATAAACCGTTGCGGTCTCACACTGATTTGCGCAATGCGTAGATTTTTAAACGCGGTTACCACCTGGGCGGTACAAATAAATTTTCGCAGTTCCTCCTCCCAAAGTCTGTCCTCTATCCAGCAGTTTTCCACATAAGTAATGTTACTCCATATCTTTTTCAGCACTTTGCTTGCCGCAAATAGTCCACACTGCGTATCGGTCGGGCGCATTCCCACCTTTACGCCATCCGGCTTTTGATCTCTTTGGTCCCCACAAAAGTACCGGAACCTTTAACTCAGACGCCAGCTTTGCTGCCGCTTCCTCTTGACCAAAGTTACAAACGGCAGGAATAACGCCTGAACACCTTTTTCTTTAAAATATTCTGCCGCAACACGCATCTTCGTAATCGGTCAGATATTGATCCGCCGGCATTTCTATCGTTCTGCCTCAAGCGTAAACCTTTTTTGCAGAGAAATCTAATTCTTCCAATGTTACAAGTTCTATGCCGCTTTCCTTTGCTATTTTTGGTTCTTTCTAGAATCTTCTGATAGTTATCATTTGTTTCTTTGTTATTCCATAAATCTCTTCTAGTCGGAGCAATTCCGAGCTTCAATGTTGGTTTTTCATATCTCATTTCACATCCTCCTCCAGCACTGCTTCTGCAAAAAAAGCTCTTAAAATGAGGAAGTGTGGCTGTATATGCACGACTCTCTTCCTCTATTCTTGCCATCGCCTCATCCGAAATCTGAATATCTAAGGCTTTTAATCCATCATCCACATGCTTCTTCTTTCCGAATTCTGTTATAGGTGCCGTAATTCCATCTTTTTTTCATTACCCAATTTAGTGCCAGATTTCCGGTGTCGTTTCATATTCCACTGCTATTTCTTTAAACATTCCGTAACCTTAAGTGCTTTTCGTAATACGGTTCCTGAAAAAGCGCTGCGTGACTTCGTCCATCCTCTGCAGTCTCCCTGGTCCGTACTTTCCCTTAACAGCCCCCTGCGCCAACGGCGAATATGCCATTACACTTATGTTCTGTTCCCACAATACGGTAATATATCCTTATCAATAAAACGCCACAAAAGATTATAGCATGGTTGAATGACATCGATATCCCCCATATTTCTGCGCTTCCCTTCAATTGCGCTAAGCTAAAAAATTAGAAACGCCGATACTCTTGATTTTTCCGCTATGTTTTAAATACATCAACGCTTCCATTGTTTCACTGATTGGAACAGTTCGGATCCGGATAATGGATAAAATAGATGTCTAAATTCTGTCTGCAGTCTTCTAAGCTTAATCCTCACACGCCTTCACTGCCTCTGTACCGCCTAAACTAGTCACCCACAGTTTAACTGGTTTAGCTGATAATCCTCTCTGCGAAAGTCCTGCAAACGCTTTCCCCAGTAATTTCCTCACTTTTTCCCGCGCCATAGCAGTATGCAGGTATCAAAGTCGTAATTCCCTTTATCAGTGCATATTGCACGTTTCTTCTGCCGCCTTTATATCAACCGGTCCCCAATAATCGCCGCCCATTTGCCAGCATCCATAGACAAGGTCTGAAATATTGACGGTTGTCCCTGCCGATTTGCTTTCATATATAAACCTCCGCTTCTATAAAAGCGGACGTGCGCCCGCTTTTGCCGTTTGCACGTCCGCTTGTCTGAGCCACTATTCTATTGTTGCAAAAAGCCATCCAGGATTTCTTTGCAAGTTCGTCTGTATCTGCGATACCACCATCAAATAACTAACAATCTGCTCATACTCTGCTAAGATATTCCATTGAGAACTCTGTAACTGCCACGCATTTACATAAACGGAATCACCGGTATATGCATTAATATCATCAATTCCCTCTACTGTCTTCGTCCACACGATGTGCCGTAATACCTGATGTCAATTCTACAAACTGTACCGCTGCCTCTTCCGATGTAAGGAAACTTAAGAATCCCTTTGCTGCAGCCACTTTATCTGCATCACTGCTGTTGTATACGCAGAAGCTGCTTCCCCGGTTTCATAACCACCACTGCTCCGGAAGGATCTTCAGAAGTAGGGAATGCAAAAGCACCTATTCTAGCATCCGGATTAATGCTTGTAACACCGGCAATTGTATAGGAACCGTCATTGACAGTCATTGCCACTTCACCGGTTGCCAAACCACTTAATGATGTCGTTCCATGTGGTTGCAAATGGGTCATCACCATAGGTAAGGTGCGAAGTCCTTTTTAAGATTTTGCATAGCCTCTTTAAATCCTGCATCATCTGCGAAGCTGCTGCTTAAATTATTTTATCTACAAACCAATTCTTATCCTTACTTATTGAAATAATATAGTTCGGAACGGAAAATGTACTGAATTGTACACCATGACTCTGAAAATGGTGCGCCAAAAGGTGTAATTCCCTTTTCCTGTAAGGTTTCACAGACTGCTTTTTAATTCAGAAAGCGTTTTCGGAATCTCGATATTATTTTCCTCAAACACATCTTTGTTATAGAACACACCATATCCATGCATGTCAACCGGAATACCATACTGTGTATCGTTAAACTGCCCTTCAAAGTAAAGTTGCTTCATCGTAATCTGTAAGTCCTGCAGCCACATCATTGATATCTGCAAGGTGTCCTGCATCTTTATACTGTGCTAATGAGGTTCGTTCCATGTCAAAAATCATCGGTGCATCATCTGCCGCAATTTTGGTCTTTAACATCTGATCGTAATCGCTCTGCGATACCATTTCAACATTAATCGTAACATTCGGATGCTTCTCCATATAGGTTTTCGCACACCACTCTACCCACTGACGCTTTCCATCCTCTGTCATGTGGTGCATCCATGTAAATTCTACTTCTGCATCCGTACCAGTTTCGTTCGTTGCACCGGTTTCCGTTGCTGCTACATCACCGTTGCTGCAGTGTCTTTCTCCTGGCTGCTTCCACACCCCGTGAGCGCCATAGACAGCACCATTGTTGCACATAACATCATACTTACTAACTTTTTCCTCATACCTTTTCTCCTTTCAAAACCCTTTTTTATTTATTTGTACTGCTATAAAAACTCTTCTCCTGTAATACTGCACTCTTTCATCCAGTTCATTTTCTCTCTCAATCTTGCCGGTATCCATAAAATGCATGGTCATCTTCCAATCCGGAATTCCTGCACGCCCCCATTTTGGTTATCTTAATTTACGGCACTTGCGAATCTAGCACTCCCTCCGCTTTAAAACCATTTAAGTATGCACTAAGAACGCACCGTGGAAGACATCTCCTGCTCCGGTCGTTCAACAACCGGAACATTCCGATAAGCTGGAAGTTCAAAATATTCTCCCTCTGCAATTCCCACACAGCCTTTAGACCCTGTAAATATTACAAACCGAGCACCCTTTTTCCCTGCAATTTCAAGCAAACCTTCTTTATATGTTACCTTTCCCTGAAATTCTGATTAAAGTAAAAAAGGACCCCGATAAAAATATCAAATTCTTCCATTTCTTTTCTATCTGAGGTGTATAACTATCAGCATCCATAGAAACCAAAATATGATTCTTCTCTTGCAAAAGCTGCTTTTCCTCGATGCAGCATCCCCATTTTCCAAAATGAATTGCTTTTGCTTTCTTTATATAATCAAAATCTAACTGTTCCTCATCAAAGTTTCCCGCGGTTCCTCTGTCTGCACAGGGAAACGTCTACTTTCGGATTCTTTTTCTGCAATGCAGATACAATATGGACTTGTTTTTCCTCTTCACGTATCACGTATGTTGTATCTACATTGTGGTATGCAAAGTCTTCTATAATCGCATCGCCTTTTCCATCGCTTCCCACAACACCACACATAGCCGTTTGCATTCCCAAACGGGCGGCCGCCACAATTGCAGTTGCCACTTTTCCACCACACTGGCTGCTATAATCATCCAACCATGTTCCCTGATCCTCCGGTGGCATCTTTTGAAGCGTTATCAGAAAATCTTTTACCGGCTTCCCCAATCCAATAATATCCATCTCACCTTCACCCTGGCCTTTCTTTTTATGATTTAACGGCTCCCGCTGCAATTCCTTCCACAATATATCTCTGCATAAATATAAAGAAAATAATTACCGGTATCATACAAACAATAGAAGCCGCAAATGCCATTCCGTAATTAGATGAAAATTCTCCAAAGAAGTAATACTGTTTTACTGTCAATGTTCTTACTTCATCCTTTTGTAAAAGAATAAGCGAAATGTTGAAATCATTCCATAACCACATAACGTGTAGTGCTGCAACCGTTGCAGTGATTGGTTTTAGCATTGGGAATACAATACTTTACAAATGTTCGATACGGACCGCAACCATCAATTAATGCAGCCTCCTCGAGTTCCACCGGAATACTTTTTACAAATCCCACATATAAAAAAATGTGGCGTAAGCAACCGATGTACCCGTCAAAACGATAATCACCGCCAGCAATGAGTTTTGCATTTTTAATGCTCTAAAAATTCTGTAAATTGAATCATAAGTATCTGAAACGGAATCATAAGCGAAATCAGATATATCTTGTCCATCATTCCAATCATTTTCTTTCTTTTTCCCGTTTCTCGCTATTGTATATCCACCCATTGAGGAGCAAAAACACAATCAATACTACGGACGGGAACGTCACAATACAGCTGTTTAACATTGAGCGGAAGAAATTACTTCTCTCCATTCCCCTCTACATAGTTGTCAAAATAAAGTGTAGATGGCAATTTTAATACTGATTCTGCCAATTCTAACGGCGTCTTAAAGGAAGAAGCAACCGCCAGATAAATTGGAAACAGAAAAAATAAAATTGCAATTAATGTTAAAAATACAATCATAAATTTAGAGATTTTCTTTTTCATTTACAGTTCCACCTCTCTTTTTCTAAAGAATGAAGATACCGCTGTTCCTATAACTGCCAAGAATACTGCAAACACAAGTGCAACTGCCTGCCCGTATCCCGCCTTGCTATAACTGTAAAGATTCTCAAAAATGTAAATTGACAATGTTCTCGTTGAACCTGCCGGTCCGCCACCGGTAGCAGAAAGTGTCATGCCAAACTCTCTAAACCAAGCAGTCAGAGATAACGTAACGCACACGGTAAAAGATGGGGTCAAAAGAGGAAGCGTTATATTTCTAAATTTCTGCCATGCACTCGCACCGTCCATTATCGCTGCCTCATATAAATCGGTCGGTATATTTTTCAGTCCCGATAAGTAAATCAACATATTAATTCCACTCGAATTCCAAAGTCCCATAAGTACAATTGCCGGAATCGCCCATGTTGTACTCCCCAGCAAACTTTTGATTCCAAACAGAGCTGAGAATGCTTCCTTATATATAAACTTCCAGATAAAGGATGTTAAAAATCGCACTAAAGCAAACCGGAATAAAAAACATCACACGCGCTATATTTGTTTAATTTGCCAAGCTTCTGGTTCAAAAAGCATTGCCAAGCAAAGTGAAAAACACATTACTTGATATTGTTCCTAGTACCGCAAATTTAAATGAATTCAAAAATGGTGCTCTTATTTTTTGCGTCTTCTAAAATGTGAAGGAAATTGTCAAACCACACATAATTATAATCACTACTAATTCCATTCCAATCTGTGAAAGCAATGTTGGCTCCCATAAAAAACGGAAGCAATACAGCAAAACCAAAATGCCAGTCCCGGAAATAAGAAAACATATGCAGCAATGCTTCTCTTATCCATTTTTTTTTCTTGATTTCATACTGTCTATTTTCGACACCAATGTCGTGTCTCTAAGCGCTCATTGGGCAATCCATAGGTGTCACATCGATATCTACCGGAACAAGACCATTGGCAAGAGCGGTTTTGTAAAAGTCCTTGTCATCGTCCATTTCATGGACAGCTTCAAAGTAAGGCTTGCCCATGCAAAGCATTCCAAGATAAGTGAGTACAATATCACCGTTCTTAATCTGATGCTGGGATCGATTGGATGTTATATCCATGCGATTAAGCTTTTTAATGAAACCGCTTTTTCCGAGGAGGGCACCTACAACAGCCAGGCCGCTGGCGGGAATAATGCGTTCGTTTGTAAATTCAACAATAATGTTCTTATTGGTGTTCAGTGTGATTCGGTGGTTGTTATTCATGGTAAAAGGCTCCAATCCATAGGTTTTGCAATGTCTATTTTACCATAGATTTCTTTCACCGGGTGGGTGAATAAAGATATTGAACAAGGAGTGGCAAAAAGGTCTACGTTGTGCAGAACCATTTTGTCAGGATTGTATCCAAAATCGACATCATCAAATACCACATCACCTTTAACTCAATGTAGTCGACAGAACCGTCTGCCTGATGCACATGCTTCCATGCCCACATACCCGTACGCTCGCTGCACTCTGTAATCTGGCCATTTCCGCTTTTCGCACACTTTTAAAGAGTCACGGCGTATCCATCGTCCGTTTCCGGTTTTTCATCCAGCAGATTGAATTCGCTCCCGGAACCTGCAAGCGCCATGACGTATTGTTGATCTGCATGCTTAACTGGTTGATCGGCTGGCTGAAACTCTTATTAGATGTGAGGAAGCTTGCCAGTTTACCGAGGGTAAACCGCCTATAACCACCTTCCAGGGCGAGGATGCTGCCGCCGACTAAGGCGACCAGAACATAACTTTACATTTCCAAGCTGTGCATTGATCGGCATTAAGATATTACCAAATTTGTTTGCGTTATCAGCACTTTCAAATAACTGGTCATTCAGCTTGTTGAAGTCTGCAATACTTTCTTCCTCATGGGTAAAGACCTTTACTACAACTTCTGGCCATTCATCATCTCTTCAATATAACCGTTGACCGTGGCGATATCACGCTGCTGGGCGATAAAGTACTTGGCAACTGGCGCCACCTACCACTTTGGTGGCATAGAGCATGACTCCAACCATAAAAATTAGTGATGATCGTCAGTGGGATGTTTAAAACGATCATAGCGCCAAGGACACTGACAATCGTAACCGCACTGTTTAAAACCTGCGGGGATCTCTCTTGGCTGATCATCTGGCGCAGGGTATCAATGTCATTGGTATAAGTTGACATAATATCACCATGTGGGTGAGTGTCAAAGTAACGATCGGGAGTCCTTCCATATGGATGAATATATCGTTTCTGTTCCGGAGTGTTCCCTGTGACATATACCATAATTTTGGACGGCTGTGCAAAGGCTTAAACACACCACATGCATAGAAAATCCGATCGCATGGGCGAGTTCCGTGAAATCAGGGGAAGCCTTGTTTGTTAATGGAATGATGTAATCGTCATATACTTCGCGGTAAATCGCATTTGTTTCCATAAGTTCTTCATGGGAACCGAAACCGTCCACAACGCCGTTGTTCAAAACAATGATGCGGTCTGCATTCATGACAAGAAAGATCCGCTGTGCAATGATAAGTTTTGTCGTATTTGGGATCTCTTCGGCAAAAGCCTTACGGATTTTGCATCGGTTGCCGTATCAACAGCACTGGTACTGTCGTCTAAAATTAAAATTTTCGGGTTCTTTAACAGCGCTCTTGCGATACACAAACGCTGTTTCTGCCCGCCGGAGACATTGGAACCACCCTGTTCAATGTGCGTGTTGTAGCCGTCCGAAGAAAACGGTTGATAAATTCTGAAGCCCAAGGTCGCAGGCATGCCAGCATTGTTCATCAGTTGCATCCGGGTTTCCCCAGCGGAGATTGTCATAGATCAGGCGGAGAAAAGCACATTATTCTGTAATACAACGGACACTTCGTTACGCAGTGTGTCGAGGTCGGTGGAGCGGACATCTTTACCGCCAACGTAGACGGCACCAGCCGATACATCATACAGACGGCTGATCAGGTTGACTAAGGAAGATTTTGAACTTCCCGTTCCGCCGATGATACCGATACCCTCGCCTGAGGCGATGGAGAGATTGATATCGTCCAAAAGCGGGGTATCAGGAGGTTTATTGTATCGGAATGTCACATGGTCAAAGCGGATGCTTCCGTCGGTTACTTCATAATCCGGTTTTTCCGGGTTTGTGATATCACTCTTCTCATTTAATACTTCACAGATACGCTCAGCACTTGCGATACTCATGGTGATCATGACAAAAACCATGGAGAGCATCATGAGGCTCATCATAATGTTCATGCAGTAAGAAGGCTCATCAATTCACCGGTGGTAAGAGAATTTACCACGATCATTTTGGCACCGATCCAGCTGATCAGGATGATGCAGGTATACACGGCAGCCATCATGACAGGATTATTAAATACGATAACGCTCTCTGCTTTGACAAACATTTTGTAAATATTTTCACTTGCTTTTGAAACGGTCCTTTTCAAAATCTTCACGGACGTAGGCTTTTACCACGCGGATCGCAGAGACATTTTCCTGGACAGATGCGTTTAAGTCATCATATTTCGGAAATACCTGGGTAAAATATTTATGAGCCCTGACTGTGATAAAAAGCAAGTATGATACCAAGTAAGATCACTGCTGCGAGGTAGATACAGGCAAGTTTTGCATTGATAAAAAGCCATGATCATGGCACAGACCAGAGTGATCGGTGCGCGGACGCACATGCGCAGGATCATCTGATAAGCCATCTGGATGTTGGTGACATCTGTGGTCAGTCTTGTGACAAGCCCGCGGTGCTGAATTTGTCAATATTGGAGAAAGAGAATGTCTGGATATTTTCATACATTGCCTTTCTTAAGTTGCGGGCAAAACCGGTAGAGGCTCTCGCACCGTATTTTCCCCCATCACACCTGCAAAAAAGAGACACAGGCAGTCACGATCATCAGACCGCCCATCACGTAGATATGATGGATATCGCCCTTTTCCACACCGTTATCGATAATGGATGCCATCATGAGAGGAATGACCGTCTCCATGAGAACTTCTAAGATCATGAAGACCGGAGTAAGAAAAGAGTCCTTTTTAAACTCTTTATTTGTGCTCCAAGAGTTTTTAACATATTTTCACATCCTTTTCTAAATTATTGTTGATTTTTTATTTGTTAGTGTGCTAACTATATATTTATACGGCATTCGTCTGTGAATGTCAACAATGAATTTTCGAAGGGAAAAAAGAAGAAAAATGAGACACGAAGACAATGTGGGATATAAAATGCGGTTGATCCATAACCGCATTCATAAGCAGATGGAAGCGAAAAGGATCGAGAATGAAGGCAATATCACGGGGAATGCAGCGGTGGACACTCGGTAAACAGCGTGCAGCGTGACTATATGGCTGGTGAGGTGAGTAAGGATATTACCAGAAGATTCCTTCTCCCGGAGGATATTGTAGAGGCACATGAACAGGGAATTATCCATTTCCATGATGCAGATTATTTTGCACAGCATATGCATAACTGTGATCTGGTAAATTTAGAGGATATGTTACAGAATGGAACCGTTATCAGCGGAACCAGAATTGACAAGCCACATTCCTTCTCTACAGCATGTAATATTGCAACCCAGATTATTGCTCAGGTGGCAAGCTCCCAGTATGGCGGACAGAGTATTTCACTGGCACATTTAGTACCATTTGTCCAGATCAGCCGCGAGAAAATTCATGCAGAGCTGGTGCAGACATTAAAAGAGAGCGATGTGGAGCTGAGCGAAGAGAAGATTAACAGCATTGTGGAAAGAAGACTTCATGCGGAAATCGAGCGGGGCGTACAGGTTATCCAGTATCAGGTAGTAACCCTGATGACTACCAACGGACAGTCCCCATTCGTAACCGTGTTCATGTATCTGAACGAAGCAAAGAATGAGCAGGAGAAAAAAGACCTTGCCATGATTATAGAGGAAGTGCTAGACCAGCGTTATCAGGGTGTTAAGAATGAGGATGGCGTATGGATTACACCGGCATTTCCAAAGTTGATTTATGTATTGGAAGAGGATAATATCCATGAGGATTCGGAATACTATTATCTGACCAAGAAAGCAGCAAAATGTACTGCAAAGCGTATGGTTCCGGATTATATTTCCGAGAAGAAAATGAAGGAATTAAAAGATGGCAACTGCTATACCTGTATGGGCTGCCGTTCCTTCCTTACCGTATATCATGATGAAGATGGCAAGCCGAAGTTCTACGGTCGTTTCAATCAAGGCGTGGTAACCTTGAATCTGGTAGATTTGGCATGCTCTTCCGGCGGAGATTTTGAAAAATTCTGGAAGCTATTTGATGAGCGTTTGGATCTTTGCTACCGTGCATTGATGGCGCGTCATAACCGCCTGAAGGGAACACCTTCTGATGTGGCACCGATTCTCTGGCAGTACGGAGCACTTGCCCGTTTGAAAAAAGGCGAGACCATAGACAAGCTTTTATATGGTGGATATTCTACTATTTCACTGGGTTATGCAGGACTTTGCGAATGTACCAGATATATGACTGGAAAACCACATACCGACCCGGCAGCAACACCATTTGCCTTAAAGGTAATGCAACGGTTAAATGATGCCTGCAAGGAGTGGAAAGAGAAAGAAAATATTGATTTCTCCGTATATGGAACACCGCTTGAGTCTACCACCTATAAATTTGCAAAATGTTTACAGAAACGTTTCGGAGTTATTCCGGGTGTTACCGATAAGAATTACATTACCAACAGCTATCATGTGCATGTAACCGAAAATATCGATGCAT
>VOFC01004173.1_pt1 | contig 13462 bp, 10 predicted proteins | sample 5384161 | NCBI WGS metagenome assembly VOFC01 (sample SAMN12384722, study PRJNA508395) | human gut metagenome | isolation source: healthy gut B | host: Homo sapiens | reverse complement strand
TTGCAGGCGGAGATCAAATGCGACAGAGGTTGCTTTTTGATTTCCGTCTTAATTTTCTATGCGAAAATACAATTTATTTTGCTGATATGCAACATTTTGCGTGTTTAATGTATTAAAAAAACATGCATTCCGCCATAGTGGCAGCATAATGGAAACATCTGAAAGAATTTGTGAAATCAGTGCCGGATTACCGCAGGACAGACAAGGGAAACTACAAACACAAGCTGGAAGATATTCTTCTTCTTGTAATACTCGGACGGCTGGGCAGGAGTGTATAACAAGGCCGGATATAATCCAGATTCGGCGAGCGTAATCTGAAACGCTTCCGCTCTTTAGGGATTTTGTTGGAGGGCGTGCCTTCTGAGCCTACGCTCTGCCGTGTATTCAAACATATAGATGATGAAGCCATGTCGTACTTATTATTCAGCATATACTGATTTTATAGGTAAAAAACAGCCTTTTTATCTGGCTTTAGTATATCTCTAAATATCAGATACTCTGAATATCAATGACTTTAAAAGACCGCCTGCAAGACCTGCCGGATCTGTGCCGGCCGCTCCAAAGAACAATGTGGTCATCTATGCTGACCCGCACGCATGGGAAGCGCTGAAAGGGAATTATCCGCCGGAATTGCTGGAGCATGCGGACGAGCAGAGTTTCCAGGAACCGAGTTTCTCGACTACAAAATGTCCGTCAAAACCGTTGGCTGTGCAGAAGAAGCCGTTTCGCATATCCACGCATACGGCTCAAAACATAGCGAAAGCATCGTCACCGAAAACAATGTTACGGGCAGCTACTTCCAGAAAGCCGTGGACGCGGCCTGTGTCTATGTAAATGCGCCCACATCATTCACAGATGGGGCACAGTTCGGTCTGGGAGCGGAAATAGGCATCAGCACACAGAAGCTCCATGCCCGCGGCCCGATGGGACTGCGCGAACTGACAACCTACAAGTGGCTGATTGAAGGAAACGGACAAATCCGTCCATAAACAGCCGAAGAGATGAATTTTTATAAACACTTACCAACGGAAAAAGAATATTTATCGTATATTTGCAAGCAAGGAATCAATTAATATACATTCTATGAAAACTTATACAAATGTCTTCGACCTGGGAGACCTGAAGACCGCACTGGCGGAAGCGTTCGAAATAAAGAAAGACCGCTACAAGTATGAAGCATTGGGCAAACACAGAACTTGTCTGCTCATATTCTTCAACAACAGCCTGCGCACCCGCCTGAGTACACAAAAAGCGGCACGCAACCTGGGAATGGACGTGATTGTGCTGGACGTGAATCAGGGCGCATGGAAGCTGGAAACGGAACGGGGCGTAGTGATGGACGGTGACAAGAGCGAACACTTGCTCGAAGCCATCCCGGTAATGGCCTCATACTGCGACATCATCGGCGTGCGTTCGTTCGCGCGTTTCGAAAGCCGCGAAGACGATTATACGGAAAAAATACTGAACCAGTTCATCCAATATTCCGGCAAGCCCGTATTCTCGATGGAAGCAGCCACCGGACATCCGCTCCAGGCATTCGCCGACCTGATTACAATTGAAGAATACAAGAGAAAAGACCGGCCGAAAGTTGTGCTGACATGGGCGCCTCATCCGCGCGCACTTCCGCAAGCCGTTCCAAACTCATTCGCCGACTTCATGAATGAAGCCGATGTGGACTTCGTAATCACTCATCCGCACGGTTATGAACTCGACCCCAAATTCGTCCGAGGGGCACAAGTCGAATACGACCAGATGAAGGCGTTCGAAGGAGCCGACTTCATCTATGCGAAGAACTGGGCATGCCCGGGAGTCACAAATCCGGCAGATTATGGCAAAGTGCTCAGCAAAGACATGAGCTGGACGGTTGACGACGCGCACATGGCGGTTACAAACGATGCATTCTTCATGCACTGTCTTCCGGTCCGCCGCAACATGATCGTGACAGACAGCGTGATTGAGGCTCCCACGTCATTGGTGATTCCGGAAGCCGCCAATCGCGAAATATCTGCAACAGTTGTGCTGAAGCGTATGCTTCAGAGCTTATAAAGCTGAACAACACTCCAGAACTCCCGAACGGATAACGGCAAACTTCACGCACGGTCGGTTCTGGAGTGTTATTCCCGGAAAACAACAGCCGGACACCATGCCGGTTCCTGAAGACCTAAATCTACAGACAAAAAATCCGAATCTTGTATAACCTCATAAAAAACAATTTTTCCCAAGAAAAAAGTTTTCCAAAATTTGGCTTTATCATCCATATCATGTACATTTGGAGAACTTTTAACCAACGCAAGATATTTTCTTGCCAACAAATTTAATAATATGAAAAAGACAGAGCATCTTCGTGACGATATGCTTATAGAAGCTTATCGCCAGACCCAATCGCAGAAGGCAGCACTAGCATTGCACAAACGTTATGAACCATTAATCAGAAGACTGATTCAAAATGTCATTCTGAACCACGAAGAACAAATGGATCTCATGCAGGAAATCGAAATCAAGATATTTCAGAGTCTGCTGCTTTCATACACCGAACAAGGCAAATTCAAACAATGGGTAAAAACAATCACCGTCAACATGATCAATGACTATCTCAGAAGACGGGCCAAAGCTCCGCAAATGATTGACTGTGACATAAACAGTCTTCCAGCCCTCTATTATGACGAAAGGAAAGAACAGCAACACAAAGAAAAAATCTACCGCATCATAGAGGTCGTTATCCAGCAACTGTCGCCTGCACACAGGCTGTTATTGCAGAAAGTCTTTTTTGAAAACAAGAGCTTCCGGGAAATATCACAAGAACTGGGCATATCAAAGTCCGGAAGCCACAAAAGATTGAAATCACTCTTCCCGAAAATTGAACAGACACTGAGAGAAATGGGTATCAACGGACTCGAATCCGATTGGTAACAAATAAAGAAGACGGTGAAATCCACAAACTGGAGTTTCACCGTCTTCTTTAATATCTCATTTCAGATTATTATTCTACTTCACTATAATCCAAAACATTCTTCTTGTTGGCCAAAATGCGGTCGTATTCTTCTTTAGAGCCGACCACAATCTTGTCAAATTCACGCTGTCCTGTTCCTGCAGGAATCAAATGACCGCAAATCACGTTCTCTTTCATACCCTCCAGTTTATCAACCTTACCGTTTATCGCTGCTTCATTCAGCACTTTCGTCGTTTCCTGGAATGAAGCTGCAGACATGAAGCTTGAAGTCTGCAATGCAGCACGTGTAATACCCTGCAGAATCTGAGTTGACGTTGCAGGAATTGCATCACGCACTTCAACCAGTTTCAGGTCGCGGCGTTTCAGCATACTGTTCTCGTCACGGAGCTTGCGGGCTGTCACAATCTGACCCGGCTGCAGAATCTGAGAGTCACCGGCATCAACAACCACTTTCTTGCCCCAAATCCGGTCGTTCTCTTCATTGAATTCGATGCGGTCGACAATCTGCTGTTCCAAGAAGCGTGTGTCACCCGGTTCGTCAATCTGAACCTTACGCATCATCTGGCGGACAATAATTTCAAAGTGCTTGTCGTTGATCTTTACACCCTGCAAACGGTATACATCCTGAATTTCATTCACAATGTATTCCTGAACGGCTGTAGGACCTTTAATAGCCAGAATGTCGGCCGGAGTAATGGCACCGTCAGACAACGGAGTACCGGCACGCACATAGTCGTTCTCCTGAACCAGAATCTGCTTGGACAAAGCAACCAGATACTTCTTCACATCGCCAGCCTTCGACGTAACGATGATTTCACGGTTACCGCGCTTGATCTTGCCCATCGTGATCTCACCGTCGATTTCCGAAACGACAGCGGGATTAGACGGATTACGCGCTTCGAACAACTCGGTCACACGCGGAAGACCACCGGTAATATCACCAGCCTTACCGACTGCACGAGGAATCTTGACAAGAATATCTCCGGCCTTAACCGTCTGTTTATCTTCCACAACAACATGGCCGCCCACAGGCAAGTTGTATGTACGGAGCGAGTTGCCGTTTTCATCCAGAATATGCAGCGACGGAATCTTTGACTTATCTTTAGACTCGGTGATAATAATTTCACGCAAACCGGTAGCCTCATCCGACTCAACCTTATACGTTACATTTTCGATTACCGCCTCAAAGTCAATCTTACCTGAAGCTCCTGTCACAATCACAGCATTGAACGGGTCCCACTTGGCAATCAGCTTGCCCTTTTCAACAACTTCACCGTCGGAAGCGTATAGTTTCGAACCGTAAGGTACATTATGAGTTGACAGGATAATGCCTGTATTGACATCCACAAAACGAACCTCGGCCAAACGTCCGACTACAATCTTAACCGGTTCGCCTGTTTCTTCAACAGCGTCCACCGTACGCAGTTCTTCAAACTCCAGACGTGAATCATTCTTCGCCACGATGCTTGCATTGGCAGCCATGTTGCCTGCGATACCTCCGGCATGGAAAGTACGCAATGTCAACTGAGTACCCGGCTCACCGATAGACTGTGCAGCGATAACGCCCACGGCCTCACCTTTCTGAACCATACGGCTTGTTGCCAGGTTACGTCCATAGCACTTAGCACAAACACCCCGCTTCGATTCGCAAGTCAACACAGAACGGATTTCAACGCTTTCAATCGGAGATTTCTCGATTTCTTCTGCGATGGCTTCCGTGATTTCTTCACCGGCTGCGACAATCAGCTTGCCTGTTGTCGGATGAATAATATCATGTACAGAAACACGGCCGAGGATGCGTTCGTATAACGTAGCAATCACCTCATCGTTGTTTTTCAGAGCTGTGCATACCAGTCCGCGCAACGTACCGCAGTCTTCTTCGTTGATGATGACATCATGCGAAACGTCAACAAGACGACGAGTCAGATAACCGGCATCGGCTGTTTTCAATGCGGTATCGGCAAGACCCTTACGCGCACCGTGAGTAGAAATAAAGTACTCAAGCACCGACAGACCCTCCTTAAAGTTAGAAAGGATCGGGTTCTCGATAATCTGTGCACCTTCAGCTCCGGCTTTCTGCGGCTTGGCCATCAATCCACGCATACCCGACAACTGACGGATCTGCTCTTTAGAACCACGGGCACCGGAGTCCAGCATCATGAATACCGAGTTGAAACCTTGGTCATCTTCCTTAATAGTCTTATACAGAATATCTGACAAATCACTGTTAACATGTGTCCATGTATCGATAACCTGATTATAACGTTCGTTATCGGTGATGAAACCCATGTTGTAGTTCATCATGATCTGCTCGATTTCTTCGTTACCTCTCTTGATCAGATCTTCCTTCTCTTTCGGAATGATAATATCGCCCAGGTTGAACGACAAGCCGCCTTCGAATGCTTTCTGATAACCCAGGTTCTTGATTCCATCCAAGAATTCACATGCGCGTGCAACACCGACTTTCTTGATTACATCGCTGATGATATCACGCAATGACTTCTTAGAAATAATCGTATTCAGATAACCGCACTCATCAGGAACAAGCTGGTTGACAATGACACGTCCAACAGACGTTTCTTTAATCAGCTTCTTGACGATATTGCCGTCTTCATCGAGGTCATTGGCAACTACGCTGATAATGGCATGAATGTCAACCTTTCCTTCATTGTAAGCAATCATCGCTTCTTCCGGGCCATAGAAAATCAATCCTTCACCCTTTGCGCCCTTACGCAGTTTGGTAATGTAATACAGTCCCAATACCATATCCTGTGCCGGCACAGTGATAGGCGCACCATTTGCAGGATTCAAGATGTTATGCGACTGCAACATCAGCAATTGAGCTTCCAGTACAGCCTCGTTGCTCAAAGGCAGGTGAACAGCCATCTGGTCACCGTCGAAGTCGGCGTTAAATGCCGTACAAGCCAACGGATGCAGCTGAATAGCCTTGCCTTCAATCATCTTCGGCTGGAATGCCTGGATACCCAGACGGTGCAGTGTCGGAGCACGGTTAAGCAACACCGGATGTCCTTTCATCACATGTTCAAGAATATCCCAAATAACAGGCTCCTTCCGGTCAACTATCTTCTTGGCTGATTTTACAGTCTTCACGATACCGCGTTCTATCAGCTTACGGATAATGAACGGTTTATACAATTCGGCAGCCATCAGTTTCGGAATACCGCATTCACCCATCTTCAATTCAGGACCAACAACAATAACCGAACGCGCTGAATAGTCGACACGCTTACCCAACAAGTTCTGACGGAAACGTCCCTGCTTACCTTTCAAGCTGTCTGACAAGGACTTCAACGGACGGTTTGCATCTGTCTTAACAGCACTTGATTTACGGGAGTTATCGAACAAGGAATCAACGGCTTCCTGCAGCATACGCTTCTCGTTACGCAAGATTACTTCAGGTGCCTTAATCTCGATCAACCGTTTCAAACGATTGTTACGGATTATCACGCGACGATACAAATCGTTCAAGTCTGATGTAGCGAAACGTCCACCGTCCAAAGGAACCAACGGACGCAGTTCAGGCGGAATAACCGGAACAATACGCACAATCATCCATTCAGGCTTATTGCGACCACGTGACGCGCGGAATGATTCTACAACCTGCAAACGTTTCAACGCTTCGTTTTTGCGCTGCTGTGAAGAATCATTGTTCGCCTTATGGCGAAGCTCGTACGACAGAGCGTCCAGATCCAATCCTACCAGCAGGTCATAAATGGCCTCGGCGCCCATCTTAGCGATAAACTTGTTCGGATCTGTATCTTCCAAATACTGATTGTCCTTCGGAAGTGTATCCATAATGTCCAGATACTCTTCTTCAGACAGCAAGTCGTATTTATTAATGCCGTCTTCAGCCTTCACACCCGGCTGAATCACTATATAGCGTTCATAATAAATGATAGCATCCAGTTTCTTTGTCGGCAAGCCCAACAAATAGCCGATCTTATTCGGTAATGAACGGAAATACCAGATATGAGCAACAGGTACAACCAGTTGAATATGTCCGCTGCGTTCACGACGAACTTTCTTTTCAGTCACTTCCACACCGCACCGGTCGCAGACAATACCTTTATAACGGATACGTTTGTACTTACCGCAATGGCACTCATAGTCCTTAACCGGTCCGAAGATACGTTCGCAGAACAAACCGTCGCGTTCAGGTTTGTAAGTACGATAATTGATTGTTTCCGGTTTCAGCACTTCACCATATGAATTTTCAAGGATCTCCTCCGGTGAAGCCAGACCGATAGTAATCTTCGAGAAGTTACTTTTTATCTTGGTATCTTTTCTAAAAGCCATACTTTATATTTTATAATAAAATGAAGAATTTAAATCATGAAGAACAAGGAGCAAGTCCGGACCTTGTTCTCCACTTGTAGATTATTCCAGGGTTATGCTCAAGCAAAGGCCTCTCAGTTCATGCAACAGCACATTCAAAGACTCAGGAATACCCGGAGTAGGCATCGGCTCACCCTTAACGATAGCTTCGTATGCCTTAGAACGTCCTACGACATCATCCGACTTAATGGTAAGGATTTCCTGAAGAATGTGAGCAGCACCGAAGGCCTCGATTGCCCAAACCTCCATTTCTCCAAAACGCTGTCCACCGAACTGTGCCTTACCTCCAAGAGGCTGCTGAGTGATCAGAGAGTACGGACCGATAGAACGTGCGTGCATCTTGTCTTCAACCATATGACCCAGTTTCAACATATAAGTCACACCTACAGTCGCAGCCTGGTCAAACTGTTCACCTGTACCGCCATCATACAAATAAGTCTTGCAATAGCGAGGCAACCCTGCTTTATCAGTCCATTTATCCAGATCGTCCAATGTTGCACCGTCAAAAATCGGAGTAGCAAACTTCACTCCCAGTTCTTTTCCGGCGCGTCCAAGTACGGCTTCGAATATCTGACCGATATTCATACGCGAAGGCACACCCAACGGGTTCAGCACGATATCAACCGGCGTTCCGTCAGCCAAGAACGGCATATCCTCCTGGCGAACAACTCGAGATACGATACCCTTGTTACCGTGACGACCCGCCATTTTATCGCCGACACCGATTTTACGCTTCTTGGCAATATACACTTTGGCCATCTGAATGATGCCGGAAGGAAGTTCATCACCGATTGTCAGCGCAAACTTCTTACGCTTCAGCTCTGCATCAAGTTCTTTGAACTTCTTCAGATAATTCATAACCAGATCACGGATCATATCATTCTTATGAGCATCGTTTGTCCACTTGCTCAACTGAATAACGGTATAATCCAGCGGTTCCAGATCATGCTTTGTAAATTTGGCGCCCTTGGCTATGACTTCCACACCCAGATAATCCTTAACACCTTGGGAAACCTTATCGGCCGTCAGTACCAGCAACTTGTTGACAAGTATTTCCTTCAGTGCTGCGGCTTTTTCTTTAAATTCATCCTCCAATTTGGGAAGAATTGCCTTATCAGCATTTTTCTCACTGCGGGTTTTGATAACACGCGAATAAAGTTTCTTATCAATAACCACACCTCGCAGCGAAGGAGAAGCTTTCAGCGAAGCATCTTTTACATCACCGGCCTTATCGCCAAAAATCGCACGAAGCAACTTTTCTTCCGGCGACGGATCAGACTCACCTTTCGGAGTAATCTTTCCTATCAGGATATCGCCCGGCTCAACACGCGCTCCGATACGAATAATACCGTTTTCATCCAAATCCTTGGTTGCCTCCTCGCTCACATTCGGAATATCAGAAGTCAACTCTTCCATTCCACGTTTTGTTTCGCGAACTTCCAGAATATATTCATCCACGTGAACAGAAGTCAGGATGTCTTCACGAACCATACGCTCGTTCAGCACAATGGCATCCTCATAGTTGTATCCTTTCCACGGCATATAAGCAACAAGCAGGTTCTTGCCCAAAGCCAACTCACCGTCAGCTGTCGAATAGCCTTCCGTTAGGATATCACCTTTCTTCACGCGCTGTCCCTTGCTGCAAATCGGACGCAGGTCAATCGTCATACTCTGGTTGGTTTTGCGGAATTTCGGTATGCGGTATTCCTTCAACGCAGGCTCAAAGCTGACAAACTCTTCATCATCCGTACGGTCATACAGAATGCGGATTGTTGTAGCGTCTACAAAATCAATAACTCCGTCACCCTCCGCAGCAATCTGTGTGCGCGAATCTTCACACAACTGCTTTTCAATGCCGGTTCCTACAATAGGAGCCTCGGTTCTCAACAGAGGAACAGCCTGACGCATCATGTTCGATCCCATCAATGCACGGTTGGCATCGTCATGCTCCAAGAACGGAATCAAAGAAGCTGCAATTGAAGCAATCTGCTGAGGAGAAACATCCATCAAGTCAACTTGATCAGGAGCAACAACCGGGTAATCCGCATCACGGCGGGATTTAACCTTATTCCGCACAAACGAACCGTCATCATTCAACGGTGCATTACCTTGAGCAATAATCTTATCTTCTTCTTCTTCAGCAGAAAGATACTCAATGCCTTCCGGTGAAAGATCAACTACTCCATCCTTAACCTTCCGGTATGGAGTCACGATAAATCCGAGGTCGTTAATCTTTGCATAGACACACAAAGAAGAGATCAGACCGATATTCGGACCTTCAGGAGTTTCAATCGGACACAGACGTCCATAATGGGTGTAATGCACGTCACGCACCTCAAATCCGGCACGGTCACGCGACAAACCACCAGGACCCAATGCAGACAAACGACGTTTGTGAGTGATCTCTGCCAACGGATTGGTCTGGTCCATAAACTGAGATAGAGCATTTGTTCCAAAGAATGAATTGATCACAGAAGAAATAGTCTTCGCATTGATCAAATCAATCGGAGTGAACACCTCATTGTCGCGTACATTCATGCGTTCGCGAATGGTACGTGACATACGAGCCAAGCCTATCGCAAACTGATTTGACAACTGTTCGCCTACAGTACGCACACGACGGTTGCTCAAATGATCGATATCATCAACATCCGCCTTCGAGTTAATCAGCTCTATCAGATATTTGATGATTTCGATAATATCTTGTTTCGTCAATACTCTGACATCCATAGGCGTATCGAGATTCAATTTCTTATTGATACGATAACGGCCTACTTCACCTAAATCATAACGCTTTTCAGAGAAGAACAAGTTATTGATAACTTCGCGTGCGCTTGCATCATCGGCCGGATCTGCATTTCGCAACTGACGGTAGATATACAGCACGGCCTCCTTCTCAGAGTTGCTCGGGTCTTTCTGCAAAGTATTGAAGATGATGGAATAATCTGAAGAATTAGCTTCTTCATTATGAACGAGGATGTTCTGGACGCCAGATTCAAGAATCAGGTCGATATGTTCAGGCTCGATAACCGTTTCACGGTCGATGACAACCTCGTTACGTTCGATAGAAACAACTTCACCCGTATCTTCATCAACGAAATCTTCCGTCCATGTTTTCAACACACGAGCCGCAAGCTTGCGCCCCACGATTTTCTTCAGATTCGTTTTGGTTACCTTAACGTCCTCTGCAAGATTGAAGATTTCAAGTATATCCTTGTCATTTTCAAAGCCTACAGCTCTCAACAACGTTGTAACCGGCAACTTCTTCTTGCGGTCAATATAAGCATACATGACATTGTTTATGTCAGTTGCAAACTCAATCCAGGATCCCTTAAACGGAATAATACGCGCAGAATACAGCTTGGTTCCATTCGCATGGATACTCTGTCCAAAGAATACGCCCGGCGAACGGTGCAGCTGAGAAACGACAACTCGCTCAGCGCCATTGATGACAAAGGTTCCTTTCGGAGTCATATAAGGAATCGGTCCCAAATACACGTCCTGAATCACCGTGTCAAAGTCTTCGTGATCGGGGTCTGTACAATAAAGCTTCAATTTGGCTTTCAAGGGAACACTATAAGTCAATCCGCGTTCCAGACAATCATCAATGGTATAGTGAGGCGGATCGATATAGTAGTCAAGGAACTCGAGCACGAAGTTGTTGCGTGTATCAGCAATCGGGAAATTTTCCGCAAAAACCTTATACAAGCCATCGTTTTTTCGTTTTTCGGGCGGGGTATCTAACTGTAAAAAGTCATGGAAAGACTTCAACTGCACTTCCAGAAAATCCGGATAGTTCATCGGATTCTTTACGGAAGCAAAATTAATTCGTTGATTTTGAGTTTCTGAACACATCTGTATGAAGTTTTTATAAAATATTTTCAACCAGACAATGAATAAATATCCGGCGAACTTAATATAGACACAAAAGGTTAAGAATCCCCGAACAGGGAGATTCTTAACCGAAGTACCTGAGTAACAGGCTAATGTTATTTAAGTTCGATTTCTGCTCCAGCTTCTTCCAAAGTCTTCTTCAAAGATTCAGCTTCGTCTTTAGCCAAACCTTCTTTCAAAGTGCTGGGAGCACCGTCAACCAAGTCTTTAGCTTCCTTCAAGCCAAGACCGCAAGCTTCCTTCACAGCCTTAACAACCTGCAGTTTAGCTGCACCTGCGCTCTTCAAAACAACATCAAATGAAGTTTTTTCTTCAGCAGCAGCTGCACCAGCAGCAGCAGGACCAGCAGCAACAGCTACGGCTGCAGCAGCAGGTTCAATACCATATTCTTCTTTCAGGATAGTTGCAAGTTCATTAACTTCTTTTACTGTCAAGTTAACTAATTGTTCTGCAAAAGCTTTCAAATCTGCCATTTTTGTATGAATTTAATTGTTTGTTACTTTTTAATAAATTAATGGTTTGAGTGTTTTCAGTTCAAGCACAACGCATCATTCCGCACGTTCGGCCAAAGTCTGAAGAACTCCATGAATGGTGTTTCCACCAGACTGAAGAGCTGAGATGACATTCTTTGCCGGAGATTGCAGCAAAGCCACGATTTCGGCAATAACCTCGTCCTTGCTCTTGATAGTCGCGAGAGCTTCCAGTTGTTCAGCACCCACATAGAAGCCTTCTTCTGCATAAGCAGCCTTCAGAGAAGGAACTCCTTCTTTATATTCTTTCAACAGTTTTGCCGGAGCATTAGCTGTTTCACAGAACATTACAGAAGTCGTACCTTTCAAGGAATCGAACAACGGTGAATAATCAACATCCAAGCTCATCAAAGCCTTGTGAAGCAATGAATTCTTCACAACTACCAGCTTAATACCAGCATTAAAACATTTCCGGCGGAGCTCGCTTGTTGCAGCTGCATTCATTGCAGTCGTGTCAACCAGGTAGAAATGTCCATACTGCTTAACAGCATCAGCCAACTGGCTGATAACAACGCCTTTATCTTCCTTTCTCATGATTTCCTCCTGCTTTAAATTGTTTCGTCTACAGTTTTAGGGTCTACTTTAATTCCCTTACTCATAGTACTTGAAAGATAAATGCTCTTGATATAAGTACCTTTAGCTGCAGCAGGTTTCAGTTTAATGATAGTAGCAATAAATTCTTTGGCATTATCACGAATCTGATCAGCAGTGAAAGAAACTTTTCCGATTGAAGTGTGAACGATACCGCTCTTGTCAACCTTAAAGTCAATCTTACCCTGCTTAACCTCTTTAACAGCCTTAGCCACGTCCATAGTTACGGTACCGCTCTTCGGGTTAGGCATCAATCCGCGAGGACCGAGAATACGGCCGAGAGCACCGATTTTACCCATAATAGACGGCATTGTGATGATAACATCAACGTCAGTCCATCCACCTTTGATCTTTTCAATATATTCGTCAAGACCTACATAGTCAGCACCGGCTTCCTTAGCAGCAGCTTCAGCGTCAGATGTACACAAAGCGAGCACACGAACTTGCTTACCAGTTCCGTGAGGAAGAGCAACTACGCCTCTCACCATCTGGTTAGCTTTACGAGGGTCAACTCCCAAGCGCACGTCTATATCTACCGAAGCGTCGAATTTAGTAAAAAGTAATTTCTTTTACCAAATTAGCAGCTTCTTTAAGTGAGTATGCTTTCCCTGCTTCAATCTTACCTGCAGCCAACTTTTGATTTTTTGTCAGTTTACCCATTGTCAATTGAAGTTAATTAATTATTACCCGGGAAGTCACCTTTTACAGCGATACCCATACTTCTAGCTGTTCCTGCCACCATTGACATGGCAGCTTCGATAGTAAAGCAGTTCAAGTCAACCATCTTATCTTGAGCAATAGCGCGAATCTGATCCCATGTCAGTTCAGCAACCTTCTTGCGGTTAGGTTCAGCGGAACCGCTCTTAATCTTGGCAGCCTCGAGCAACTGGATAGCTACAGGAGGAGTCTTGATGATAAAATCGAAAGACTTGTCTGAGTAGTAGGTAATGATTACAGGCAATACCTTGCCCGCCTTGTCCTGGGTTCTGGCGTTGAATTGCTTGCAAAACTCCATGATATTGATACCCTTGGAAGCCCAAAGCAGGTCCTACGGGAGGAGATGGATTTGCAGCGCCTCCTTTAATCTGTAATTTGATTTGTCCAGCAACTTCTTTAGCCATTTTCTTATGAAATTTTTTAT
>VOFC01005278.1_pt1 | contig 13463 bp, 24 predicted proteins | sample 5384161 | NCBI WGS metagenome assembly VOFC01 (sample SAMN12384722, study PRJNA508395) | human gut metagenome | isolation source: healthy gut B | host: Homo sapiens | reverse complement strand
AACATATATATTTCAGATAGTATAAATGAAAGTGCTAAACCACTTATTTCAGAACTGAAAGATTATTGTAACAGTGTTAAATTAAAATGCGTGAATTTTTAAGGGATACATAGATTGATGAACAAAGTTATTTTGCGAATGGAGAAAACATGACTTAAAACGAATGTGACAGATGGTAGAGCAGCAGGTAAGCTATTTGGAAAGATAACACATGGAGATAGAAAATGATTATAATAATTTTGTGTACAATTATTGATTTGATAATTAGTAAATTAAGCCCATTTATTATATTGTTCATTTTATTTAGATGGTATAAAAAAAATGATGGGTTAATAATAAGTGAGCAAGATTGTGCAAATTTATTAACCAATACAAGAATAGTTCAGATGAAGGAATGAGAGCGTGGGCTGAACTTTATAAAAAAGCGATGAATAAAATATAAGATATTATTTGCAAAATGAATTATACACAGAATAAAATAGAATTTGAATTTGGAGATGGTAAATCTTCTTAGAGATAATATTAAAGACTTTGTATTTGGATTGATTGATGGAGAAAATAATAATGAGAAAGAGTAGGGAGATTTTAAAAATTTCATAAGAATGGCTTTTGTACATATTTTTTTCTTGATATTAGAATAAGCTATTTCTGTACTAATTGTTTTAAGACGAGTTTTAGAGGAACACATGGCGGAAGACTCATGCAGAAAACAATATCAATCTCGTCGACAGAAAGCTTATGTGGGGTGGAATATTTATAATCAAAAAAGAATATGATTCCAGAAAATATTTAGGTATATCTATTTATTAATTTCCTTTGGGACTTATGTTGCAGACAGTGATACAAGGAAATATACCTGTTGAGAGCATAGTAAAAATATGTATTGCTGGTTATACAGCGACACTTGTAGTTGGTTTTCTTGTAGGATTATATGCAACAAGGAAGATTATTGTGAAGAATAAATTTGTAAAAGAAATGTTACATGTGGGTTGTACTATATTAGGATTTTTAATTATTTTTATATGTTCAACAGGGAGGATGTTTTTTGGACGCAGGGGAGCAATATTAGTAGAAATGACAGGAGGACAAAAAATAGTGGAAGATGCATGTGGTATATTATCTTAGGTATGACATGCTTACTTAACTTTATTGGTTTTTGCTTATAACCTGTGTTGCAGCAGAACCGGATCATTTTAAAGAGAAGAAACAAGGCAAATAATTAATAATCGAGACGTTTCAAGTTTTGTGTAATTTCTGTGAATTAGTGACTTCTCACGCTGTGGTAAAAACATCTAAAAATACCAAACACGTCTATAAAATTAATTTCGCCACCATTATACTGCGTTATGAGGCAGATATGCAATCTGTCTTTTGTCATACACAAAAAAATGATTTGAACTCATCATACACCTGCTTTCTACGCATTAGTCCACCTGAAAAATACAGCATTTCTTAACTGAACAGTATTTTCAATGCATGAACGCATATGATATACTGTTTTCATCATAAAAAACCTTATCTAAATGACATTGCAAAAGAAATAGCTAATAAAATAAAAAATGCAATGTGGAGAATAAAGAATATGTTAACAAGTACATTTATGATAGGATTCAGTATATTAATGACGTATGCATTAGCAATTGGTGCATGTATGGCAATCCTTCAAAGTGAATTTTTGAAAAAGGGGTACATTTGGTTCTATAGGATTTTAATTGCATTAAATGTTATTGGAATCACAGTATTTATAGAAAAGTGTTTTACCGTTGAAAAAATAAGAAGAGAAAATTATTTCCTAATATTTGCAAGTGTTTCATATGTCATATTTTTAGTACAACTAGTTTGGATACTTGCAGGTTCAGTGAAGGGGCGTTGCAATAATCAGAAAAATGGTGCCAAGAGAAACCTACGATTTAAAAAGAAGAATGGTTGGAAACAGAAGAAAACATAAAAATCTGTTATACACAAAAGAAAAATGAAGAAGGTTTCAAAGGAACTATTGTGTTCATGCATCCGGATTATTACAAAAGTGATCTGAATGGAAGGGTATGGTATCAAAACAAGAGGAAAAAGAGATTGCTGGGGCATATAGGAAAATATGATGAGATATCAGACTTTTTTGTAAGAGCAGGATATCATACACTGAGGTATGACCACAGTGATATTGAGACACAGATTCCTATACAGCCGGTATTGCAAACAATTAATAAAGTTTTAAAAAGAAAGAAACTCCGGCAGAGTTATAGTATTTTGTGCAGGAAATATAAATGATTTTATAGGGGAAATTGTAGAGGGGCTAAATCCAACAGAACTTATTTGTATAGGAATCACAAATCGGGATACTTTGAATTATATCAATCGTTTAAAAGAGAGAATGCCAATATTTATCGGAGATTTTGGAGATGATCCATACTGCAATGTAAAATGAAAATGCCATACATTTTGAAAAATACGGATTTCACTTTTGTGTGAGAGGAAAAAGGAAAACTGAAAAAATATGGTCGATCTGCTGATAATGAAGGAATTACAGATGTAGGAGCGCTAGAGGTTATTAAGGGGTGGCTGATATAAAAGGAGACGGATAATATTTTCAGTTGTTATCAGTATAAAGTAATTGTCAGTAACAGAACGGTGTATAAAGAGTTTGAAATTGCAGCATAGAAAAATCAAAAGAATAGAAAGTTAAGAGGAAGATGGTTATGTTGTCTGATAATAGTATTGTCTATATTTTATACACATTATTTTTGAATTATAATAATTACATTTTTTTTTTACATGTATATGTGAGGCATTTACTGAGGAGATGTGGAAGAAAAAACTCCAATACAAAATATTGAACGAAAATGCAGAAAATAATATATAGATAAAATTTTAGATTTTGTTTTGAACAATTTTAATGGGGATGTTGATTGTATATCTTATAATTTGGCCGCCAGTTCTTTTGGATGTGCCGGAATACCTTAGCGGAACTGGCGAAACGGTAACGGGCACAATTACAGAGTTTACAGACAAAATCAGACCGGTTGAAGGAGAATGGGCATTAGTATCGGCAAAAATACAGGACGAAAATACGAAAAAGATAGTTTCCATAAAAAAGACATATTTTCCATATGTGCAGGTAGGAGATCAGGTGACAGTAAGTTACTTTACGCCATTGTAAAATGGGAATGGTTCAGGAAGTAAATGGAAAGCCATATGCTTTAGAACGAAGGGCAAATAAAGCATTCTATATCATAATAATGATTTTATTACATTTGTATTTCATTGCGAGGATGCTGCTTGTATTAAAAAGAAAGTATAAAATCTGAGAAAAAGTACAAAGTACATATCCATAAGGGAAGGTGTATCACATGGATCTTTGCGGCAGAAATGATAAATGCATTGGGTTCTATCATACTGGCAGCGTCTATGGTGGGGAAATGTAATACTGCAGTAAAAATAATTTGGAATATTCTGGTAGTAGTTTTTATATACTTATATTTGGCTTATTTATGGAAGACCGCTACATATTAAAAAGTGAACTGTAAACGTATTTTCTATTGTGACCGAAAGCTGAGGTATTTGGGGACGGGCAACTGAAATAAAAGGTGTAGAAAGAAATGGAAAACAGATTGATATTATATTAGAAAATGAAAAAAAAGATTTCTGTTTATGATATAGAAACGAGTAATGAAATGGAAGCAGGTTGAAATCCTGCAGTTATGGATTCAATTGACCAATAGAATGGTATGGATTGGGTAAAAGAAATTTTTTGAAAAGATGTAAAAAAAAGAAAATTGTAAAGAACAGTTACAATATTTCAAAAATGCGATTGCAATATAATATTGGTAATCTTAAGGAATGCCGTGGATATTGATGGACATGTAAATCAATTTATATGTGCATTTACATAAGAATCTGGAGGAGAAAAAACATGTTAGCATTTTGGGTGACATTAATCAAAGTTATAGCTCCGTGGGTGGCAGCAGCGGTAGTGATTCATTATCTGAATGTGTATAATGAGAAAAAATCATCCGGAGTTTTATAATTCGGATAACGAAAACAATCCCAAAAGTTTATTTGAGGATTTTGAAATAGGGTATCCGTTTGCGTTGGCTTTCATAATGTATGTAGGTTTGTTGTTTTTTTGATATGTCTTATTGGAGCTTATGTAGATGATCAGTTGAACTGGTTTACAGGAGGTATTTTTGGATTTTTTTGAATTATTGTCTATATATGCGGTTTTAGGCACGCACGTCTGGAAAATCTGGGTAAAAGGCGAAAAATCATCTATCGCAGTTACACAGGCAAAAACATTATTATACATTTGCAGACATTACAAGAGTGTCAGGAACGATTAGACGGCGGATATGAATTTTATTCCGGGAAGAAAAAGCTTTTTCAGGATTGATAATAATCTGTCAGATGGCGCAATATTAGCAGGAAAGCTGCAAGCTCACAAAGTTCCATGCGACAAAGCGGGAATGACTATTGATAAATTTACATTAAAAACAAGGGGCGTTTATAAAGCTGTTTCCGCAATGTCAGTAGGCTTTTTCTGCTGGATGGTATGGGTGATGATCGAGCAGAATGAGACAAATATAATATTCTTCCGTCCGATGCTTGTATTAGCTGTCATTTCATTGATTATTTTCATAGATCTTGTAACGGACAGATTTTCAGTAAATGGAACAAGAGTGACACGCAGACGCGGACTGATCGTGAAAAAATTTGACATCAGTGAAATTGAGAGTACGAGATTGAAAAAAGGATTGTTCGGTGAAAAAATTGAGTTCTATGTGAAAGGAAAGTGTATCGCAAAAGTCTCGACGAACAACCAGCCATATGATTTACTGGACAAGCGCATTAGAAAGGAACATATTTTGCGTAAAAGATAAAACATATAATCAGAATTGTTGATTAATTATTCCAAAACATACAAATGGTGGTAATAAAAATACCAAACACGTCTATAAAATTAATTTCGTCACCATTATACTGCGTTATGAGGCAGATATGCAATCTGTCTTTTTGTCATACACAAAAAATGATTTGAACTCATCATATACCTGCTTTCTACGCATTAGTCCACCTGAAAAAATACAGCATTTCTTAACTGAACAGTATTTTCAATGCATGAACGCATATGATATACTGTTTTCACCATAAAAAACTTATCTAAATGACATGGATTATTTTATGGTCTTATTGATAATGGACTTCTAGCAGCTGATAGCATTGGAAATATGTTTACAAATTTACCAACTCATATTAAAGAGCAAATTTCAGATATGAAAAAAGATGAGGAAAAAGAATAATGAAACATTATTTATTTTATGAGAAAAAAATCATAATAAAACTATTTTTTTCAATATAAAGCCACCTATTTGTGGCTTTCGTTTGCAATGATGATGAGTATTATGGCAGTAATTGGATTTATAACTGAAAAACAATTACCTATATTATTAGTATTAGCAGGATTACTTTTTTTCCCAGGAGTTCCTATAGCAGTAAAGAATTATAAAAAAGCATATTATATTCAGTTAGAAGATATGTGCATTGTTTGTAGCGGAAGAATAAATAATTTATTTAGAAAAACTAGGATGATGTATCAGGATATAGGTTATGTTGAAAGAGGAAGAGAGGAACCGGTGATATATCCGTATGGCACGACAAGAGAACAGATGGTGAAAGAGTTTGGTAGATACATTAATGTATATAATAAAAAGACAAAAAATATCTGTTTTTCTTTTAGAGAAAAATCATCAATTATGGATATATTATTAAAAAAAAAATCCACATATACAGATAGTAGATAGATTAGAGGATTATCATGTGTAGTATCAGTTGAAAAGATCATAATCAGAATATTATTAGTAGAAGGAGAAGCTAACTTTAAATTGCAGGTGAAACCAATAGAGTTTTTTTAACGATTTTATTACATGACTTTTGAAAAAGTATTTTTCAGATGCAGAATGCATATTAGCTATTTGATTTTACAAAGGCTACGTTCAATTATTGATAATCCAACTACCAAAATCAATGCCGCAGAAGCTGGTGTAAGTGTAGGAAATTTTAGAAGAACCACAGGGAGGAAAAATAAAAAATGGCTTGGCAGAAATGGAAAATCATTAAGGGATGATATTAAGGACTTTGTATTTGGATTGATTGATGGAGAAAATGGTGATGGGAAAAGAGTAAGGAAATTTTAAAATGTTTTATGATAGTAATTTATATGGATATATTTTTCTTGGGTGCAGAGTTAATGGCTGCTTATATTGAAAGTAAACCAATAAAAATTATTTCATGCATAAATATAAGCTGTTTTAGTATATTATTGATACTTACAATTATAAAATTGGTAAGAAAAGATAATGAATTATCAATGTATTCATCATTACTATTATTTGGTTGCTCCATTTCATGGATGATGCCAATGTTACTTTATGGTTCTTTATTTGGAAAAAATACAGGGAATAGTTACAGAATTCTTTATGCTATAAGTATTGGAATTGGAATATTAATTCCAATCGTACAGGGAAAAGTTAATAAAAATAAACCATTTTGGATTGCGATAAGAAAAATTGCCGCTATATTTACAACATGTAGCATTTCTGTACTAATTGTTTTAGGACGAGTTTTCAGAGGAGGACATGGTGGAAGACTCATGCAGAAAACAATGTCAACTGCGTCAAGAGGAAAGCTTATGTGGGGAATAGTATTAGTTATGTCAATGATTTTAGGAGGATTTTCAGTTTTTTGTATAATTGGAAATTCACAAAATCCTAATTCAGAGTTTAATAAAAAAAGGAAATATGATGAGATATCAGACTTTTTGTAAGAGCAGGATATCATACACTGAGGTATGACCAAACGAGTATTATATTGAGACACAGATTCCTATAAAAAATGCCGGTATTGCAAACAATTAATAAAGTTTTAAAAGAAAGAAACTCCGGCAGAGTTATAGTATTTTGTCAAAATATTTTTACAAATATAAAATGATTTTATAGAAATTGTAGAGGGGGCTAAATCCAACAGAACTTATTTGTATAGAATCACAAAATCGGGATACTTTGAATTATATCAATCGTTTAAAAGAGAGAATGCCAATATTTATCGGAGATTTTGGAGATGATCCATACTGCAATGTAAAAAATGAAAATGCCATACATTTTGAAAATACGGATTTCACTTTTTGTGTGAGAGGAAAAAGTTTTAAATGAAAAAATATGGTCGATCTGCTGATAATGAAGGAATTACAGATGTAGGAGCGTTAGAGGTTATTAAGGGATGGCTGAATAATTAAAGACAGAGGTAGCATTAAAGAATCAAATGATGTAATAAGTTTGTGTAAGAAATTCAAATGAAGATAGTATAGAGCGCCAAAAAATTCTTGAAAAATTTGAGACTGTATGTGCCATGCTTGCACTTTGATCTTATCGGGGTAAAGGTCTTCAGGTATTCGGATGAGACAGCCGAAGCAGTGGCATCCGGAGAAAAGCTGTTAAAGGAAAGTGAGACAATATATGAATCATTTGCCGATATGATGTCACCGGAGGATGCAAAAAGATATTTGGATTTTCTGGAGAATGGAAGCAGAGAAGGATTGACAGGTGCCGAGCTGGCAGGAGTGGAAAAGGCAGATGCCTTGCTAGTATCCCAGAAAGTTGGATATGAGGATGTATGGGATTTAAGGAATGGTACAGGTTCAAATAGAAAACAGATTTAGATGAGATATGGGCTGAAAGAAATATCAAATCACCAGGAAATAACCCTTTTATTTACTCGTCATGCGGAAGAAGCATTAGCAAATGATTGTAAGCCCTGGAGTATTAAAACAATTAAGTTTGAAATATCCTAATCTTCGTATAGAAGTAACATCTGAGATATTACCAGATGTTAAAGTTATAGGTAAAAAGTAATTTTGTAATTCAAAATGGGCAATATGTAGAATAGAGGGACAAATATGGATATAACGAAATTAGAGAAAAAAAAAAATGTACCTTTGCTATCAAATTGGCAGAAAAGGCATCTTCATATTTGCAAGAAAGTAATGTAAAGGGATTAATAAATGAAGCTATAGAAGTTAGTTGGAAATGGGTACATACAGAAGAAAATGTAGGAGAAGTATTATATAACTTTTTGGATAATGAAGAAAATGGATTTACATTATTTCAAGAAATGGAGGAAGATGAAAAAAATATAAGTGCGTGGGACTGTATTATAGATGCTGTTGCATATGTATCAAGAGCTGCATACGAAAAAAGAAGGAGTAAAATATTTACCTGAGCCCATTGAAATTGTCGATGATAATATTTTCACACATATGGTGCAAAGTTTAATTTTGTGTGACAGTATGGAATGTGAATATATTGAAAAGGTATACAAAAAATGTTTGGGAGAAGTTAAATAGGTTAAATTATTTTTGTAATAATTTTGTAACATCTTTCTTGACGATCCAAAACGTCCATGTAAAAATGGCTCTCACCAGGGGTATAAGGGAAGAGAAAAGATTCCTTTTACAACTAAATTAAAACACAGTATCAGCGGTATTCCAAGACCTAAAAAGTTTTGAAATACCGCTTGATTTTTCTGTTAGTTTTACAAGTCGGCTAACTGCATCAGTAAGGAAAACAGCATTGCAACCCCATTCGGAAAGCAACAACGGTATAAGCAGCTTCCTGTGCATGGATTGCATCTATCCACTGCATTATGACATTTTTAGATGTTCATGGAAAAAGACTATTGGTAACATACATGGGAATATAACAATGGAAAACCAAAAAGAAATTAAGGAGAAAAATGAAAGGTTGTATAATAAAAATGATGAGATTTCTATAAAAGATATTTGCAATATTATTGGAGATGTGGACAACTATAATTGGCTTATTACAAATATTGAATGTTATCCAAGTGACGAAGAGATAGTAAAAATTTTGGATAATGAATACTGTTGGATTGAAGGAACAAATGTTAGATTTTACTAGCTAAAGATTCCAATGGATAAGGCATCTTCTCTATTTCCCTAAAAAATAAGACTTGAAGAAGTATTAAAAAATGATTATCCGTATGCTGATGGATATAAATTTTGGGTACATACAGAACAAAAATGTGAGGAAACATAAATATGGAATATGAGAAATTACCGAGTAGTGAGGTTGTAGTAGGAAAAATGGATTAGTATGGTTAGAGGCGCAGGAAAAGACAGAGGATGGACTGGTACGATATAATGAGAAAGTCAACAAGCTGGGAGATGATCTGAGGGAACTGTATGAAACCATCCGTGTGAACGTGGATGAAGAAGAGCAGTGGAAAGTATTTGAAGTTGTTGAACCAATCAATGTGAAGGCTGGTGAAATAGCACCATGGTTTGATGAATCAGGTGGAGGGATACAATATTTATTACCTAATACGGTAGATGAATTACTGGATGCAGGCATATTAAGGAGGATTAAGTAATGACAATAATAGAATTAGAACGTGAACTACTACAACTGGGAATATCGGATGATTTGTATTCTATAATGACGGGTGGATTACCTAATGAAAAAACTATGTATCGTAAAAAGAGGATAAATGGCAGGTTTATTATAGTGAACGAGGAAATAAGAGTGGATTAAAAATATTTGAAACAGAAACTGAAGCTTGTGAATATTTTTTTAGGTGAAATAAAAAGATATGCAACTAAATAGTTTTAATTAGGGATATACTTTCGGACATTCAACAACCTACAACTCCTACACGTCTATTAATTAACCATCATGGTTGTTGCGAAGCAATTAAGAATCCATGGTATTGATGCTTCAGCACCTGCGGGCAGTAATGCCGCAAATGGATGGGGTTGTTCGTGTTCAACAAGGGAAAAAAATATTTGTCCCCCCCTATTTCAATGGAATTTCAACCGCCTGGTATTACTAAGATTGATAGTCCATATTATAGTGAAGAATTAGCTAATAGTACTCATATACCTATTCAAAGTCCTAAATAAAGAAGGGAGAATATTTATGAATGAAAATTGTAAGAAATACGATGATATGAGCGATGTGTTTGAATATGGAAATATATCGGATGATGAAATTGTAAAATTGTGCAATCAAATATTATTAGAAAGTAAAGATGAAAAAATGATATAATACTTGAAACAATGTATCATGCTGTTTTTACGGCTGCAAATTATCGGAATATTGCGGATAAAATAGAAATTGACAGCATTTTAGACTACATCGATTACTTTAATGAAGAAATATCAGATTATATTATTTCGATTTTGGCTTTTACAGGAAAGCGAAAATATATAAAATATAATAAAAAAGTATTGGAGAAAAAATATGGGGATTTAGATATTAGTGAAGCAATTGGAGAGTTAGAGAGTAGATGTAAGAGTTCGGAATGATTTTATGCACATCATCTAATTAATGCATCATGGCTGTCTGGCAAGGAAAGGATTGACAAGTGCCGAGCTGGCAGGAGTGGAAAAGGCAGGTGGAACATGGCAACATCATGAAGATGGAGTGACATTGCAAGAGGTAGAAACGATATTGCACGATAGATTTAGACATAGGGGGGGAATATCAAACTTAAAAAAGAAATAGGAGAAAGAATATGTTTAAAAAATTTGATGGAATAATTGTTGATGAGGTAATATGCTATGAAGAAACTGTAAAAAATGAAATTACCTAAAGACTATAAAGAATTTTTATTGGATACGAATGGAGGTCAGTTTATTGATGAAATTCATATGTTTTGGGTCGATGAATTAAAGGAAAATATAGGAATAGATGTTTTGTTTGGTTTTAATCAGGTAAGAAGTTTATGCTTAAATAGTTGGTACAATGAATATGGAGAGGAATTGCCAGAAAAACAATTATTATTGGAAATTCAATAAATGCTGGATTGATTCTTTTGATATGGCAAGATGATTGAAAGGAGTTTTCTTATGGGATCATTGTTTGGAATTAGAACAATCACAGAGGAAGATTGTTTATATAGAATTAGTGATAACTTCGATTTATTTTTTAATTCATTACAGATTTCAGCATAGAAATTTTGACTATAGTTTTGCGTTAAGATTTATGTTGATTGTGATTTAGTACAAGAATATTTAAAATTGAATATTGTTTTTTCAAAGACTTAAAACGCATTGTTTTAATGGCTCTTGTTGCTGTGAAGACAATGCGTTTTTTCTATGATAATTTTCAGAATCTTTTTCAGACTGCTGATATCGGTCTGCTTCTTGCGAATATTGTGCCCGAAGACTGCCTTTTGTCATCATAATGAGGAAGTCAACAAGCTGGGAGATGATCTGAGGGAATTGTATGAAACCATCCGTGTGAACGTGGATGAAGAAGAGCAGTGGAAAGTATTTGACTTTGCAGAAGATTCTTTTTTGGAAGAACTGGAAATCGGTGACTATATCAATGACATCAACAGTTACCATTTGCATATGTTTGACAAACATGATGTGACAACAAAGAAGTTGGATGTTATAGTAGAAAAAAGCAGGGAAAGTAGGAAAAAAGGCAATTAGAATTATTGGTATCCCATTATCTTAAAAAAAAATGGATATGAAGATGATTTAAAAGAGAAGAGATTGATGATATTACGAAATATTCAGAAAATGGAAAAACGTTCAATAGGCTGATGGTGTGAGGTATAGGGATTGGAATTATTGAAAATTTGATACATGAATGGTGGAATTTTTGGCAGATATATCCCAATGCAAAAAAGTATGACATTAATTTTGATATTTTGTATCCGCAACGATTGAATCAAAGCTAAAATTATTGCAGTCTTTAACTGGTGATACATATTTTAGTTTAGGCACTCACTGTTTGAATTTTGATAATAGCTATTATATTAATATTAGTAATAAGTTTAGAGAAAAGAACATTTTAATATTATTGTTCCTTTTAAAAAGTATCTAGATTTTGCTGGAGAATGGAAGCAGAGAAGGATTGAATCGGGTTCATATAATGCAAAACTGAACTGACTGGTGATAATATTTTTTGCAGGTACTCAGTGGAATGATACTAGACTAAAAGATAGGGATTATCAGATAAGGAAATGTTTAATTTATTTAACACTAGAGCTTTATAATGACGAGATGTGTGAAAAATTTTCATACAAAGTGGAAAATTTTGTATTTTTTAATGTAAAATGATGATGTTAATCATAGAGCATTCAGTATAGATTTTAATGCATATATTATTTCCACTATAAGATTTAACTATGACAAGGGAAGAATTGGATGTAATATTATATTTGGTGAAAAATTGATTGCATTGAATAATTCGCAAAAATGGTGGGATGAGGCAGATTTGATGTTTTTTTTGAATTACAAAAAGAGTTAGAATTGCGTATTCCAGATAAATATTTACAAGCACATGGCTGGTTATAATCTTAATTATGTCTCTGTATAAAGACACCCATTGCCTAAAAAAATAAACCACGGTCTTTAAGTAATTGGAAGGAAGTTGATGTATTTGTAAAACTTAATTTGAAGACGTTAGGTGAATTTTTTGCTATTTGGGGGCATATAAGAATATCTGAAATAGAAACGGAATATTGTTTTAACAAAGACTTAGAAATCGCATTGTTTTTCATGGCACTTTGTGTTGCGGAGACAATGCATTTTCTTTTATCCAATGACAATTTCATAAGGTGGTATTACAGACACAAAATTGGTCTAAAAATGGTAAGTTTATTTGAAGATTTTTGACTATAGAAATAATTGCAAGAGGAGCATATCCTAAAATTCCAAGTGATGTACCACCAGAGATTAGTATAGTTGGTCCGGCAGGAGGCATGGGGGAACATTGGGGAGGGAACAATATGCGATTAAAGAGGTATTACTAGATTGATGATTGTGGGTTTGCAGATATACATGATTTAAAAATAGTAGAAAGGAAAAAAACATTATAATGAAAACAATTAGATAACAGATCGATAGAGACAAATGGTGAAATAATTAAATTTGATATTGCTATTAGGGCAAATAGTAGAATATAAAAGATTTTTGTTATATTACTACGGGGAAAAAGGGAAGTACCTAATAATATAATAGCATATGATTATTATGGAAAAGAAATATGGAAAATAAACGATATAGTTCAGGCAAAAATCCCAGGGATATGATGAAATAGAAAAAAAAATTAGATAGTATTTAATTGCGCATTATGAACTTGGGATTATTTTTTGAAATAGATGTATATAAAAAGACAAATAATTCAAAAAAAATATTTAAGATAAGCAGAGGATTAGAGACACATAAATGTGCGAAGGAATCTGGTTGAACTGTGGAAGATATGGTAGCAGGAAACTATGCAGGAAACTATTCCCGGTGTAAATGTCACAGCAGTTAAGATTCTTTGCAATCCATAGATGGTGCTATCCTCAAAAGGCACACCAAGAAATCCAGTAGTGCGAGCCTGCTACGAGAAGCGTAAGGCAGAGGGAAAACCAGAGCAATACGCAACTGAAACGAA
>VOFC01002018.1_pt1 | contig 13482 bp, 24 predicted proteins | sample 5384161 | NCBI WGS metagenome assembly VOFC01 (sample SAMN12384722, study PRJNA508395) | human gut metagenome | isolation source: healthy gut B | host: Homo sapiens | reverse complement strand
CAATATCAAAAGTAATCGATAGCATCTATCTTTGTTCTTTCTGGAAATTCATAATTCCATAATGCAATTGTAGAACCAATTTCCAAGATTTCTTCAATTCGATATTTCATCCTTTTGATTTAATTTCTCTAGTAATTGATCATCGTGAAGGTATCTATCATATTCTTTTTTGAATTCTTTTTAATTTACTAGCACACCTAGCTTCTAATCTATCATTACTGTTGATATCTGGTATTTGATTGTTATGTTTTACAATCCATCCTTGAATTGCTTTTTTTAATTCTTCTAAAGAATCTCGTTGTTTTTGATTTTTATTTAATTTTACTCGTAATGAATTTCCTACTAAATCAATTGCAATTGGCAAATCTTCTTTTTTGGAATTGGATGATTTGGATCAATAGCATGAATAATTCTTCCTAATTGTTGTAAATAAAGAATTTTAGAATTTTCATCTAATGGTCGAAGCCAAATAATACCGTCAATTTGATCTTAAATGAACGCCTTCATTTAATTTGTTCATAACAAACATGAATTTAATTTTATCTTTACTATCTTGAGTGTCTTGTTGGAATTTTGCAAGTTCTCTAGCATTCTTTGATTTGGAATATTCTCCTAACATAGAATAACATTCAATACTCTCTTTTGCTTCTTCCTTACTTAATCCAAAATAATTTTGGAAATATTCCAACATCTTTTCTTGTTCTTCTTGAATGGCTTTTCGCACCAGTTTTCTACTATTAATTGTATTTCCATCTTCATCTTCAATTTGTTGTTTATCAAAAGTTACCGGGCAGAAAACAATATATTTTTTCCCAAATTGAACATTTTCGCAAATAATCTCGCTTACCCCTTTGGCATTTTTTTACATTTCTTCTTAACCGGTCTAATTTGATAGCGAGTTGTTTTTTACTTTTTCATCATTGCCATTAGTTGCTTCCACTTCTTTCATTTTTCTCTTCTAATTCTTGAAAAAAGTCCTTTACCTTCTTCACTAGCTAGATAGTAGTCACAAGCAACTTTTCTTGGATTTAATACATACCCATAGGAAACGGCCTCTTCTAATGACATATAATAAGCAATGTGTTTATCTTTCACAATTTCTTCTTCACTATAATTAAAATATCGTGCCCAGTATTCAGCCATATCTTGATGATCCATATCTCGTTCTTCCGTTGCAGTGATGCCTAACATTTTAAAGTTTGGATTATCTTGTTGATTGGGATTAATTTTTCAACTTTTTCTTCCATTCAGAAGCACCACTGCGGTGCAATTCATCTAAAATTACATAATCGTATTTGGCATCTATAATCTCATCTTGCTTCATACTTACTAAATCGGGATACTTTTGAAATCTTAAATTTGGAAATTTTTCTTTGATAGTATCATCGATAGATTTACTACTTGTTTCTCCAATTACATATTTTACTAAGTAATGTTTGACTTGATTTAAAATCTCTTCATTTGGAGCAAGATACAACATTTTTTGTTCTGGATTTTTTAACATAGTAGCAATCGCTACAAAACTTTTTCCTGATCCTGTTGGCATTACGACAGATGCAAATTGGTGTTCGTCCATCAGTCTTTCTGCTTCTTCATATTCATAAGCCTGGTATGGTTTTTAGTTGAAAATTTTTGGTTCCTTTTATTAAATAATAACCTAAAAAATTATCCAAATCATCTATTGTGAATACTTCTTGTTCACCAATTTCTTCTACTTTTCTATCTTTAATGATAGCTGTTAACAGTTTTCCTACAATTTCTTTTTTTCACTAATTCCTTTGCCCTCTTAACGCCTGATAAGTTTACTACATCACTTTCCATCAATTTCTTTACTAACTTATCTCGTCTTTCTATTGAAAATGGAACTACGCCAATACTTTCCCAATCAAACAAATCGATGACCGCATTCGCATAATACTCATTTTCTGAAATTTGATATTGTTTATCTAAGAACTCTAAAAAACTTCTTGTGGATTTTGTAAAACATGTCGCAATTCCTCTTCAGAGTAATTTTTCACTTTTTCAAACATTTCTTGTTCTTTCGGTGTGATTCCTACTCTTACATTTTCACTGACAGAAAGACCATTTCCTTTTGGCTCTTGAAAAGATTTCAGGTTCAATTCCAAATCCTTCTTTTGCTAATTTGTTCGATAATTCCTTTGTATTTTGGATTATCCTTCGTTATCTCTTTTAGTATTTTTACTGTATGCAAATTACGAAGTCTAGATTTTGCTAAATAAAACAATTTATAATACATTGTAATGGCTTCATGATAACTTGTTCCACTTTTCGTTAATTCGTACATCTTCTTAATCGAATCATATTCTTCTGGAAGATTATCATTTTCATAGGCAAAGCACGGAAACAAAGAATCGTTTTTTGTAACAGCTTGCAAGATTTCTCGTTTTAACTCCCTCTACATGAAGGGTATTCTTAGGTAGTTGTTGTAAACTTGCAAATACTTCTATCAACTCGCTTGGTGGCGTTAGCAGTTCTTCCTTTTGTAATCTCCCATCATGTAACAGTTCGGATGCAGAAAAGGCATTTCCAATCGTCTGAATTAAAAACAGATTACTGGCATTTGGCAAGATTTCATCTGGAATTACCTTTAACATCGCCAGAATCTTTTCTCGTTCTAAATTTTCTTTTTCACTATCCGAATAATCTCCCAAATCCGTTCGTTTGTCTTGAGCGAATATCAAACCTTTTTGAAACACATCATCGTATGTTTTCTTTTTCTTTAATAGTTTTCAAAAGTTCTTCGATTCTTTGCCTTATTTTTCGCATTTTGATAGCATCTAAATAATACTTCGTCACTTCATCTAAATTAGGATTTTTACGGTACTCTTCTATCTTTTAGAAACTTCTTCTAGCATATATGGTCCTGCTAAAACCGTATTGTTACCTAGTTCTGTTTTCGGAACTTTAACCATTGCATAGTGGTTACGATAGAAACTTTTTCCATAAAGCAACGCGACATTGGCATTGCTACTTAACGAAATACAATTGGTATCTTTACGGTGATGCATTTTGATGTGATCAAAGGCCTGTTCCAAACTTAACGGTGCCCCTTCTTGGTACTTTGCTGCGCCTTCATATCTAGACCGGTCTGTTCTTACTTTTTCTAGTGTACCATCAAAAGTAGTAGTAAGATGAGTTCTCATATCATTTTCATCACCCAAATTGAGTGCTCTAAAAAATAGTAGTTTTCATCATCTTGAATGATATTTAAATTGTGAATATCGAACATACTCATCTTATCACTCCCATATCTTACCTATTATTAGGATACCATAGTTTTCAAAAAAAAAGTTTTTTAAGCATAATAAAAGAGTAACGCTACTCTTTTATTAAACATATTATGCTTCTCCTTTAAAAAGATTCTAACTTCTGTTTGATGTTAGATAGTACTTCATCTACTTTAGCAGAGTTTTTAGCACCGCCTGTAGCAAATGTCTTGCTACCACCACCGTTACCACCAAGTAGCATACAAGCATCCTTGACCATATCGGAAGCAGATAAGGAGATGTTACTACGTGCAACAAACGTTACTTTGTCGACATTGACATTGGCAAAGAATATGAATCCTGTACCCAAACGATTCAAGCATTCATCAGCGACATCTTTTAAAATCTTTGTGTCTTTTGATAATACTTTCATAACCAAACCTTTGCCATCGATACCAGTCATAGCAAACGCCTCGTTGACATAAGAATCGACATCTCCCAAAGCCTTCTTTTCACGAGCAGCTTTGTATTCTTTATCGAGTCTCTTCACTTCATCTAAGACATATCCTAGTTCATTCTTTTCATGTAAAACATCCTTGTAAGAAGTTGGAACTGGATTTTCGATAATCGGATCGAAGTCTAAAACGATACCTTCTGCTTTGGCAAGTGTCAAGATTTCTTTTGCCTTTAATAATTGTTTGATCTTTTCATCACTAAACGGTTTGATAGCAACGTATAGAGCGTGTTCTACTTCATTACCAGTTGCTCCTTGAACACGGTAGACATTACTTCCTTTTTGATTCCAAGTTCGTAATGGCAAAAAGACCCGATGTTACAGTATTGGATGTGTGCGTTCCACCACATAATTCCTTAGAGTTTCCAATCGTTACAACGCGTACTTCATCGCCATATTTTTCATCGAACAATGCCATTGCACCCGTTTTCTTAGCATCTTCCAAACTCATAATTTCTGTCTCTGTCTCAATCTGTGCTTTGATCGTATCGTTTACAAGTGCTTCGACATCTAAAATTTCTTGATCCGTAATTTTACCTGGATAAGTAAAGTCGAATCTCAAATAATTTTCATCGACGTAAGAACCAGCTTGATGAACGGTATCACCTAGTACTTCTTGTAAAGAATTTTGTAAGATGTGAACGGAAGAATGGTTGCACTCGATGCGAAGTCTTCTATCTTTATCGACTAATAAATCCGCTTCATCGCCGACATGGATTGTTCCAGATAAGATTTTTACTTTGTGAATATTTTGTCCATTTGGACCTTTGAATACATCTAAAACACGGGCTTTAAATTTCTTGCATGTAATCATACCAGTATCGGCAACTTGACCACCAGAGGTCGCATAAAAGCAAGTCTGATCGAAGATGACATAACCATCTCTATCGATAGAGTCCGTCATATCATCATTACTGATAATTGCTGTAACTTTTTCCTTTGACTTTGTATTTTCCATATACGAATGTAGATGGTGTCGTAAACTCTAGCAAAGCCTGATTTTGTAAATTCATAGAAGATTCTTTCTTAGCACTCTTCTTTGCAAGTTCTTTTGCTTCTGCCATGCAAGCATCGAATTCTTGCTGATTCGTCGTATAAGATGCTTCTTCCAAGTATTCCATTGCAAGTTCAAATGGGAAGCCGTACGTATCGTACAACTTGAATAATTCTTTACCTGAAATCTCTTTCGTATCTTGATGTTTCTTCATCAATTCTTCCAAACGATGTTCACCGGCAGCAAGCGTGTCGTAGAACAAGTTTTCTTCATCTAAAACCAATACTTTGACTTGACTTTCCGTCTCTAGTAAGGCAGGATAAGATTCTTTCATCGTATCGATTACAGTATCGACTAATTTCCAGACGAACGGTTCGTTAATTCTAACTTCTTACCGTAACGAACACTTCTTCTTAATAGTCTTCTTAAAACGTAACCGCGACCTGTATTTTCAAATACTGCCCCGTCAGATAATGCCATCGTAATGGCTCTGGCATGATCAGCGATAACTTTAAATGCCATTTCACCATTGTATAACGTGCCACAAATATCTTCAATTTTCTTAATAATCGGTTGGAATAAATCGGTATCGAAGTTCGTATCGACACCTTGGAAAATACATGCCCAACGCTCTAATCCAGCACCAGTATCGATGTTCTTGTGAGGAAGTTCTTTGTAATTTTCGCGTTTGACACCTTTTTCAGCATTAAATTGACTAAATACGTTATTCCAAATTTCAACGTATCGATCTTGATCTTCATCGTTTTTAAATTTTGTAAAAGCAGTTCCATCCGCATCGAATCGTTCTCCACGATCATAGAAGATTTCGCTATCTGGACCACATGGACCTTCGCCAATTTCCCAGAAGTTTCCTTCTAGACGAACGATATGAGAAGGATCTAAATCCTAGTGAAGTCCAAACTTCAAAAGATTCTTCATCGTGCGTATAAATCGTTACATAAAGAAGTTCCTTTGGAATACCAAACCACTTTTCACTAGTTAGAAGTTCATAGGCCATCGTAATCGCTTCTTTTCGAAAGTAATCCCCGATTGAAAAGTTTCCCATCATCTCAAAGAAAGTTTGGTGACGAGAAGTACGTCCAACGTTTTCAATATCGTTCGTACGAATACATTTCTGTACGTTTACAAGTCGTCTGGAATCCGGCACAACTCTACCATCAAAGTATTTTTTAAGCGGTGTAACACCAGCATTGATCCATAACAAAGAGTCGTCGTCCTTAGGAATCAACGGCGCACTTTCTACCCTCTTATGGCCGTGTTCTACAAAGAACTCATACCACATATTTCGAATTTCTGTACTAGTCATTTTTTTTTTTTCATTGTCACTACCTCTTTCTTTTCACAATTTGTTCTATTTTACTTCGAAGTTCTTCTAAACTTAGATTCTTCATACAATAATCATAATTTTGATACGCATCGAGCGCATGCTCGGTATAATGGTTCTTCGATGCATCTGATAAATCAGAATAATCGAGTGAACGGATCATATGGATGTTAATCGCACCAGGGAATTTTACTTTTTAAAGAATCGATTTCTTCTTTTCTGCGAATCCCCGTTACGATAATGACATCAAAATACAATGATAAGATTTCGATATCCTCTATCGCTCGATTGATTAAAAACGTATCTTTGTGGAGTTTTTCACGGATAACTTCCGTACCTAACTGCTGTAGTAACTCTCTAGGTTTCGTCTCATCTCTGCCATCCCATCCAAAATAGTTTTTGGCATACTCTCGGGCGGCCCACTCATCGGTAAAATACAAGAAGTTTTACCGATTTTTTGATATTCTTCTTGTAAAAAATTTTACCACAAGTATCTTTACCAGTTTTAATTTTACCACTAATTAAATACAGTTGCATAAAATCCCTCCACATAAACAAAAGACCTAATTATAGGAGCGAAATCTTCGCGGTACCATCCTAATTAGATCTTAATTTTGATAACGGCTATGCCGGAGCAAATGCTCAAACTCCAAAAGTAGCATTCATAAAACCGAAACATCTAGCTTCCACCATCCTAGACTCTCTATACTTTCTAATTTTATTACTATTCTTTTATCGCAGTCTTTTCATGATTATTATGGGTAATCACATCCATGAAGTGATACCGTTCATTGGCAAATTCAATTAGCAACTTACAAATAGAAATAATTGGAGTTGCTAAAATCATACCTATTATACCAAAATAATGTTCAAATATCAATAACCCAACCATAACTAACTGTTACCGGATGTAATTTCATTGTCTTACCCATGACAACCGGTTGTAAGAAATAGTTCTCTACAGATTGAGCAACGACAACAGCAACGATAGACAGAATGCCGGTAATTGGCCCAGATGTAAATCCAACGATGACAACTGGAATCGCCCCAATCCAAGGTCCTACGTATGGAATAATATTTGTAATCGCACAGAATAATGCAAACACAAGTGGTGCTTTGATACCAACCAAACTCAAACTGACGGACTGTAAGATAAACAACAATGCCATAATCATCAACGTACCTTGAATGTAGTTACGAAGAGTCCGGTCGATTCGTTTTAACAAAGAAATCGAAGTCGGACGATATTTGGCAGGAATCAACATCTTAATGTGAGATTTGACACTATGAAAATCGTACAACATATAAAATCCGATGATTAAACCGAATACCAATGTGACTCCGCCACTCAAGAAACCTTTAACGAAACGGAATGTCATATCCGGTAAACCAGTCGCAAGTGACGTTCCAAATTGATTAATCATCAAACACATTCTGTTGAACAGATGTCAAATCGTATCCGGTCGTATCGCTTTAGACTCGTAAACACACCATTGATCCAATCGGTTACACTATTAACCAAATTCGAATTGAACTAGCAATATCGTTAATCTGAGCAGTAAATGTCGGTACAATTAGAAAAACCGATTCCTGCTAATACTAAAAAGAAAATAAAAGAAAGTGAAAACGGAACCTAAAATTCAGTTAACTCCCTTTTTTATGAAGATAAGTAACAAATGGTTCAAAATAACCAAGCGATGACAAGACCGATAAAAAGTGGCGATAAAATTCTAAAAACTGCCAACTGCAGACAATACATGCCAATCTTGAAAAACTTTCGTGACAATATAAACGACACCAACAATCATCAAAACCAACATGATATTTAAAATGTGCCGAGATAATTTGATTACTTCATTCAGTCTTCGCATATCTAAACGTTCATTTTATTTTCCATAAAGAATTCCTCCTACCCTACGATTATAACATATAATTTTGATTTCGCCTATGATACTTTACTCGATTTCTAACAAAATGTGACCTTTTTGGAAAAGAAAAACTCTAACGAGTGTTAGAGTTCATTCTTAATTAGACATCATATCATCTAAATCGTTTTGCATACCTTTAATCATACATTTTGCTTTTGCCATGATTTCCTTGTGATTTTTCAAGTACATGTAAGATGCCACACCAACTGTTGTCATAGCACCCAACACCACAAACGGTACCATTGATTTTTCATATTGAATCATCCTTTCTTTTGGTATCATTCTTATTATGACGAAAAAGCAACTACTTTATACGACGATTTAGCATTTCTTTTAAAGAGGTTCTGCGTTCATCCGACAAATTATTTTGAACTGCCATATCGAGTGCATCGATTTCACCAATTAAGACCAATTTCTTTTTGGCTCTTGTAACACCAGTGTAAATCAACTTTCGATACAACATTTTGTTGTAACTTTTACAATTGGCATGATGACCGTGTCGAATTCACTACCTTGACTTTTATGAATCGAAATTGCATACGCATGTTTAAATTTATTAAAATTCGATGGTGTAAATTTGACGACATTGCCATCGAAATCGATTTGCACTTCTTTGTGTTCTCCGTTTTTAATCGATGCAATATATCCGATATCGCCATTGAAAATGTTTTCTTCTGGCATGTTGGAAAAGTTCGATTACTTTATCATCTTCACGGAATGTAATCCCGTTGATAATAATTTCATTCTTTCTAGAATCTTTTGGATTAAAGACCGATTGCAAAATTAAATTCAAATTGTCGATTCCATTAATCGTCTTATACATTGGTGCCAAAACTTGAAAATCCGTACGTTCTTTTTTAACGAAATACAGTACTTCATCAAATTTTCTTTTACAACCATCGAGTCACACGGAATAAACGTCAAATCCGGTTGTTGATTAAAAATAGAGTCGTTTACAACACCACGATTGATGTCGTATGCAAGAGAAATGATGTTAGAATCTTCTCCTTGCCGATAAAGTTCATTTAGTTTGACGACTGTCACTTCGCCACTTTCAATCGTATCTTTTAATACTTCTCCAGGTCCGACACTTGGTAACTGATTGGCATCTCCTACTAAAACGATACGAGTCTGCACACTGAGACCTTTTAAGAGATGATCGAACAAATACGTATCGACCATCGACGCTTCATCGATGATGACAAAACGAACGTCACTTTTGCATACTCGTTCACGGCAAATCGATTTAATTCCTTATTCCACTTTAAAAAAACGATGAATCGTTTGAGCCGGCATGAGAGTTGCTTCACTGATTCGTTTGGCTGCTCGTCCAGTTGGAGCAAGAAGAGCAACCTCTTCTTCCATATCTTGATAAGAACAATGATAAAGCATCTGATAAATTCTAGTAATCGCTTTGATAATCGACGTTTTTACCAGTACCAGGTCCACCTGTGATGACAGTCAAATGATTGGTAAGAGCAGTCTCAATCGCCCGCTTTTGATCCTGATTGTAAGAAATCGAAAGGTCACTTTCCAAACTTTCGATAAGTGGCTCAATATCATCACAGGATACCTTAGATAAATTCGATAAATAACGAAATCTCGTCGCAATCATCTTTTCCGCATCGAACATTTTAGCAAGATAGTATTTCTCTTCTCGCTTTATCATCTTAGCATCCGTTAACAATGTGTTTAAAGCATTCTCAAATTCAGACGGAGCAATTTGGTTTTTCAAAGCCCTGACGACATATTGAAACATCTCTTCCTTTAACAAGTAACTATGGCCATACAAGTTGCAAACTTCATCCGTCGTAAACAAAATCGCCGCTTGAATTCTCCTCGTATCGTCTCTTTGATTTCCCATCGAGCAGAAAATCGGATCGATTTTAGAAAACGTAATATCTTCAAAATCTTCCGTCAATCGGTAGATGTTCTCTTCCACTTTATCTTTTGTCATACTGCGATAACGATTGTAAATCCGAATCGCGTCTTTCGAAGAAAAGCCCAATGAAGAAAGCCAAATAATGGTCTCATAACTGTTCTGATAAGACTCTAATGTATCGTGAATTTGACCCGCTAATTTCTCATTTACTCCCGGCACAAGCAACAAATTAGAAGGTGTCTCTAAAATAATCTTTAACGTATCGCGACCTAATACATCGACGATAGTTTTCGCTTTTTTCTCACCCAATCCTTTAAATAACTCAGAAGATAAAAATTCGACAATCCTGTCTTTTTCTTCCGGCAACACCACTTCGTAATGATTCACTTGAAACTGATTTCCATAACGCTCATGAATAATTTCTTTGCCATAAAAAGGTATGTATCATTCGTATTCAAATCACTAAAATAACCAGTAAACGTAATCGTTCTACCAACGTAATTGATAAGACTCTCGGAAGATGCTTCTTTCACTTTAAAAATTCCGATTACATAACCGGATTCATTTTGATAAATACTTTTTCTAAAGTTTCCTTTAATCCACTCTTCCATAGAACTTCCCAACTCCTACTATTATTATACCTTATTTAACAAACTTTTGAATAAAAAAGAAGATTTCTCTTCTAATCACGAAATGCTTCTGCGACCTTATCGAACTCTTCATCTGTATCCAGTGTCACAATCATATCGATTCCATTAATGGCTTCGACCTTCCGAATGGCAACTTCTTCATCATCACTTACCAAATATAAGTAAGTAATCCCATCTAGTTGCTTTTTCTTTTACAACGGTATAATCTTTTCCATCTTCTAAAGTGACTACTTCTACTTCCGTCATTATTTCGTCACCTCTTTCTCAGCATCTTGCAAATGGTCGATGACACGTTCGGTTTCCGCCTGCATGTAATTATAGTAAACATTCATATCTGGAATCCGATCACCCGTGTCGCTCGTTGCTCTCGTGTATCCATGTTGATAACACAACGTTGTATAATCATCACAACCTGCTAAATCGCCCATGACAACGAAATCGGCATCTTCATCTGGAAATGCATGTTCGGTCATATAGATGATGTAATCAGAATCCTGATTATCGCTCAAATCAAGGCCGAAACTAGAAGCAATCGCGTCGTATGCAAGTGCCCGTTCTTCTTTTGAGTCCAGCGCATCTCCTAATTCTCTTTTTTGAACCGTCGCAATCATCGCATCATACGTATCTGATCGTTCTTTAAAAATCCCGTACATGATTAGTAGCAAAAGCGCCAATTGCAATGCCACTTCCTACTAATACAGTTGCAACAACTGCCATCAAACGTTTTTGTTTATCATTACTTACTTGCTTTTTCTTTCTGGTTGCAGGAACACCCTTTTTTGTACTAGAGACACTTCTATCGCGTGCTAACTCACGGTCAATAGAAACCGGCTTCTGCAGCGATTCTGGTCCTGATACAACAGCTGGTCTAGGTCGTTTAGAATCCAAATAAAATTCGTAATCTTCACGTTTAAATCCTTTATCGTCATTCATTTATATCACCCTCTATTATTCATTGTAACGAGGAAAAGAAAAAAAGTCAAAGAATTACTCGCTCCTTGACACTTCTCCTAGACAATATGGATAAGAAACATCGGTGATGGTCATATCGACTAAATCCTCACTCTGATACTCTCCCGGCACTTTCACTAATAAATAGTTACTAGTGTGTCCGAGTGAATAATCGGTACGGTTTACTTCCATTAAAACAGGAAGAGTCTTTCCGATAAACTTTTTCATATACTCCGTTTCCAGTTCCTTTGATAACGCAAGTAATCTTCTGACACGATCTTTCTTCACATCTCCTGGTACTTGTTCTGCCATATCGGCTGCTACAGTTCCACTTCGCCTAGAATATGGGAAAACATGTACTTTAGAAAACTGAACTTCACGCACAAAAAAGAAAGAGTATCTTGAAAATCCTCTTCTGTCTCAGAAGGAAATCCGACAATGATATCCGTGGTAAGCGAAATATCTGGTCGAATTTCTCGAATTTGCTCCATCTTCTGTTTAAAATATGCCAAATCGTATTTTCGGTTCATCAGACGCAAAATCTTATCAGATCCAGCCTGTAATGGAATGTGTAAGTGATCGACAATGACATCGTTGTCCCGAATAATTTGCAACACTTCATCCGTCAGTTCCGTAATTTCAATCGAAGAAATCCGTAGACGTACTAACTCGTTAATTTTACGATTTCTCGTAATAAAGCCGCAAAATCAGTTCCCAAATCGACACCATAGTTACCAGTATGAATGCCAGTTAAAACGACTTCTTTATAGCCGTGTTGTACATAATTTTGAATTTCCTCTAAAACGGTCTGAAAATTCTTACTCCGACACTTCCCCGTACGTATGGAATGATACAATACGAGCAAAAATTTTCACACCCATCTTGAATTTTGATAAAAGCCCTAGTCCGCCCCAAAAAAGGTGAGACATCGTCATATCATCAAATTTTTCCGGAATCGGCGTCACAAAATAATTGGCCTTTTGTTTCGTTTGCCAATATCGTTCGACATATTCTAAAACCTTACTTTTATTTGCATTTCCAAGCAAAATATCGACACCATCTTCATGGTAATCGTGATTTGCTTCGATAAAGCACCCGATTGCTACAATACAAGCATCGGGATTTCTTCGTATCGCTTGATGAATTACCTTTCTGCTCTTTACATCACTCGTATTTCGTAACCGAACACGTATTGATGATATAGACATCAGCAATCTCTTGAAATGGTACAATTTCATAACCAGCTTTTTGAAACTGATGGGTAATATATTCACTCTCGTATAGGTTTACTTTACAACCCAATGATTGAATGGCAACTTTCCTACTTCCACCTCTTTGCGGAACTTATTATACCAAAGAAAAAGAGATTACGCAAAAGGTAATCTAAATCGTTTCAATATCGTCTGTCGTTCCATCAGGTGCGTAGATAGAAGCCATGATAAATAGCCCGATACCTACGCGTATCGTCCCTTTCTTTCTTGACATCTTCCTGATTTAAATCGACACGGAATTGAAGCGGCATGTTCCTTTTCCACTTTACGTTTTTAATTCTTCTATCGTAATTGGCGAATCTTCCTCAGCTAAATATTGCATCCGCTCATTCGCATCGTAAAGTTCGTCACTGCGTTTCATTAACTCATCCATACTGATGATAGCACTAGCTTCCTGTTCTTTCTCGAACATAGTCTGTTCAATCAAAGTATCGCTTTCTTCATTATCTTCTAGAAGAAGAAGTAATTTTTTTCAATCTCTAATTGAGCTTGCGTTTTCTCTAGAGCATCGTCTTCCTCGATATAATCAATTTGACTCTGTCTCGCCAAGTTCTTTTAGTTCTTCACGCTTCTTATCAGATACTTTCGGTGCAACCTTTAAAGACTTCAACAGATTCCGGTTCAACAGAAATCTTAGGAGTTGGTGTATCTTGAATAATTCTAGGTATTTCATCAGGAAATAACTAGGAATTTTTCCCTCGTATGGTTTGGGTCTAGAAG
>VOFC01003535.1_pt1 | contig 13493 bp, 25 predicted proteins | sample 5384161 | NCBI WGS metagenome assembly VOFC01 (sample SAMN12384722, study PRJNA508395) | human gut metagenome | isolation source: healthy gut B | host: Homo sapiens | reverse complement strand
ATCAGTATAACGTTCAAGTTACGTATTGCTCATCCCTTTCCGTGGTATCTCTTACAGAATATAATACCTATATTATATACATGTGCCGGGGCTGTATGCGTGAACAATTTGTAAAATTCAAAGTATTTTTCGCCCTGCGTGGAATAATTGCAAAGAAAATCTTGCAGTTTTTTCCGGCAAATATGCTATATTTCTAATTTGATAGACTGGCTGAAAGAAGGGAGCGCACCATATGGCGCAGCAAGATAAAATCAGAAATATCGCGATCATCGCCCACTGTTGACCACGGCAAAGACGACCCTGGTCGATGAGATGTCAAGCAGGGCGGTATTTACCGCGAAAACCAGGTGGTCGTGACCGGGTCATGGACTCCGGCGATCTGGAGCGGGGAGCGCGGCATCACGATCCTGGCGAAAAAATACCTCCGTCCGCTATAAGGACTATAAGATCAATATCGTTGACACCCCGGGCCATGCGGATTTTGGCGGCGAGGTGGAACGGATTTTAAGATGGTCAACGGCGTTTTGCTGCTGGTAGACGCCGCCGAGGGCCATGCCGCAGACCCGGTTCGTGCTGCAGAAGGCGCGCTGGAGCTGGGGCACAAGGTCATCGTTGTCGTCAACAAAATCGACCGGCTGGATGCCCGCATCAGAAGAGGTCATGGACGAGGTCCTGAGCTGCTGCTGGATGCAGGATGCAACGGAGGAGCAGTTCGACTCCCCGACACTGTTTTGTTCCGCCGCCGGAGCATCGCGTCTACGGCCCGACGGACATCGGCATCGACCTGACGCCGCTGTTTGGAGACGATCGTCAACTATATCCTGGCGCCCACCGGCGACTGCGAAAAGCGCCGCTGCAGATGCTGGTCTCATCCATCGACTACAACGAATATGTCCGGCCGGATCAGCATCAGCCGCATCGAGCGGGCACGATCCGCCAGAATCAGAGATCACCATCTGCGACTATCACGACCAGGAGATGATGGAAAAGGGCAAGATCGTCGCGCTGTAGCCGTTTGAGGGCCTGAACCACGCCAGTGCAGGAGGCCTCCACCGAAGGAAAATCGTCGCATTTTCCGGTATTTCGGATCTGACCATCGGCCGCGTCTGTGCCCCCGGAGAAGCAGACCGCTGCCGTTCGTAAGATCTCCGATAAAGCGTCGAATGACATTCTCCATCAACGACAGCCCGTTTGCCTTGCCGGGCAGGAGAACAAATATCACCTCCCATAGCCACCGACCGGCTGGACCGGGAGCTTTTTGAAGGACGTCTCCCTGCACGTGACAGAGCAGAGGGGACGGATGCCTCAATGTCGCAGGCCGCAAAGGAAATGCATCTTTCCATCCAGATCGAGACGATGCGCCGGGAAGGCTGCTACGAATTCCAGGTCTCGACGCCCCGCGTGCGGACGAAGGTCATCGACGGCGATGCGCTGTAATGAGGCCGGTCGAGGCGGATGGTCACCAGACGTTCAGAGGCGTCCATGGGCGCAGTCATCGAAAAAAGATTGGCCAGCGCAAGAGACGACCTTGTCTCCATGACACCGGTGGGCAGTCGCTACCGGCTGGAATTCCCTGGTTCCCCGGGGCCTGTTCGGCTATCGGAATGAATTTTGACGGATACCCGGGCGAGGCGTATGTCCTCCGTGCTGGATTCCTACTGCCCATGAAGGGCGAGATCGCCCGCCGGAGCACCGGCTCTCTATCGCCTTTGAGACGGGCGAGGCGACGGCCTACGGCATCGGCGGCGTGCAGGACCGCGGCGCGCGCGGTGTTTATCGCCCTGGCGCTCCGGTCTACGCCGGGATGATCGTCGGCTCCTGCGGAACGAGGATATGGCTGTCAATGTCTGCAAGAAAAAGCGGCTGACGAATATGCGGGCAGGCGGCGATGAGGTGCGGCTGGTGCCTGCCATGGGTGCTCTCCACTGGGCAGTGCTTGGAATATCGCTGAGATGACGAGCTGCTGGAGAGGTCACGCCGCAAGACCTGCGGATGCGCAGATTCTGGACCCTCCGTCCGGATGCGCCAGGTCATGAAAAATCGCCAGAGCGGGAAATAAAAAACGAGGGCTTGCTGCGCTTTCTTGCAGCAAGCCCGTCCTGCGTTTTAAGTGCCGCAAAAAGCATGCCCGGTTGCGTGGGACGGCCCCATATTTTATAGCATCTCTGGAATCGCCCTTTTGCAGCAGAATGCTGGCATAGGGGGCAAACTCCCAGTGGCGACGACGGCATAGGCCAGGTGGCCATGGTATAGAATTTATAGCGGTCGGTCCAGTCGATGGCGGCGTCGCCCTGGGCGTCATATTTGGCGACGATGGCCTTGTATTTTTCCCAGAGGGGGACGGGCAGATCTTCCGTCAGCGCTTGTCCGTTCGACCAACTGTACCGTTCGGGACGTTTTCATCCAACGGCAGCAACTTGAGGATCCTCCAGCAGCGGCAGCGTCCCGATACCGTCGGCCCGGAGGAGAATCGTCTCCTTGGCGCAGGCGGCTGCCGGACCTGCCCTGGCCAGAACCATGTATCTCCGCAGCCCATCTCACTGAGGGTGACCCGTAAGAGTGTGGGCTGATGCAGCCGCGATTCCTTTTAGCATAGCGTATCGCTCGCTTTCTTGCGGCCATCATGTAACACGGATTGCACCCCGCCGCAAGCAAATTCAGCGCCGCGGCAAAAAAGAAAGTGCGAATCCTTTAGAAAATCCTGAGAAAGGATTTCATGAAACGGAAAAAATATGCTAAGGTTATATCCAATAATAAATAAAAATGAATCGAATACCAGTGCGGCTGCACCTGTATTTTTCTGCCTGCGCAGGATAAGCCCAGGCAGCGCCGAATCCCATGGAAAGTAGGTGGAATGATTTGGAAAAGCAAGAATTGATGATCCGCAACTGCGTTGACGGCTTTGGCCCGGCAGGCGGTGCGGTTTGTGCCTGTGGGCATCTCGGCACGGCACGTGCATCTGTCCTCAGGCGGACCTGCAGGTGCTCTTCGGCAGCGGCCACGCGCTGCAGCCGAAGAAGGAGCTGAGCAGCCTGGCCAGTTTGCCGCCGAGGAGCAGGTGACGTCGTCGGCCCTAAGGGGGAAGCTGGAGCGGGTCCGGGTCCTTGGCCCGGTCCGTAGCGCGACCCAGGTGGAGCTTGCGATGACAGACGCCATGAAGCTGGGGATCAAAGCGCCGGTGCGCATGTCCGGCGATCTGGCGGGGCTCACCGGTGCAAGCTCATCGGCCCGGCCGGGGAACTGGAGCTTTCCCAGGGCGTCATCGTCGCGGCCCGGCATATCCATATGGCTGGGGCCAGGCGGAGGGGCCTACGGCCTGCACGACGGCGACCGGGTCTCAGTGCGCGTCCAGTCGGCGCGGCCCTGCGTTTGGGGCGATGTCATCATTCGCGCAGGGAAGGGGCGACCTGGAAATGCACATTGATACGGACGAAGCTAACAGCGCGCGCTGCTTTCCAACGGCGCTTATGTAGAACTGGTGGCAGATACGGCGGCATGTCAGGCTCCGGCAGCGCCTGCGGTGCAGGCGGCACCGTCGGTCCCGGCCATTGCTCAGGCGGCAGCGGCGTCTCTGCGGCGGCGGCATCGGCCGTCCCGGCACCCGCGGTGCTGGATCTGGTGACAGAGCAGGACGTGAATGACGCCATCCCGCGCCAATCAGGCGGAGCTGCTGTGTACCCAGCGGGCGATTATCACCCGGCTGCGGCGGACCGCTCTGCGGCGACTGGGCTGCAGATCCGCCGGGTATAGAGGCTTTATGCAGATAGCAAGAGTAATTGGCAACGTGGTCAGCACCAGCAAGTCCGAAAAGCTGGACGGGCTGGAAGCTTTTGATCGTCAAGCCCATTGACCTGGATACGTTCCAGGAAAAGGGCGCGCCCATCGTCAGTATCGACACCGTCGGCGCGGGCGAGGGGATTGTCATGGTTGTCAGCGGTTCGTCCTCCCGGCAGACCACGCTGACAGACGGCAAATGGCGGACAACGCCATTATCGCAATTATCGACCACATTGATATCCATCACAAGAGAATTTTTACCAAAGACGGTGGTGCAGACAATGGAACTAATTGAGAAAAATCAGCGCGGCGGGCGTCGTCGGCGCTGGCGGCGCAGGGTTTCCGACCCATGTAAGCTGGAAGTGTCAGGCGGAGCATTTTATCGTCAACGGCATCGAGTGCGAGCCGCTGCTGCGGACGGACCGGCATACGATGGAGCGCCATGCGCCGGAGATCGTCGAGACGGTCCAGACCATCCAGAAGCATCTGGGCGCTGCAAAGGTGACCATCGCGCTGAAGCGGCATTATCACGAGGCGGCCCAAGGCTATTTCCGACGCCGCTGCCGGGACGGGCGTGGAGGTCTATCTCTAATCGTTCTATCCGGCGGGCGACGAGCAGAACCTGGTCTACTGCATTACGGGTAAGACGGTCCCCACCGGCGGCATCCCGCTGGATGTGGGTTGCGTGGTCAGCAATGTCAGCACCGTCCTCAATATCCATAACGCCCTGCAGGGCCACCCGGTGACCCACAAGTTGGTGACGTCGCCGGTGCGGTGGCGCACCCGATCACAGTGGAAGCACCCATCGGCGCGCCGCTGGCCCCAAGCTGCTGGAGGCGGCAGGCGGCGCTGACCTGCGACTGCCAGTTTATCGTCGGCGGCCCCTGATGGGCAAGCTGACGGATGACCTTTCCCCAGTCTGTGACGAAAACGACCGGCGGCCTGCTTGCCATTCCGAAGGGCCACCCCATTGCTGCAGAAAAAGACACCGAGCCCCGCCCGGGATCAGGTGCTTGCCAGAGCGGTCTGCTGCCAGTGCTCCATGTGCACGCAGATGTGTCCCCGGAACGCCATGGGCCTGCATGTTCAGCCCCACAAGGCCATGCGGGCGCTGGCCTCGGGCAATGATGCGCTGCTGGGCGATCAAACGGCATCTTCAGCTGCTGCGACTGCGGCATTTGTACGTATTACGCCTGCAACTTCGGCCTGAAGCCGTCCGTTGCAATGCAGCAGGCCAAGGGCCGCCTGCAGCAGGCCAGGGCATTAAGCCGCGCAAAGAAGTCAAATATGCCCCGGATGGCGGCATTGAAAACAAGCAGGTGCCGACCGGAACGGATGCTCCTACGGCTGGACCTGAAACAATTTGACGGTGACGCGCCCATGGGCCACCATCCACGGCGGACGCGGTGCGCATCCCGCTGAAAATGCACATCGGTGCGCCCAACAAGCCCCTCGTGCAGGAAGGCGACCGGGTCACCTGCGGGCAGCTGATCTCCGAGCCGCAGGCCTCGGCGCAAGATTCACGCTTCGATCGACGGCGTCGTCACCCAGGTCACCGGCGGATTCATTGAGATAAGGAAGTGACACCATGGCGCAATTGGCATGAACGAATTTATGAGCATTCCCCACCGGGATGTTCGCCTGCGACGCAATGCTGAAAGCGGCGGACGTAGAGCTGGTCAGCGCGGGCTGTGTCTGCGCCGGGAAATATTATATCGTCGTCACCGGCGATGTGGCAGCAGTCCGCTCGGCGGTCGAGGCCGGGAAAGGCGGACAGTGAAAGCTACCTCGTTGACAGCCTGGTGATCCCCAATGTGGATTCGCAGGTCGCCCCCGGCGATCTGTGCCTGCACCATGGTGGACCGGCTCAATGCCCTGGGCATTATGGAGTGCTACTCCCCTGTGCGCTGCCATTCACGCGGCGGATGCCGCCAGCCAAGGCGGCGGATGTCACGCTGCTGGAGGTCCGGCTTGGCCGGGGCTTGGGCGGCAAATCCCTTGTTTTAGCTGACCGGCGAGGTGGCCGCTGTCGAGGCGTCCATCCGTGCTGCAGAGGCGTTGGAGGAGAACACAGGGCCTGATGGCCCGCAGCTGCTGTCATCCCTTCACCGCATCCGGATATGCTGAAGGCCATCGGCTGAAATCGATCCCCCCCTATTCATTTGTCGAAATCCATACACGTTGTTTTAGGAGGAACCAATTATGAAAGAAGCACTCGGAATGGTAGAGACCAGAGGCCTGATCGGGGCCATTGAAGCAGCTGACTCCATGGTCAAGGCGGCAAATGTTCATCTGATCGGCAAGCAGCAGATCGGCAGCGGTCTTGTGACCGTGATGGTCCGCGGCGATGTCGGTGCAGTCAAGGCGGCGGTCGACGCAGGCGCGGCGGCAGCTAAGCGTGTGGGCGAGCTGTATGGCGTGCATGTCATTCCGCGTCCGCATAGCGACGTTGAATTCATCCTGCCCCAGCATCGAGGCGCAGGCGTAATGTACCGGGGCATCGTGGCCCGGCACGGTCGTCGCGACGGTCAAGGAACCCCATCTGGAAGGGGTCCGCTGCTGGTCGTCCGGAAAATCGAAAACGGTGTGGAAAAGGGGCTGATCGTGGCCGCTGACCACACACGCCAGGCGGGCCTGGCGGGATGAGGTCTATCTCATCGGCTCCAAAGAGGCCGCCCGGATCTTCCGGCAGGATCTGCTGCCGGCCGATGCCGCCATTGTCGGATTTATCGACACCTATAACGAAGAGCTCTGATCCAAATTGAAAGGGGGTGTCGCCGGTGCGCTTGGCAAAGTGTGGTGGGCAATGTGGTCTCCACCGTCAAGGATCCGTGTTATACCGGCTATAAGCTGATGCTGGTGCAGTACTTCGAGCCCGACGGCACCCCCCTCCGGGCCCCGCATGATCGCCTTCGACTGCGCGGACGCAGGCATCGGTGACATCGTGCTGGTGAACATCGACGGCGGCGCCGGCAACATGCTCCTGGACGACGACTATGCCATTGTGGATCTGGTGATCTGCGGCATTGTGGACAGCTATTCCGCCTACGGAAAGAGACGATCATTCACGGCGGCGCTTTTGATCCCCATTCAACAAAACAACCCCGGAGTCCCTTTTTGAAACCCGGGGTGTTTTTGTTTGAAAACCGGGACTGCTGCAAATTGCAGCAGCCCCGGTTTGTTGTTCTGTTCCCCCGCCAGGCTCACTTGCCGGCGATGGACAGGCTGTCCACCAGCACGCTGGGAGCGCCGAAGGCGGTGGTGTCACCGGGGTTGGGCACCTCCAGGTTGTCGGCCACAGCCACCACCTTGCCCAGCAGCTCAAAGAAGTTGCCCGCCACGGTGAAGGCCTTCACCGGCCTGGTCTTTTGCCGTTCTCAATCATAAATCCGGCGCTCTGGAGGGAGAAGTCGCCGCTGACCACATTGGCCCCGGCGTGGAGTCCTCCCCAGAGAGTCAATATACACCCCGTTGCCCGCCTGTTCCAGCAGGGGCCGCCTCGTCCCGCTTTCGCCGGGGGCGAAGTAGAAGGTGAAGGGGCCACATCCACCGGGGCGTCGTAGCTGGACTTGGAGGCGTTGCCGGTGGTCTCCCTTGCCGGCGGCGGCGGCGGTGCGGTGGTTGTAGAGCAGGGTGTTCCAGCCGCCCGGCCTCGATGACGTTCTTCTTCCGGGCCGGAGTGCCCGGCGTCAAAGGGCATGGGCATGGCGCTCAGGGGGGCAGAAGGGGTCGTCCACCAGGGTGACGGCGGCAGAGGCCACCATCTCCCCTCCTTGCCGCCAGCCGGGACAGCCCCTTCTGGGCCTGGTCCGAGGAGAAGGCAGGGGCTGAAGGCCGCCAGCAGGCTGGCCATGGCCTCCGGGGCAAAGATCACCGGGCACACCCCGGTGGGGGCCGCCCAGCTCCCAGCTTGGAACGGGCCTTGTCCACCGCCTTGGCGGCCAGGGCCTGCTTGTCCAGGGTGTCCAGGGGGCCAGCTTCAGCTCATAGGCGTTGGACATCTCCTCCCCTCCTTCACCACGGCGGCGGCGATGAGGCCGGAGACAGTGTTCTCATAGTGCAGATCCAGCCCCTGGGAGTTGACGATGGCCAGACGCACCGTCTCGCTGACGCCCTCGGCGCTGGTACCGTCCACCACGCTGGGATGGGCGGCGTAGAGGGCGCGCTGGGTGTCCCAAAGCCGCCTGGATCAGCCCGCTGGAGGTGCTGCGCTCCGCCGGGGCGCAGTCCACGCTCTGGTACTGCTGGCCTCCTGGCCCAAAAATACCGGTTCGTCGGACTCCAGCACCGCGGCGTTGTCCATGGCCCGGCGGACCACATCCTCCGCCGCCGCCTCGCTGAGCTCCTCGGTGGAGGAGTATCCCATGCGGCCGCCCACGATGCACCGGAAGCAGACGCCGCCGTCTACGGCGCTGGAAAACTCGTTGACCTCCTGGCGGTAGATGCTGACATGGGTGCTCTCGGCGCTCTGATAGTAGAGTTCATATTCTGTCACGCCCAGCTGCTGGGCCCAGCGGGCCACACTGGTCTGAAATGCGTTAAAATCCATCTCTGTGTCTCCTCCTTATCTGCCGCCCACGGTGATGTTGGACACCGGATCATCGGCTGGCCCACGTTGGTGGGGGATGCTGCCGCTGGAGGAGCCGCACATGCCCTGGCCCAGGTCCAGCTGGCGGCCCACCATGTCAATCTTCTGGATGACCTCTGCCCCGGTGCCCACCAGGCTGGCCCCCGGACGGGCTCGCAGATCTTGCCGTTGCGAATCAGATAGCCCTCGCGGACGCCGAAGTTGAACTCGCCCGTCAGCGGGTTCACGGAGCCGCCCCCCATCTCCTTGGCATACAGTCCGTAGTCGATGGAGGAGATGATATCCTCGTTGGAGTCCTGACCCGGGGCGATATAGGTGTTGGTCATCCGGGGAGGTGGTGGTGAACCGGTAGCTCTGGCGCCGGGCGGAGCCGGTGGAGGCCATGCCCATGCGGCGGCCGTTGAACTTGTCGATCATATAGGTCTTCAGGATGCCGTTCTCGATGAGGACGTTCCGCTGCGCGGGCGTGCCCTCGTCGTCGATGTTGATGGAGCCCCAGGCGTTGGGGATGGTGCCGTCGTCGATGGCGGTGACCTTCTCGTTGGCGATCTTCTGCCCCAGCTTGCCCACGAACTGAGAGCAGCCGTAGGCCACAGCGGAGGCCTCCAGGGGAGTGGCCGCAGGCCTCATGGAAGATGACGCCGCCAAAGCCGTTGTCAATGGCCACCGGCATCACCCCGCCGGGCAGTAGCCCGCCCCGGCCATGGTGACGGCCTGCCGGGCGGCGTGGATGCCTACCGCCTTGGGATCGATCTGCTCCGAACATCTCCAGGCCCATCCGGCGGCCGGGCCGGCAGGAGCCGGTCTGGGTTTCCCCGTTGACCTCCGCCACGGCGCTGATCATGAGCCGGGTACGGATCTGCCGGTCCTGGGCATAAATGCCCCTCGCTGTTGGCCACCAGAATCTTGTGGTCCACGTCCAGCAGGGTGCCGGTGACCTGGCAGATGGCGTCGGCATACTCCTTGGCGGCAAAATAGCCCTCCTTCAGGATCTCCACCTTTCGGGCGTTGCCCACGGTGGCAGGGACGATGGCCACCGGGTGGATGTCCCCGAAGAGCCGCTCGTGGAGGCAGATGGACAGCTCCGCGGTCCCCTCCCCAGGGCCTGGGCCGCCTCGTCGGCGCAGCGCAGCAGCCCCGCCTCGGTGGTGTCCACGGTGGTGGCGGTGACGCTGCGCAGCCCCTTAAAAACCCGGACCGAGGCCCCGGCCACCAGATTGTCGTCAATGGAGTCCACCTTGCTGTCCACCATATTGATGGCGTGATTGGTGGTGTGCTCCGCAAAGAGTTCCGCGTAGTCGGCGCCGGTGGCGGCGGCCCGCTCCAGCACCCGCTGGCAAATTTCTCTCGCGATCATATGATCTCTCCTTTTTGTGGATTTGGTGCGTATTCTTTATTTTACTCCACCGGGCCCGGGAAAACAACCCGGCGGGTCCCATGGGCAAAAAATCCCCGCCGGGATTCCAGATGGAGCCCGGCGGGGATGGGAACACAGAGACGATCAGCCGCAGATGTAGTTGCTGAGGCCCAGCACCTTGTAGTAGCCGGCCACGGCGCCCTGATCCTCCACGCCGACGCACTGGGCGGCGTGAACGGCAGCCTTGCTGCCAAAGACGGGGTCATGGTCTTGGTGGCCTCCACACCGGCCTTGGCGGCCTCCACAGCGGCGGTGATGACCTCTTGCAGGGTGGCGGCGGGGTTGGCGTCCACGGCGGCCTTGGCGGCCTCGGCGGCGGGCAGCACCGCGTCATAGATGGTGCGCTGGCCGGGCTGGCACTTGCCCCGCTTCTGGACACCGGCGGCGAAGCCCACTAGATAGGCGGCCAGGCCGGCGCCGTCAATCTCGCTCTTGCCCTTCAGGGCCTTGCCGCCCTCCATCACGCCGCTGGACATCAGAAAGCCCATGGTGGAAGGCACCACGCTGGCCATCTTCATGCCCGCCTTCATGATCATCTTGCCCACGTCGCCGGCGGCACCGGCGGCCTCAGCGCGCATCAGGTCGGGCAGGGCCGCATAGCCCTTGCTCATCGTCAGTCCCAGATCGCCGTCGCCCAGCCGCGCGTCCATCTCGCAGAGCTCTTCTTTCTTTTCCACAAACAGGTTGCCCACGCTGGCAAACAGATCGGGGACCTGGTCAAACAAGATCTTTTCCATACTCGTTTCTCCTCAATTCCTGGATTGATTCCAGCCAAAGTACACTTCTTCTGGCAGATAAAGGGGGTGTTGACGGGGTGATCCATGTAGTGCTTCATCTCGTCGTTCATCTTGCAGATCGAGATGGAAGCGCCCGCCATCTCCATGCTGGTGGCGTACTCGCCCACAATGGTGCTTATAGACCTTGATGCCCTTGGAGGCCAGCCCTCCGTGACACGCTGTTGGACAGGATGTACAGCTCCTCGGCACTGGTGGTGCCCAGGCCGTTGATGAGCAGGGCCACCTCCTCCCCGGCGGCCACCGGCATATCGCCCAGCAGGGTGTTCAAGGACTCTTCCGGCCAGCTCATGTCCGCCGGTCTTCACCGGGCCGTTCCACACGCCCGGCTCCCCGTGGATGCCCATGCCCATGGCCATCTCGTTCTCCCCCAGGGGTGAAGTTGGGATGGCCGATCTCCGGGATGACGCAGGGGGTCAGGGCGAAGCCGACGGTGCGGGTGTTGTCCTTGGCCAGCTGGGCCGCCGCCAGCACCTCGTCCAGGGTTGCCGCCCTCTGGGCCGGCCTTGGCGCCGGCGGCCTTGTACATAAAGTAGATGCCCGCCACACCCGTCGGACGGCGGGGTCCTTTGGGAGTTCACGTCATCCGCGCCGACGATAGAGGCGGTGTTGATGTCGTCGAGCTCGCACAGCTCGGCGGCCATGTCGAACGTTCATAATATCGCCGGTGTAGTTGCCATAGAGAAACAGCACGCCCGCGCCGCCATTCACCTCCCTGCAGATCTCATAGATCTGCTCGGGGGACGGCGACTGGAACACGCCGCCGACGCCGCAGCCGTCGATGAGGCCGTCGCCGACGTAGCCGAGGAACAGCGGCAGATGGCCCGTGCCGCCGCCGGTGACGATGGCGACCTTGCCGGGCTTCTTGTGGGCAATGCAGTAGCAGCGCAGGTCGTCCTCCACATACTTGACCTGGTCGCCATGCGCGGCATAGATCCCCCGAAGCATATCCTCCACATAACGCTCCGGCGCGTTGATGATCTTTTTCATAGAATTGCCTCCTTATTCATGCAGTTGCAAGCACATTTTCTCCTTGAAATCCGGGCGGTTCTGCCCGGTCTAACCTACACTCCGATTGTACCGCCTGAGGCCCATTTTGTCAATCATTTTGCCCGGTTTTGTGGGATTCGTTTGACCTGTTTTGTGAAAAACCATCAAAAAATCAGTCCTCCACCAGGGGAGGGAAACCAGAGGTCCAGATCCACGTTGCCGCTGATGCCCGCCACGGTGCCGGTGTTGGTGTACTTGCCACAGGTCAAAGGCATAGGCAAAAGCTGGGCCAGGAGGCATATTCCGCGTACCAGGCGTCGTAACGCTCCAGCTGGGCCAGGTCATAGTGGAGATAGCCCAGCATACCGTTGCAGTAAAAGGCGGTCTGGTAGCCCCCCCTGGGCGATCCGGTCTGCAGAAGGCCACGGCGCAGGCAGTGATGGTCTCGGTGTCCACCTGGTTGGTGCGGGCCTCCTGCACCCCCTCGATGTGCTCCCCAGTCAAAGACCACCGGCAGGTCCATCTCCCGGCCGTCCAGCAGGGTGAGCACAAAGTCCGCCTCCTCCTGGGCCTCCTCCACGCTGACGGCCTGGGAGAAGAAGTAGCACCCACCTTCAGCCCGTTCTCCCGGGCCCCCACCAGGTTGGTCTCAAAGCTGGTGTCGGCCTGGACCGCCCCCTGGGAGTAGCCTCGGTTGCCGATGCGCAGCATGGCAAAGCTGATGCCGTCCCCGGCCACGGCGGCCCAGTCGATGTCCCCCTGATGGGAGGACACGTCGATGCCGGTCAACGCCTCACGGCTCAGGCAGGTGACCCGGCCGGTGGCCTCGTCCAGAGAAAAATCCGACTCGGTAAACTCGCTCTGCTCCAGGGACTGGTCCACCTTCACCGTCTGGCCCCCCACGCTGACGGTGGGGCCGGTGTCCGGGGCTCCCTGAACCAGGCTCCGGGGCAGCCCGCAGCCCGTCAGAGTCAGCACCAGCAGGGCACAGAACACCAGCAACAATCTGTTTCGTATCCGTTTCATGAAAATCACCTCAAATTCGACACGCTCAGTATACCATAGCCCCGGGGTGGAAACGATGAATATTTTTTAAAGACTAAAAAAGCCGCCCTGTCCTCACGGACAGGGCGGCTCTTCCAACAGAAATGTTTCGAATGGTTTCTCAGAATTTCCGTCCCCCGAGGGGACAGGAACAAAATTCAATTCTGGCAGTCCCGGGGACATGCGCCTCGGGGCTGACCCCTCTCATGGGGGAAGGGGGGTGACTTTTGCGCAAGCAATGGAGCCGCTTCCCCATGCATATTTTGTGGGAAAAGGCCTCAGCTTTTTTCCACAAACTCAAAGCACGGCCTTCACCGCGTCGATGGGCATCTCCTTGCGCAGCCTCCTGAACGAGGTTGGCAGCGGTCTCGACATCCTCCAGGCCCATATCCTCGGAGCCGGTGATGTTGATGAGCACGCCGCGCGCGCCGTTGATCGACGTCTCCATGAGCGGGCTCGCAACGGCCATGCGGGCAGCGTCCTCCGCCTTGCCCTTGCCGGCGGCGCGGCCGACGCCCATGTGGGCGAAGCCGGCGTCTTTCATGACGCAGGTGACGTCCGCAAAGTCGAGGTTGATGAAGCCGGTGTTCTTGATGAGGTCGGAGATGCTCACGACGGCCTGACGCAGCACGTCGTCCGCGATCTCGAAAGCGTTGGCCAGCGTGACCTTCTGGTCGGTGGCAAACTTCAGGCGGTCGTTCGGGATGATGAGCAGGGAGTCGACCTTGCCCAGCAGCTCGTTGATGCCGACCATGGCCTGATCCATGCGGCGCTTGCCCTCAAACTTGAAGGGGATGGTGACGATACCGACGGTCAGGATGCCGGCCTCGCGGGCGATGTCCGCGATCGTGGGCGCCGCGCCCGTGCCGGTGCCGCCGCCCAT